>Ga0102902_1001050_pt1 | contig 9096 bp, 4 predicted proteins | sample Colrivmet1555B02_FD_78458 | JGI IMG/M metagenome (GOLD analysis project Ga0102902, IMG submission 78458) | Estuarine microbial communities from the Columbia River estuary - metaG 1555B-02 | ecosystem: Environmental > Aquatic > Marine > Intertidal zone > Estuary | place: USA: Columbia River Estuary... | reverse complement strand
TCGAAATGCGGTAGCCGAACACGCCTTAGGGATGTTACTTGCGTTAATGAATAAATTGTGTCGAGCGAATGACCAAATAAATCATGGCTTATGGAAGCGTGAAGACAATCGAGGAGAAGAATTGGACGGAAAAACCGTGGGCATTATTGGATACGGGAACAACGGGGCGGCCTTTGCAAAAAAATTACGTGGCTTTGATGTGAAGGTCTTAGCTTATGATAAATACAAACAGGGCTTTGGCGATGCGTTTGTACATGAAAGCACTTTAGAAGCCATTTTGAATTCAGCCGATGTGATTTCACTACACATTCCACAAAACAAAGAAACCCTTGGCTTTGTAGATACTTCGTTTATTGATTCGGTTCAAAAACCATTCTACTTGTTGAATTTATCCCGTGGAAAAATTGTGAATACCGAAGCACTTGTGCAGGGATTAGTATCTAATAAAATAAAAGCCGCAGGCTTGGATGTGTTAGAATATGAATCCAAAGATTTTGAATCCATTTTCGCTTCCCAATTGCCTGCGGCGTTTGAATACCTGCTTGCCTCTGACCGCGTAATGCTTAGTCCACACGTTGGCGGCTGGACGAAAGAAAGTTATTTTAAATTAAGCGATGTGCTCGCGGATAAAATAATTTCCTTTTATCAGCATCAATAGGCAATCAGTTGTTTTATTAATTCATGTCCGTTTCCAGTGAGTTTGATCAAATACCTTCCGGTGCTTAGATCCAAGGGTATTTTTCCATCGTTCATGATTTCACGGGTATTAATCAACCGGCCATTTAAATCATACACCGTTAATTCCACTGGGAACATCAGATTTTCAATGCTTAATTGCCCGTCTTGAATCGGATTCGGAAAGAGCATCACATCCAATAACGGATTGTTTAAATCGATATTCGCGTGATTAATAAAGCGTTGTCCGTCCGAACAAAGCTGACTGCTTAACCCGGCTTGATTACTCACTTGAAGCGTGGTGTAATACACCTGGTTTGGAACCATCCCATTTGCACTGAGGGTGAATGCGTTATTCACTACCGGATGCGCTTGAACAAAATCATTTCCCAAAGGAGAACTTCCGATGTCAATAGCTTGAGAACCTAATCCAGAATGTGGGTCATTAACTACCCAATTCCCCTCAAGAATTGGTTGATATACACTATCTATATCTGAGTTTGTACCATCATTTAGTGTAGCAATTACCGGTGCGGTCCAGTCCACTTGAATCAATGTTTCATGTGGAACGTTCCAATTTTCGAGGCTATCCATTGCAATAACTCGAATCTTTCCACTTTCATTTTGTTGGTCGCTCTGATGCGCGATTTCTAGTCCTGGTCCAACCGTAATTTGTTCGCTGTTCGAGTGATTTTTATATACATAAACTTCATCAAATGTAACAGTACACGCGCCAGAACGCAAGGAAATCGCTGTACCTTGTTGAAGTGGGTTGACATCGGTCCAACTACTCACGTGTAACGCATTTAGGTACACCTGAATTAATCCACTTTGTGGGCTATAGGTTACATAGACTTGATCCCATTGATTTACCAAGACATTAACAGAATCTTCTTTTACCAAGGTAAAGGCATCGTTCAGTACTTTATAGAGTTGAACCTTATTCGTTTCTTCTCTAAAATATACAAAGTAGGAATTGCCTCGATTCGGGAGTGTTGGATCGCTACAGAAAAAGTGCATTCCAGCACGTTGATTGGCGTTTGAGGACGTTATTCGTTGTTTCCAGGTATATAAGTAAGTATGTTGTGAGGATTGGCTTACCTGGGCATATGCGTTTGAATTATTCTGTGTCGCATCGTTCAGTATGAAACTTCCATTCATGGCCTGAAAATTCCCGGTTTGATTGGTCCAAAGCCCTGAATTCCCATTAAATTCATCTTCAAAGAAACCCATCGGTTGATTGGATAAAAACGGCGTTGTTGCAGATGCTCTTGCAGCGACATGATAGAATTTATGTTTTATTCCAGAGGCATCAGTATCTTGAAACGCAGCGGTGAATGCTTGTGTTTGCCAAGTTCCTGTATAACTTAAGGTGCTAACTGGAGGAGTAATATCGTTGGTAAGCGCCATGGTATGGTAATTGGCAATCCAACCAGCCAATTGAGTAGCGCAATCCGAACGAAATTCAAGGGTTAGTGTGTTTCCGGTAGATTGAATGCTCGGTGGAATGTTGTTCCCAGTAAAATTTCCAAGCAATGGAGCATTGATGTTTGGGCCGTTGTACAGCAATAATTTATCAAAGGAAGCCTCTAATTCGAAGGCAGTAAATTGAAGTGTAATGGTACTTCCTTGCGCGGCTTGTATTACCCAAACACTTCGCTCATCAGACGAATAGGTTCCATTGGGCCCTCCGGAGTCATATAAGGTTCCTGAAGGATTAGTAAGCAGTGTTGGGGTGTAGGTGTCGTTGATTAATCCATAGTATTTGTTCCAATTCCAATTAATTCCGGGGTCGGTGTGGCTTTGGTTAGCATAATGCTGATGTCCTTTGATGCGGATGCAATTACCGAGTAATTGTGTAGTACTAGATCATACACCATCATAGGTCCGTTTCGGGTTTATTCCATACCCACTTTGGGTAATGTCTTTTACCAGGTTTGCAGAAGATTGATAGAGCGATGGCGTGTACCATGCGGCATTCGAAACATACCCTTCATGTTCTATTCCAATGGTGTATCCGTTTTCATTCCCCACGTGCCAGGCCTTGTTGCTTTCTAACACCATTTGGGTTACTTGACCGTCTGAACTGCGCACCACATAATGATAGGATACTTGCGCGTTACAGTTTAGTCCCCAAGAAATCGCTCCAGCATAGGTTCCTTGTACGGTATGAATGGTTACCGCTGAAATGGCGCTTCCGTTTCTACTGCTATAATTACACGTGGGCGCAGCATTCCAAAGGGCCGGGCCGTAGTTTATAGATTTTAATGTGTTTCCTGCATGGTAATGGAGTTGATCTTGGTTTTTAATTCCGGTGGAATCAATGGTAACGGTTGTTGCGGTTAATACCGCATAGTTGTTTTTTCCAAAGAAGTCTTTCATATTGATTTCATACAATGGAAAGCCATAGGTCGCCGCTTGTGATTCATCAGTTAAAAAACGAAATACTTCTAAAACACTGGATTCAAAAGCGAACTGATTAATGTTTCCTTCTCGAGGAATTTCACTCAGTTCCCACATTAAATTATACAGTAATTCTGGCGTGTTTTCTCCGGAGACTGCGTAACCTTGGATTAGGCTTGCGCAGGCAGCTGCATATGCCTCTACCTGTATCATCACACTGTTTTTTTGAGCCGTAATGCTAATTCCACTTAAGGATTCGATGCGTTTGGCGTTTTCTATAAAATATCCATTTCCATGGTCATAAACCCCCATAATCCCGAAAGGAAGGGGCATTCCCGAACAGCTTAGCGTTTCTTGAGGGTCAATGGGGGTGAAGCGTGTATGGGTATAGGATATTGCTTCTAAAAATCCAGGAGGGATTTCCGGGTGTAGTTGATAGGAGGGAGAAAAGTAAGTTCCCTGACTGAATATAGACAATGGCAGGGACAGGACAAGATAAATTAAAAGTAGTTTAGGCATAAATAAAAATTTGCGAGGTAACGCAAATCTTTACTTAATAGTATTTTTGTGTTTTTAACTACTTGATATACAGGGTTTTAAAACTTAAATGTTAATCCTCCAAATACAGAGATAGGCATTACTGGGTAATTATAAAACCTCAAGTATCGTTGGGATACGATGTTATTAAGTTGAACAAACCCAGAAATTCGCTTATTGTATCGATATTCAAGTGTTAAATTTCCGTCAATAATATTCCCTAAATCATATATGAACTGATTGTTTAGTTCGGTAACATGATCGCCGGCCGCATACACTTTTGCATATCGTCCAAACGACATATCTAATCCTGCCTTTACTAAAAACTTATCGAATAAATTATAGCTTGCATTAAAGATAACTTCTGCTTGAGGGAGATTCCAGGCTTTCGCTTCATTAAACAGTTCGTATGAATGGTATCTAGCAATCAAATCTATATTAAGTTTTTTATTGGCTTGATATCCAAATCTTCCTTCAATTTTAGTGTGATTTAATGAGTCGTATACCAAGGTGAATTTGTTCCCTGAGGAAATCAAGGTGTCGGTAACAAAAAAGGCTCGATTGTTTTCTTTGATAAAGTTGGCAACTAAACCATAACTAAATTTCCTAGCCAAGATACCTTTTATCCCGAGTTGAATATCGTAGGGGTTTATTTCGTTTTGTATACTTAGGTTTGGTAAAACAAAGGGATTTTCTTTATAGAATCCGGTTAATGAACTTTGTTTAGCTTGTCCACTTAGCGATATAAAGGGTACCACTTGATTTTTCGCCGCAGTGTATTGTAAGTAAATCGATGGAAAGAAATAGGCCTTGTTTTCATTAGCAAAGTCTACGCTTACTTTAAATCCTGCGTCAATAACAAGTTTGTTGCTCAATAAGACACTTTTAATCCCTGGATTAATGTCAAGGATGGTGTTTTTCCGTACAATACCACTGTTCGAAAGGGTTAATATCGAATCTTGAATTCCGTATGCATATCCGTTGTATCGAAGACCGAGATTACCATAAAACAAATTGTTTCCTGAACGAAGGTATCCTAAGCCGTTGATATTAAACCCTTGTTCTTTCGCTCGCCAATCTTTCAAACTATCAACCCAAGGGGAATCGGTACCTGTATATCTAAAGTCAATCGTGGTTTTTACATTAAACACCCCGGTGTCCCCGCGATTTGTTGTGATATCGGCATGTGCATTAACTAATTGGTAGCGTTGTGCAATGGAATCCTTGTCTACATCCGGTTGAGTTAATCCATAATAATGGAATCCATGGCTCGTGTAGTTTAGGTTAGTTCGAAGCGTGTATTTTTTTTGAAACGTTTCAAAGTTTCCTTGTACACTTGTCTGATCAAATCCAGCGGGAGCCATTTCTTGTTTTTCACGGGTTTTAATATCCCCGAAAAAGCTAAGATGTTTCACATGTAAGCCGTAATAATTAGAACGAGAACGGGTAGAATTTACATAAAGTTCTCCGAGGGGCATTAACGTAGAACCCATCCCAACTTTTAAATAAAATGGGTAGTACTTTTCAAGTAGTTGTTCGGTTTCAATACTTGCGGCTTCAATCGTATCCGTTTTAATTATTGGATTCTGTTTAGGTTCTAAAAGTGGGCGATTAGGAACCGCTGAGGTTCGAATAGAATCTATGATTTTTGGAGCCGACGGCAACCTGTAAGATCGTTCAATATCTCTATTTCCTTTACCATCCGTTTCGAACACATCAGATTGAGCCAGAGCTACATTCAGACATCCAAAAATCAATATAAAAAACAAGCGCTTCATGTTATTCTGGTTTAATTTCGATGGTTTTTTGTATGCTTGGTTCAATCGCCTTTTCTGGGTTTTTAAGCCCTTCAATTTCCACTTTTAATGCATTTGCTTCTGTTAAAATTCCATCATCCTCTTTCGTGGGATAAAATTCAATTACAGAGGTTATGGTTTGTTCTGCCTCTAAATAAGCCTGTTGATTGATATGAACCCGTGTTTGAAGGATTAATCCTTTGGCAACCCAGTAATTATAACTAGGCTTCATTTTTAATAACTCCTTTACTAGGATTAATGTTGAATCGAATACGTTGGCTTTAAATTGAATTTCAGCCAAGGTATATTTTGCTTCTGAGCCCTTAGCTGTCGTGGTGTTTTTTACTAGCCAGCGCAAGGATGGACTTGCAAGGTTAAATTGATTTAGTGTATAAGCACTCATGCCATAGGCATACTCAGCTTCAATTTTAAGGTTTTGCGTTAACCCGCCAATTTGTCGAACCTGGTTTGCATAGTTATTTGCCTCTTGGTACTCTTTAAGTAAGTAAAGACAACGCATTAATCCGATTTTTGCCGCATTAATGTTGTTTGGTTTCGCCGCACACTGCTCTAGTTTTGTATAATACGTTTTAGCTTTATCGTAGGCCTTTTTTTCATAATAGTAAGCTGAAACCTTATATGCAACAGGTTCAAAATAGCTTGCCGTTGGACCTGCAAGGTATGCTTCATAATGTGGTAGCGCCCCAAGCGTGTCTTTTAATCTTAAGCAGGCATTCCCTGCATAGAAATGCGCGTCTTGGGAGAATTTTCCATTCGGGAATTTTGATAAATACTGATTGAACTTTGGTACGGCATCCGAATAATTACTATCCACATAGCTTTGTAATGCCGGATTGAAATATAGATTTTCTTTCTCATCAGCGGATAGCCCGGCACAATCATATTCATTGGCAACTTCTTCTGCACGTTCAGGGCTTTTCATGGCAACATAAACATCCATTAATCCTTTTGCTGCTACAGCACAGATATCTTTTTTATTTCCATATTCTAATAAAATAGACCGGTATGAACTTTCTGCTTGTTGGTATTTCCATTGTTTATATAAAATATCAGCCATTTCTATGCGACAGTTAACCACTTTTGGAGATTTTGGGTAGTTCAACACATAGGATTCAAATCCACTAAACGCTTTTTCAAATTCTGACTGCGCTTTGTAACTCATGGATAGTTCATAGGACGCATTCTGTATGTATTTGGAGTTGGGATATGTTTTAATTAATTGCTCGAGTGTAGCGATTTTTAAGGATGCTTGTTTATTGTAACCATACGATTTAGCAATATAGAAACTTGCACGATCGGTTAAGGCTGAATTTAGTGCAAGAATTTGTTTATAATATAAAATGGCTTGTTCATCCTTTCCTTGTTTATAATTTCCATCCGCTAATTGAAACATTGCATCCAGTTTTTTCTCTTGATTTTGAGGTTTTGATTGGATATAAATACCAAAATACTCTAAGGCATCTGTTAATTGATCTTGTTCCAAGTACGCATAGGCCATACTGTAATACGCATCATTTTTTTCTTCTAATAATGTTGCTGAGGGTGCATTTAAAAATCGTTTGAATTCACTAATAGACTCTTTATATTTTCCATTTTTAAAATATATATCTCCTCTCCAAAATCGAGCCTTTGCAATTAATTCCGGTTCATTCGGATATTTATCAACTAACGCAAAAGAGTTAAAAGAGGAATCTAGCATGTTTTTTTGATAGAGCTCTACTCCTAGGTTAAATGCAACCGTTTGATAAACAGATTTTAATTGAGAATCTTTATTGGGTATTTTATTTAGTGATTCTAGCGCTTTCCCGTAATTACTTGTGGATGCGTAAACATTAACGAGGTATTGAAAAATATCTGCCTTTTTCGCTGAATTTGGATAACGGGTTAAATAATTTTCAAATGCGCGCACCGATTCATCATACGGATTGATATCAATTTTATATGAAATTACAGCAAATTGAAACAGCGCATCTTCCGCAAGTACCGGATTTGTTGTCATTTTTGAAACACGTTCAAAGGCGTTTCTTGAAGGAAGCATTTTCCCGAGGGTCAAGTAGCAATTTCCAATGTGATACATAGCTGTTTGTCCTAAACTATCATCTATTCTGGCGGACCGTTCTAAGAATGGAATTGCCTCCTCCGTTTTATTAGATTTCATTAAGGCATACCCTAATTGATAGTCATCAGCACGAGTGGTTTTTGCGCCTTTATTATAGCTTAACAGGTATTTGGCGGCATTTTCAAACTGATTCAGTTTAAAATAAGAGTCTCCAAGTAAATGAAGTATGTCATTATAATTTCCAAGGTCTGCTGTATCAAGAACAGAGGGAGCATATGCAATAACGGAATCATATAATCCTTGTTTATGATTAATTTGAACTATGTAATATGGAGCAATCGTAGTGAATTCGGATATATGTTTTAATCGATGAAAATCAGATTTTGATTCCGAAAGGTTTCCTAGTTTGTAATTTAAATGGGCATAATAATATAAACTGATTGTTCCATACTGTCCCGTTGAATTTTTTACATATTTAAATGATTCTAGCGCTTCTGATTCTAATCCTTCTTGGTAGTAACTATAGCCCTTTTTGAAATGGAATGGTTCTACCTCCTCCGGGGTTAACAGGTCATGTTGTACTTCTTCATACCAGGGTAATGCCCCTAAAAAATCTTCTTTTTGAAAGAAATAATTACCAATTTCAAAGTTAATTTGATTTCTAAATGGATTTTCTGGATAAGCTTGATTAAATGAACTTAAGAGGTGTATTGCATCGTCATTATAAAGCGCTAAAGCTGACATGCCTCGATAATAATAAGCCTTAATTATTAACGGGTCATTTCTATCAATGGGTTGATTAATAAAATTTTCAAACTCAATTCGTGCTGCAGTGAATTGACTTTTTTCATACAACTCCCATGCACGATGGTAATCGCGATAAATGGAAGTTGTTTTTATCGTTTCTTGCCCATATAAGCAAGAACTAAGACCTACCCATATAAAGAATAGAAAAAAGATACTTTTTCGCATGGAACAAAATTATACCGCATGGAACGCTTGAATTCGCAAAGGGTTAAAAGTTTTTCACTCATTTTTGTTAAGAGATATTTTATTCACATGTGAATTGACTCGTTCTCTGTTACATCTTTGTAAAAAATGACACGTGGATCAAATTATTAGTTTAACGGACGTTACGATCCGTCAAGGAGAAAAAACCATACTGAAAGAGGTTAATTTATCAGTTGCAGAAGCTGAGTTTGTTTATTTAATCGGAAAAACGGGCAGCGGTAAAAGCTCCTTATTAAAAACCCTGTATGGCGAATTGTCTATTTCAGAAGGTGAAGGGTCTATTGCTGGCTATAATCTTAAAACGATAAAACAAAAAGAGATTCCGTTTTTACGTCGAAAATTGGGTATTGTGTTTCAAGATTTTCAATTATTATTGGATCGTACAGTAATTCAGAATTTATATTTTGTGCTCAAGGCTACCGGATGGAAAGATAAAGCGGAAATTCATAAACGCGCAATGAGTGTATTGCAACTGGTTGGTATAGAACAAAAAGCGGATCAAATGCCTCACACCCTGTCTGGAGGAGAGCAACAACGGGTATCCATCGCACGAGCCTTATTAAACGACCCAAAAATTATTCTTGCCGACGAACC
>Ga0102902_1001030_pt1 | contig 9251 bp, 5 predicted proteins | sample Colrivmet1555B02_FD_78458 | JGI IMG/M metagenome (GOLD analysis project Ga0102902, IMG submission 78458) | Estuarine microbial communities from the Columbia River estuary - metaG 1555B-02 | ecosystem: Environmental > Aquatic > Marine > Intertidal zone > Estuary | place: USA: Columbia River Estuary... | reverse complement strand
CCTCCAGGTGTTCCGTTTGTATAACCAAATCCACCATTTCCGGGTATGGTAAGGCTTCCATCGTTTCCATTAGTTCCGCTTTGCGTTGTGAAAGAATAGGAAGACAATGTAGAAACATTCGATCCTCCTACGCCATAATACCCCTTCGTATTTCCTGCTCCTCCACCGCCTCCACCGCCACCTTTTAGTATAGGTTTTGTTCCATTACTATTTAATGGAAATTTTATAGAATAAAAACTATTATCTTTATATGAGGCTAATCCTCCACCACCACCACCGCCTCCTCCTGCTATTGTTCCATCATTTAAAAACATTTTAACAGGATAATTAAGAACTATCGCATTTCCACCCGCTGTTCCGTTATTTGTACTATTTAAAGGAATTCCTAATGATTGACCATAACCACCGTTTCCTCCATATCCAACTATTGTTCCATAATTTAAAATATTTATATCATCTCCATGTTTAAATCCATTTATACTAAATGCTTCTCTATTTAAAACTTCGCTACCAATAACTACACTAGAATTTATTATAACTTTTATGTCAGTATTTCCTGCTAGATATTTTCCGGTTCCAATAACATGATAATACAAATCAAAATTAAATTGACTATCTGTTATTGTTATTTCTATAAATGGTCTTTTCTTTGTAGTGTTTACTACTATTCTTATTGGTGTTTCTTTTTCTACATCGTCTTGTTGTGTTGTATCTTGATCTCCATAAACAACTCCTAAAAACACCCAGTTACCCCTTTGAACCTCAAATTTATATATATTACCTTTTAATAAATGAATATCTTTTTTTAAAAATTTAGCATACATTTCTCTAATATTAAAAGAAAATTCTGGACTTGTTTGTATGTCAAATAAATAACTATTATCTAAAGGATCTACAGGAATATTATATAAAAAAAATGTTAAATTTACATTTGTATTTTCATTAAAATCTAAAGGATTGAAGTTAGAATTTAAATAACTTTTAGCAACAGATATTAATTTATCGTTTCTTTGATTTATAGTAGGACAACTTATTGCTATATTAGCATATGTAGATATGTTTAATGGATAATGAACGGAGAATGTATGTTTAGACCAATAAGAACTTAATATATTAACAGTAGCATATGCCATATTAAATCTTAATGGATCTTCAAATTGATTTGTTGCTTGTATAAAAAACGGAATATTTTCTTTTAAATCATCAAAAATAGCTTGATAATTGTCAGAATTAATAGTAAGCATGCTGGATAAATTACAAATTTCAGTATCTAATTTTAAAAGATTAAAATTATGTTTTGCCGCAGAATCGCCTACACATTCGTTTTTAGTTATTTTTTTAATTGGAATATCAGTACTCATTTTGTTAAAAACCTTTCAAATGTCCATGCACAATTTTTAATTGAAAATACAACTGCAATTAAATCGTCAACTTCATTTCTATCTTGAAAAAACATTTCTACATTAGCCTTTATATATCCATATGCTGTTTGTGCATTTGATGTAATGGTAGTAGTTGTATTTGCTGGAGTCCATGATATTGTTTTATATAATATTCTTTTAAAGTTTGAAATGACATTGAATGCTGTTTCCGTCCATGTTGGAATTGTTGCTGTAGATACATTAGATGGAGCAGTAAGTTTTAATGATGCTTGTGGTTGTGTCCTTACATAAGGAGGAAGATCATAAAAACAAGTTATAGCTTTTGATTGTGAGCATGTTGCAGACGAACCCTTACAATCAAAATCTCCATTACTACAATATACATATCCTGTATAAAAATTTTTACAAGTAATAGTAATTGTTTTATTTGCAGTTGTACATAATGTGTAATCTGTTAATAGTTGATTTTCATTAACGTATGTTCCATATGCCCATCTATGCGCATATACTATAAGTTTTTGATTTTCTACATAATTATTAAGGGGTATTCCATTTTTTATAGTTATTTCTGGAAAATAATTAGAAGCCCATGTTTGTAGAGAATTTACTATATCACTTTTAGATATGTCTATATTAAATATAGAAGGGAAAAAAATAGTTATTGGTTTCAACCAACCCGCAGAATTTGTTTCTACTATAGTACATACATTTAATAGAGTAGATGAATATGTTTGCGAAATTGTTGTAATTTGTTTTAAAGTGTTTTTAAAATCTTTATAATAATTCACAACAGGTGTCCAGTAATCATTTGCTCTTTGTGTTACTTCTTTTGTTAACAAATCTAAAGTTTCATAATTTAAATTTATAGAACTCAAGGAATCGCCTATAGAAGAAGTTGGTTGTATATATATAATATCGTTCATATATTAATCCAAACATTGTTTATGTTTTTAAATTTCATATTTATAGTTCTACATGTTGTTTTTTCTATGACATCTCTTTTCAATCCTATAGATAATTGTTTGCTTCCTCCACCTTGACATGCTACTGGCACAGAAGTAGCACTAGAATTTATAATGGTACATTTATCATATGCATTGGTACATGGTCCATATCCAGCCAGTCCTCCGTGGTGATTACATCCTCTGGACGGTTTAGGACAACCAGAACAAGAAAGACTACCTCCACCACCATTTGGTATGCATGGTTCGTAAAGAGATCTATTAAACTTAAAACTAAATGATGTTTCTTGATTTAAATATATCAAAACATTTACCATTTGATCGTCAGTGTAATATATTGGATTGAAATTTACGTCTAACCAATTTTTTATTAAAGAAATTTGTTGAATCGATGTTTTAGAATACCAAACAGTAAAGTCTATCATCTGTGGATAATATAATTGTATATGCTTATTCCAAGAAGAACTTAACTTACTAACAGTTGTTGAAAGATCTATCCAAGCAGCACTAAATTGTTTAACATTACTAGCAGTAGTTAACCATCTAGCACTATATTGACTAACTAATGTATATATGTCATACCAATTGTTTTGTTGAATATACAAAGAACTTATAGATTCACTTAAAGTTAAAAAGTTATAATTTATAATATCCAATGAATCTTTTAAACAGTATCTTTGATCTATTAAATAGACATTCGAACATGTAGGTGTTATTTTTTCAAAAGTAATCATATTATATCCAATTTATTTTATATAAAGAAGTCTCTGCTGGTTTAATTTTATTAATACAATCTTTTATAGTGGTTTCTATAAGATATTTTAAATCATCATTTATGTTTAAATTATGTATATTAATATTAAAATAATTACTCTTACTTCCTGGTAATTGATTTTTATACCAATATTCAATTTCTTCTATAAAATTTCTATCTCCTACGTTAATATTCCATTTTAAATATTTTCTAGGATCTGCAAGTTCAGAAGAGAAGTATATAGCTTCTATTTCACCTACACTTAATGCTTTTGAATATAATCTCAAATCGGCAATATTTCCTATAAATTTATTAACATCATCCAATCCAATAAGATCGTTTAATGTGGTGTTTTTGATACTTGCTGCTCCTAATAATAATGAAGATCTATAATCATAATACAATTCATATAAATTAGGTTCGAAAGATACCTTGCCTACATTAATGGTATCAATATAAAAATCAGCAATCCCTCTAAATGAATCAAAAACAAAAGAAAAATGATGCCAACCGTGAGGTAAAGAGCTTGTTGTAAATGATAAAGAAAGTAATTGAGGATCTCTTCCGTCTGGTTGTGCTATTTTAAATTTCCAAGAAAGTGTTGTTTTTCTTGGAATAAATTTTCTAACAAACTGATATCCAGTAAAATCACCTTTTGCATTGAATTTTAATTGATCAAGATTTTCAACATTTAATGTTCTTAAATCTGATCTATATTCCATGCTACCAAGACTATCTATGGCATATATTTCATTATCTCTTGTATCTACTAATATTAAAACATCTTCAAATTGCTCTTTTCTATTACAAACATCAGAAGCAATTAAAGGTGTTCTTACAAAATCTATATATCTAAATACTAAATTATCATCACAAGGATCTAATGGATTAGAAACTCTTCTTCCTATTCTAAAAGAAAAATCTACAGTATCAGTTATGCTATTTATTCTAGAAATTCTGTCTTGTTCATGTGATATCCATAAATTATTATTAAAATCCACTGATATTTGTTGTGTAAACCCTACAGTTGCATAAAATATTTTATTTTTATATAAACTACCTCCTATTACTTCCCATAAAACATTGTTATTGTCTATTACCGAAACATATCCGCTTGAAAATATAACTTCATCATCAATTAATGTTATTTCTATTCTTTTTGTACTAAATGGAACATCAACAGAAAGAAGATATTGCATATTAGAATCAAATACGCTATACATTTTTTTTGTATCATCATATAAATAAAATCTTTTTTGTGAATCTATTTCTATTTGATTTATGTTTTCTATAAAATAACTAATATTAGTTACTTGCAATATCAACGAATTTACTTGATTAAATTTTGATGCTGTTTTATTTAAAACATCAAAAACCCAATAGGTGAAATCTGGTAATCTAAATATATAACTATATTCAGTATCATATCCATATAAAGTATTAGGAATTAATAAAGGAACTTCACTTAATTTTTTAAACTTATAATTTAAAGTATATGCAGTAGCAGAAATTGAATTTGTAATTGTTAATACGGGAATACCATTTCCATTTGAATTTATTAATCCAAATCCACTTTCAAAATAGTTTCCAAATATTTGTTCACCATTGATATTAGACCAATCATCAACGTTTAACCACATAGAAGCTGTCAATCTTTGTTTTTGTAATAAAGAATCGTTTGCAAGAAATAATGCATGATTGTTTCCTTTTAATTTCCAATAATTTCCTATAAAAGTATCAGGATCTGCAAAATATACCAATCCATCATTTCTAAAGTCAGAATTATCTAAAAGAGGAGAAGACAACCATTCAGTTATACTCAAAACATTGGCTCCTTCGTTTATAGTAGAATTTTTATCTAAAAAGTTTAAGAAAATTTTACTATTATCAATTCCACCTCGTTCATAACTATATAAAACACCTGGTTCAAAATATGTTTCTGAAGGAACGTCGAATGTATATTCATTAGTTGGATATATTCTTTCATTATATACTAATGCTTTGGCTGTCAATGCTTGATCCAATGTGTAATATGCAGCATTATAGTATCTATCCATCCATATTTTATCTCCAGTATTTGTACCAGAAAGCCATGAGCATAACCATGTATTATCAAATTTTTTAATACTCTTCGGCTGAGATATTCCTTTTATTATTTCTTCATAATCCCCTCTATACATACACAATCTATCAGAAGTAAATGGTATTTCTCCTGCAATCGCACCATCTTCTATAAGACCAGAGGATTGTAGGGATATTCTCTTAGAAGTAGGTGGATAATAAAAAATATTTTCAGAATCTTCATTAAAGGTAAATTCTTTAGTGTTTGACTGATATCCTAAATAAACTCTATCATATCCCTTAGCTTGATTAGTTCCTGTATATATTTTATTATATGTTCTTTTTATTGACGGAGATGCTGTTAATATCGGATTAGATGTTGAATATGTATATTCAGATGTTTGATAATTTTTAAGACCGTGTATTTGTAAATCATAAAAAGCTTCATCTTGGGTTTTCTTTATATTTTCTATAGGAAACATTCCTAAATAATTTTGAGAGTATAAATTAGACATTGAGAATTCCTCATTTATACCTAAAGGATTTGGAATTTGAGTAGGATTTACATCATAAGAAACTAAAAAACTGTCTGAAGTGCTTTTTTCTTTTTCTATTTCAAATTGTTTATATGAAACAAAATTAAAAAAATAAGATATTGGTACATTATTTGGTAATGCTATTGGGATAACTACTATACTATAATTCGTACTATCTACATACAAAATTCTGCCATAATAACTATTATATTCAAATATGGCAATAGAACTAACACCTAATATATAATCAAATATTTGTGTATCAGATCTAGGATGTACTTCGGTTTTAAAAAGAACAGTAGCAGATGTTCCAATTCTATTTAATGTTAAAAAATCTCCCTCATTGTTTTGAATTGAAAGCGTATCATCAGAATTGAATATAAAAGAAAATATGTCATTATTTGAATAATCGTTACTTCTACTATCTTTTAAGTAAAATGAACTATTATTATCATTTAAATCTGTTCTATATTGTTTTATTACAGTATTATTCCTAGACAATATAGGGGATTCTATTTTTGTTAACGGTATTTCAATATTAGGAATTTCTTTATTTTCTAAAAAGTAAGAATTATATATAAAATTAGTTAAAAACATTCCTGTTTTCTTATTAATAGAAAAGTCCATTGCATTTTTAAGAAAATTATGCAATTTAAAGGACATCCCATTAGAACACAACACATGGGTATTTTTAACTTTAAAGTTATCACCAACTACGTTAAAGTCTACTGGTCTCCAAGACGCAGTACCTAATGTATTTTGTATATTAAAAACAGCTGACATTACATATATTTAGACAAAAAACCCTATTATTGTAGGAGTTTTTATTAAAAAATATAAAAGAATCTTAATTTGTCGCAACCATCCAACCCTTTGATATTAAGCTCGCTTTAGCTGCTAGGGCAGCAGAACTTGTTGGTGTACCGTTAGAACCAAATGGGAGACGAGTAGGAACCGAAGGTGAGTCGTTGCTTACATCATTCGATCCCGATAATAAAAGGCTATATGTCATTAGACCTTGTTGTAATGTAGGTGTTACTGATGCTGGTTGGGCATTATCAATACCGATCAAGATATTTTCAATGTCCGTTTGATTTATTCTATTGAATAAAGCATCTAAGTAAACAATTCCTCCATAGGAAGAACTTATATCTAAATTTGTCAAATTAGAATCCTGCACACTTACAGTTTTTAATTTACTCTTTTGACTTAAAAAATCAATATTTGGTGAATAGGCTCCTCCTAAATCAACATATTCTAAATCAGAATCTGCAATATCAGCTTGTATACCGCTTAAATTTAAATTAGTAATCAAATTTAAATATCTCAATTTTGGGCAATTGGTAATATCAACATCAGTAGTACCATACCAATTTTGACGCAAGCTAATATATTCAAGAGATGTGCATCCAGAAAAATTAATAGTTTTAAAACAATTCACATTCAAATACATATCAACTGTAGATAGGCTTGTGCAATTACTAAGGTCCACATCTACAGGTTGACTAAAACCGTCTGGATCTCTAATATAATCAAGAAAACCCACTTTTATGTAAATAAGTTTATCCCTATCCAACATCGTAATGGTATTATTTGAATAGTTTGTGCGAAACCTCACATCCCCTACCCAATCAATATAGTATGAATTAGCAACATCGTGTTTTGTAAATTCAAATACCTCACCTGGTGCAAAATCGTACATAAAGGGTGTACGTGCTGGAAAAAAATCTTCTAAATACCCAACCAAACTAGAAAGTGTTGTTCTATATTCAGCAGTTCCATCGGCTTTATAACCAACTATGTAGTCAGCATCTTCTAATGAAGGTTTATTATCGAAATCAGTGAATTTTTTAATTGCCATATATATTATTACTTATACTAAACGAATCCAAGATTATCATCGCTTATTGAAAAAAGATAACTATCATCAATTCCTATAAGTAAATCATCATTTAAAATTGATGCTGGTGGATTAATTAATTGATTTTCTGGAGTAAATCCAAGTATTAACGATCCTGTTGTGAAATATACAAATGTAAACATTTCATCATTTACTGTTGAAAGTTTAACATTATTTGTAACATAAACAACAGAAGCGTTTGCTGAAACAAGATTCGTAGTGGTAATTCCCAAATTACAATCATAATAATCATTTACATTATAATTATTAGTGAAAGTTACACCATTAACACCACCAATTGTAACGTCAAATGTGTTTATAGTTGAATCTGCTACGAAATAATACTGAGTACTTGGATTTACATCTACAGCTTGTCCATTAGTGTTAATGGTAATTATCGTTGGAGTATCAGTTGGTGTATCTGTTGGGGTATCTGTTGGAGTATCTGTTGGGGTATCTGTTGGGGTATCTGTTGGGGTATCTGTTGGGGTAACAGTTGGAGTATCTGTTGGAGTAACAGTTGGAGTATCTGTTGGAGTAACAGTAGATGTTGCTGTTGGTGTTGGTATTGGAAGAGATTCTAATACGGAAACACGATCAAAAAGCTCTTGAAAGTTATCTGTTATCGTATTTCTTACGTCTAAAAGTCGATCTCCGTTATTAAAATTTCTTAATGCCATATAATCCTATTTATCTTGAACAGATTACTTATTAAAGCTATTCCGTCCAAATGAAATTATCATTCCAAATATTTAAATCATTCCAAAAATCAACAACAGGTGATGGTAATGGAATCGAAGATGTACTAAATCCAGCAATAATAGATCCTGTAGTATAATAATAAAAAGTAAAAAATTCGTTTTTTATTGTGGATAAATTTATGCTATTAGTGATATACACATCAGATGAATCTGATGAAATGTCATGTGTTGTTGTTATTCCTAAATTACAATTAAAATAATTGTTTATATCGTAATTATTTGTAAAAGTAACTCCATTTAATCCATTGATATATAAAGTAAATGTACTTATGTTTTCATCTATTATAAAATAATATTGTTTATATGGATCGACATCAACAATAAATCCATCATAATTTATATTAATGTAAGTAGGTGGTATATTTTCTACTAATCCTATGGATATACCAGATACACACGGTCTTACTTCTTGTGTGAATCCTCTCCAAGAACTGACTCTATACATAATAGAATCTCTTGTAAGAAGTCCATATCCAGCTTCATTTTCAACAATAACATCTAAATGATTTTCAGTATGAATTGGTTTTTTTTGTAATTCATAAAAAACTGCATCTGGAACATCAAACATTAATACATTTTCGTTTCTTACCTCAAAAAATGGTATAGATACTCCACAAAAAGGAGGATTGTACGGTGATAGTTTGGGATAATTTCCAAATGGATTGTAACACGCATAACTTAAACTATTAAATATGGTAACATCAGATGCACTTAAATATACATTTCTAATTTCATAAAAACTTTTTCCCGAAACTATAATTTTTTTTAATTGTTCCGATGAAATAGAAGGCAGCAAAACTGAAATTTTATAAGGAAATACATTCTGAGCACTTGGCTTGGCATAAATAAGAACTCTTGCGTCGGGTTGTTTCATGATTATAATTCGGGTAAATTG
>Ga0102902_1001001_pt1 | contig 9376 bp, 8 predicted proteins | sample Colrivmet1555B02_FD_78458 | JGI IMG/M metagenome (GOLD analysis project Ga0102902, IMG submission 78458) | Estuarine microbial communities from the Columbia River estuary - metaG 1555B-02 | ecosystem: Environmental > Aquatic > Marine > Intertidal zone > Estuary | place: USA: Columbia River Estuary... | reverse complement strand
GGCCAGATTGGTCGCTGCTGACAAAATCGCACCCCACATCAACGTGCGCATCACGCCGACCCGAGTGGCCACATAACCACCCAACACACTGCCTGCGATGCCAATCAAAACCCCATAGGTTTTGACGGCCGTGGCGATTTCGGGCTTGGTAAAACCCATGTCTTGATAGAAGACGTTGGAAATAACGCCCAGCACAATGTCCGAAATTCGATACAAACCAATCAGACCCAACACCAGCCACGCTGTCTTGAGCCCATAGCGCGCGAAGAAGTCTTTAATCGGCGCCAACCACGTCTGCTGGGCCAAGGCGCCTGGCGCAACGCCGCCCTTAACGAGGGCATAGCCAGCAAGCAGTGCAACGCCAATGGCTACAAATAAGCGAACCGTCTCCGCAAGCAAGCCCAATAGCGGCCCAGCGCCGACGGCGGCTTTCAGGACGTCAAGCTGCTGACCGCCATAGAAAAACGTGGCGATAAATACCAGCACTGCCAGCACAAACACCAACAGCATTCGTGCGTTTTGTCCGCTGGTCAACATGTGTTGCTTGGGATCGCGTGTCGCCACATCCGGCTCATTGATGGTGAGTGTTGTGATGATTCCGACCAACATCGTTAACGCCATGAGGGCATAGGTCATCTGCCAGGCGCCGTAGCTATAGGCGCCTTTAGTCGAACCCAACGCGTCGGCCAAAAACAAGGCGCCCGCGCCAGCCACAACCATGCCAATGCGATACCCAGCAATGTAGGTTGATGACATCATCGCCTGCAAGTTAACCGGCGCCGATTCGATGCGGTACGCGTCGATCACGATATCTTGAGTCGCCGACGAAAAGCCGAGCAACACAGCCCCCAGAGCCATGACGGTGAGCGCATCCACAGTTGATGCGGGGTCGACACTGGCCATGACCAAAATCGCCGCAACCACAGCCAACTGCGACAACAACAGCCATCCACGACGGCGCCCCAAGCGCGCAGTCAAAAAAGGCAGTGGCAATTGATCAACCAGCGGCGCCCAAATGAACTTAAACGAATAACCCAACGCGGCCCAACTGAAAAAAGTCACCGCCTTGCGCTCGACCCCTGCCTCGCCAAGCCACAGGGATAAAGAGGAAAAAATCAGCAAGATTGGGATGCCTGCGGAAAATCCCAAAAACAACATGGTGATCACACGCGGGTGTCGCAATGCGGAGAGGCCAGAAAGTGCGGCGGTTGGCTCAGGTGTTATTGATGTCATGGACTTACTTTTTTTACTTAGGTGCCGCCCACATAGGGATTGCTTTGACGTTCACGGCCAAACGTACTTTCCGGGCCGTGTCCCGGGATAAAAACCGTGTCGTCGCCCATTGGCCACAAGCGTTCCGTGATGCTGCTGATGAGGGTGTCGTAGTCCCCTTGTGGAAAATCAGTGCGCCCAATACTCCCGGCGAACAAAACATCGCCCACGAACGCTCGCTTGATCTGCGGTGCATAAAACACCACATGGCCAGGCGTATGACCAGGGCAATGCCGAACTTGGATCTCATGAGCGCCCAGCATGACGGTGTCACCGTCGTTTAGCCAACGGTTCGGTGTAAACATCTCTGCGGGCGCAAAATTAAACATCTTGCTTTGTTCGGGCAAGCCATCGATCCAAAACTGATCGCCAGGATGTGGGCCAATGATGGGTAAGCGCAGCTCTCGGGCGAGTTGTCCGGTGCCTCCGGCATGGTCGATGTGCGCGTGTGTCAACCAGATGTGCTTCAAATTCAGCCCAAGCGTTGTGACCGCTTGTTTGAGTTTTTCAAGGTCGCCACCCGGGTCAATCACGGCAGCCTCTTTGGTGTCGTCACACCAAATTAAAGAGCAGTTCTGCGCAAACGGCGTGACAGGAATTGTTTGATATTTCAACATGGCCATCATGATAGCCTCAGGCTTCACTGCAGTTCAAATCGAATGGGCACTTGGATTGATAACTCGACCGGTACGCCCTGTCGGGTACCGGGGGAAAATCGCCACTGGCGCGCTGCCGCTTGCGCCGCTTGATCCAAACGATCAAAGCCGCTACTGCTCAGAACGTCGGTTGCAAGCACAGTGCCCGAGACACCGACGGTTAAACGCAAAACAACCGTCCCCGCCTCGCCCGCTCGGCGACTGGCGCGCGGATAAATCGGCGCAACACGGCTGCGCTCAATCAGGGCGGGTGGTTCTGAACGCTCGGGGGCTCGGGCAACCGGCGCCCGGGTCGGCTGCGCACTTGCAGCCTGAACCTCAGCCGCCGCTGCCTCAGCATCAGGCGCAACCGCAGGGGGTGCAGGTCTTTGCAAGGCCACATCAGCAGGCGGTGGCACCGGCGCACTGACGGCAGGGGGCGTTGCCACAGGCTTGCTCTGCACCACCACATCGACGGGGGCTGGCACGTCAGGGACCGGGGCAGGCACCGGCTTCGTTGGCCTTGGCGCTGGCGCTGGGGCTGGGGCTGGGGCTGGGACGGGTACGGGTACGGGCACCGGCGGGGCTTCCTTGGGTGGGTCCAAGCGCGCCGCTTCGACAAATTCGACCTCGATCCTGTCATCGGCTACACCGGCCGTCGTGCCCGATTGCACAAACCACACTGGGCGCCAAATCACCAACAACCCACCCACCAACAGGTGGCAAACGAGCGCAGCAATCAGCCAGCGCTTGATACGCGAGGGCTCTGGCGTAAGCTCGAACGCATTCGTCGAGGCCGCCCCAAGCGCCAGCGCTCTATCGATGACATCAGCAGACTCAGAGGTCGTAGGCATAGTTGATGGTCAAGGGCGCGTGATCCGAGAAGCGCTCCGCCTTGAACACCTCACATGTGCGAGCTGAGGCAGCGAACGCCGGCGTCGCCAAGTGATAGTCCAAACGCCAGCCAACGTTTTTGGCCCAGGCTTGGCCACGGTTACTCCACCAGGTATACGCAGCATCGGTCTCTGTGGGGTGGAGATGGCGATACACATCCACCATGCCGCTGCTCAGAAAAGCGGTCATCCAGGCGCGCTCCTCAGGTGTGAAGCCGCTGTTTTTCTGGTTACTCTTCCAGTTTTTCAAGTCGATATTCTGGTGCGCAATATTGAGGTCGCCACAGAGCACATACTCACGCGTTTGCGCCAAGTCTGCCAAGTGGGGGGTAATGGCATCCAAAAAGCGGAACTTGGCGCTTTGGCGCTCATCCCCCGAAGACCCGCTGGGGAAGTAGCTGCTGATGACGCTGAACTTGCGTTGCGGGGTGTCGAATCGCAACTCGACATACCGGCCCTCGGCATCAAACTCATCATTACCAAAACCCACCCGCACATCACTCGGCGTGCGCTTGGTATAAATCCCAACTCCTGAATAGCCCTTCTTCTGGGCCGTATGGAAGTAGCCGGGCAAGGCGGCAATCACATCCAGCGACCCCGCCATATCCGCCTCTTGTGCCTTGAGCTCTTGCACGCACATACAATCAGGGGCACTGTTTGCCACCCACGCTTCAAGGCCTTTCCTGCTGGCGGAGCGAATGCCATTGAGGTTGAGGCTGGTCAGTTTGAACAAGGATTGAGTCATGGTTTCGATACAACAAACAACACCCGCCATTGATGGTGACTTGGCGCAATCATTCGTTGCATTCTCAGTTGAGGCAGGTGTCCTGCGCTTGGGTGAATTCAAAACAAAAGCGGGACGGTTGAGCCCCTACTTCTTCAACGCCGGCTTATTTGACGATGGCGCCAAGCTGGCTCGCTTGGCTCAATTTTATGCACACCGAATACTAAGCAGTGGCATTGAGTTTGACATGATTTTTGGCCCCGCATACAAAGGCATTCCGTTGGGCGCTGCTGTTGCGATGGAGCTGGCAAGAAACGGCAAAAATGTGCCATTCGCATACAACCGCAAAGAGGCGAAAGATCACGGCGAGGGCGGCTCGTTGGTCGGCGCTCCCCTGAAGGGCCGCGTGCTGATTGTTGACGACGTCATGAGCGCGGGGACCGCTGCACGCGAGTCGATCGCCCTGATCAAGGCCGCTGGCGCAACGCCTCACGCTGTCGCTATCGCACTGGACCGACAAGAAATGGCGACCGAACAGCAACCCGATGGCAGCCTCAAAGACGTTCCCTACAGCGCCGTACAGTACGTGCGTGAACGCGTAGGGTTGCAGGTCTGTGCGATTGCAACACTCGATGACTTGCTCGGCTATTTATCCAAACAAACCGACAACCCCGCTTTTGCCGAGAACCATGCGCGCGTATCGGCCTATCGCGAGCGATACGGCGTCAACGCGTGATTGGTTAACCCAGCTTGGCCTTCAACACGCTGTTCACCTGAGCGGGGTTGGCCTTACCTTTACTGGCCTTCATCACCTGCCCGACCAAGGCGTTAAAGGCTTTGTCCTTGCCCGCCTTATATTGCGCAATGTTGTCGGCATTGGCAGCCAACACCTCATCAACAATCGCCTCTAGGGCACCCGTATCGTTCATTTGCTTGAGGCCTTTGGCATCGATGATGGCATCAACATCGGCCTCGCCCTGCCACAGCGCGTCGAACACCTGTTTGGCTGCATTGTTAGAAATCGTGTTGTCAACGATACGGCCAATGAGTGCCGCCAGCTGTGCACTGCTGACCGGTATCGCATCAAAGCCAGCGTCATCTGCATTCAGGCGGCGAGCGACTTCCCCCATGATCCAGTTACTGGCCAACTTCGCTTGCCCCGATGCCTTTGCCGTGGCCTCAAAGTAAGCCGCCATTGCTTGTGATTGCGTTAACGTGGTTGCGTCATATTCGGGCAATCCGTAGTCACGCACAAAGCGTTCGGCCATCACACGGGGTAACTCCGCCATTTCGCTTCTGACACGCGCCACCCACTCACGGCTGATGACCAGTGGCGGCAAGTCAGGATCAGGGAAGTAACGGTAGTCCGCTGCGTCTTCCTTGGTTCGCATCGCGCGGGTCTCGCCCGTATCAGGGTCAAACAAAACCGTCGCCTGTTGAATCGCGTGACCGTCTTCAATTTGCTCAATCTGCCAGCGGATCTCAAAGTCAATCGCCTGTTGCATGAATTTGAAGCTATTCAAATTTTTAATCTCACGACGCGTGCCCAAAGGCGCGCCCGGCTTGCGCACAGAGACGTTGGCGTCGCAACGGAAGCTACCCTCCTGCATGTTGCCGTCACAGATGCCAATCCACGTCACAATTTTGTGCAGCTCTTTTGCGTAGGCAACCGCCTCGGCTGTTGACCGCATGTCGGGTTCGGTCACAATTTCCAACAAAGGGGTGCCGGCTCGGTTTAAGTCGATACCGCTTTGGCCCCCACCGCCAAGGGCTGAATCCTCGTGCAACGATTTTCCAGCGTCCTCTTCGAGGTGGGCGCGAACCAGGCGAACCGTCTTTTTCTCGTCGCCCAAGAAAAAACTCACCTCGCCGCCCTGAACCACGGGGATCTCGAATTGGCTGATCTGATAGCCCTTGGGCAGATCCGGATAAAAGTAATTTTTCCGCGCAAAAATACTGCGCTCCGCGACGTGGGCATTGACCGCCAACCCCAACTGAATGGCACGCTCCACAGCGCCCTTGTTCATGACTGGTAGCGCACCCGGCAGCGCCAGGTCAACAGGGCTGGTGTGGACGTTAGGAGCGGCGCCAAAGGCAACTGCAGAGCGACTGAAAATCTTTGATGCCGTTGACAACTGGGCGTGTGTTTCAAAGCCAATCACGACCTCGTAGCCATTCACCAATAAAGCCGCTTGATTTGACGGCGCGCTCATAAAACGAACTCCTTCGGACCAGCGTTGTGCCAGCTTGTGATCTGTTGAAATTGATGCGCCGTGTGCAACAGCTCATCCTCTTTCAGATAGTTACCAACCAGCTGCAACCCAACGGGCATGCCGCCCTCACCAAAGCCCGCTGGCAGGCTCATGCCTGGCAATCCCGCAAGGCTCGTTGACAGCGTAAAGATATCCGCTAGGTAATTGGCAACCGGGTCGTTCGCCTTATCGCCCAAGTGCCATGCAACGGTCGGTGCCACGGGACCTGCAATCACGTCGCACTGTTGGAATGCCGCCTGGAAATCGTTGGCAATCAAACGCCGAATTTTTTGAGCTTGTAAGTAGTAGGCATCGTAGTAACCGTGCGACAAAACATAGGTGCCGATCAAGATACGGCGCTTCACCTCGTCCCCGAAACCCTCAGTTCGGGTCTTCTGGTACATGTCAATCAAATCGCTGTAGTGCGCCGCGCGATGGCCGTAACGCACCCCGTCAAAACGGCTCAGATTGCTGGAGGCCTCGGCTGGCGCAATGATGTAATAGACGGGGATGGATAACGCCGTGCGCGGCAAGCTGATGTCGACCAACGTGGCGCCCAACTCGGTCAGCTGCTTTAACGCGGCTTGCACTGCCGCATTCACGTCCGCAGACAGGCCGGCGCCAAAGAACTCTTTGGGCAGGCCAACGCGCAAGCCCTTCAGGGGCTTATCCGCCGTCGCGCCAACGCGTGGCTGGTCAAGCGTCAATGTGAAGTCGCGCTTGGGCACATCGAGCGATGTGGCGTCGCGATCTAGATCAGGCCCAGCCATGGCCGACAGCAACAGCGCGCAGTCCTCGGCAGTCCGCGCCATGGGTCCCGCCTGATCCAAGCTCGATGCAAAAGCCACCATGCCGTAACGCGAACACAACCCGTAAGTTGGCTTGATGCCCGTGATGCCGCAAAACGCAGCGGGTTGGCGAATCGACCCACCCGTGTCGGTCCCTGTGGCAGCCGGGACGAGTCGCGCCGCAACCGCTGCGGCCGACCCACCTGATGAACCACCGGGTACACGACGGGTATCCCAAGGATTTCTCACCGCCCCATAGGCGGAATTTTCGTTTCCCGAGCCCATCGCAAATTCATCGCAATTCAACTTACCGAGGCTCACAGCGCCCGCATCGGACAGGTGCTGGACCACTGTTGCGGTGAAAGGACTTTGATAGCCCGCCAACATCTTCGAGCCCGCCGTTGTGGGCATATCGCGCGTGACGAAAACGTCTTTGTGCGCGATGGGAACCCCCAATAGTGGGCGAGACTCGCCGGCGCTGCGTTGGGCGTCAGCGGCCTTGGCCTGCATCAACGCGCCATCGCTATCGAGATGCAAAAAACTGCCCAAAGCGGCGTGCGTTTGCGCCCGCGATAGCAAATGCTGAACGACCTCCACGCTGGACACCGCCTTGGCTTTCAATTGGCGCGACAACTCGGCCACGCTCCACTCATGAATCACGGACATGTCGGGGGCCTTCACTCAATCACTTTGGGAACTAAAAACAAACCGCGCTCAACCGCCGGCGCGCTGCGCTGGGCGTTGTCGCGGGTGGCCTCTGACGCTGGCTCGCTGGCAATGTCATCGCGCAAACGCAGGGTAACGGCCTCGCCCATCGCGTCAGCGGGATGTGCGAGAGGCTCGACCCCGGCCGTGTCAACCGCGTTCATTTGGTCGACCAGCGTAAAAAACCCGTTAATTTGGGTCAAAAGCGGGCCTTCCGCCTCCGGCGTGAGTTCCAGTCGTGCCAGAGCGGCCAAACGCCGCATGTCATCAGAATTTAGTGCCATTGAATCAATTTTCGTAATGCGCAACAAAGGTGGTGGCAACGGGCAAAAAGCCCATACACCCTCTCTGTTACGAATGAAAGGATAGGGTATTATCCAATCTTTAGATTTCGTCGCCTTTTGTCACGGTTTACGCGGCCATTTGCACGAATAAAAACCACTTTCCCGCTTCGACGGCTGGTGCGGCCTGACCCTTGGGTCAATCGTATGTCTGGCCACCGAAACGCTAGGACACCATAAATGTTTGAAGCTTTCCGCCGCCAATTCTCCTCCGATCTTGCCATCGATTTGGGCACGGCAAACACCCTGATTTACATGCGCGACAAAGGCATCATCCTTGATGAGCCGTCAGTTGTTGCCATTCGCCACGAGGGCGGCCCACAAGGTAAAAAAACGCTACAAGCCGTTGGGCATGAGGCCAAGTCAATGTTGGGTAAAGTGCCTGGCAACATTGAGGCGATTCGCCCCATGAAGGACGGCGTGATCGCTGACTTCACCGTGACAGAGCAAATGCTCAAGCAATTCATCAAGATGGCGCACCCACGCTCCATCTTTCGCCCGAGCCCGCGCATCATCATTTGTGTCCCTTGTGGCTCGACCCAAGTGGAACGCCGTGCGATCCGCGAGTCAGCGCTCGGCGCGGGCGCGTCCGAGGTTTACCTGATCGAAGAGCCCATGGCCGCGGCGATCGGCGCCGGTCTTCCCGTCTCGGAGGCGTCTGGCTCAATGGTCATCGACATCGGCGGTGGCACCACGGAAGTGGGCATCATTTCTCTGGGCGGCATGGTTTACAAAGGCAGCGTACGCGTGGGCGGCGATCGTTTCGATGAGGCCATCATCAGCTACATCCGCCGCAACTACGGTATGTTGATCGGTGAGCCAACGGCTGAGGCCATCAAAAAGACCATCGGCTCTGCCTTCCCCGGCGGCGATGTGAAGGAAATGGAAGTCAAAGGTCGCAACCTGTCAGAGGGTGTGCCACGCTCGTTCGTGATTTCCTCCAATGAAATTCTTGAGTCGCTCACAGAGCCCCTCAACAACATCGTGTCAGCCGTCAAAACGGCGCTCGAGCAAACCCCACCTGAGCTGGGGGCCGACATTGCAGAGCGCGGCATGATGCTCACCGGTGGTGGTGCGCTGTTGCATGACCTTGATCGCCTCCTCTCTGAAGAGACCGGCCTGCCTGTGCTGGTCGCCGAAGACCCCCTCACGTGTGTGGTTCGCGGATGCGGCATGGCACTTGACCGCATGGACAGCCTGGGCACCATCTTCTCGCACGAATAACCGGCGGCACACCTCAAACTTGCTGCCCATCACCCCGTGCTAGACCGCTCACCGCCGGCTCTCTTTAAACAGGGCGTGACGGCGTTCGTTAAGCTGACCATTTGCGCGGGACTCTCTTTCGGGCTCATGGGCATTGACCGACATGCCGGCGTCGGCGAGTCCATCCGGGCCGCACTGGCCACTGCGCTCTACCCGGTACAGTTTGCGCTGCGACAGCCCATGGTGTGGGCTGCCGGCATGGCAGACTTCCTGCAGCAACACGGCGACGCGATCACCGAAAACCAGCGCCTCGAAAGGGCACTGCTTGAGTCGTCGTTACAAGCGCAGCGGACGCAGTACCTCACCATCGAAAACCAGCGCCTCGAGGCATTACTGGAACTGCGCGCCATACAAAGCAACCACAGCATCGCTGCACGCGTTATTGCTGAGACACCCGACACCTATGCTGCTCGCGTGGTGATTGACAATGGCAGCGTTGACGGCGTTTTAGCGGGTGCTGCCGTGATTGACGCCCAAGGCGTGTTTGGGCAAGTCACCACGGT
>Ga0102902_1001000_pt1 | contig 9382 bp, 8 predicted proteins | sample Colrivmet1555B02_FD_78458 | JGI IMG/M metagenome (GOLD analysis project Ga0102902, IMG submission 78458) | Estuarine microbial communities from the Columbia River estuary - metaG 1555B-02 | ecosystem: Environmental > Aquatic > Marine > Intertidal zone > Estuary | place: USA: Columbia River Estuary... | reverse complement strand
TTTGTACTCGAGGCGGGACTTGAACCCGCACGGGCTAATGCCCACAGGATTTTAAGTCCGGCGTGTCTACCAATTCCACCACTCGAGCAATCCTGAGCGAGAAACGGGATTCGAACCCGCGACTTCAACCTTGGCAAGGTTGCGCTCTACCAACTGAGCTATTCTCGCTTATACATCAGTTAACTATTTGTTAACCTGTTGTGCGTTGCAAATGTACAAAAAACAATTTTTTATCCAAAATGGATTTTATCCTCCTGTGAGTTTTTTTATCTCATGAAGTTTCATCAAGGCTTCAACAGGGGTTAATACATTGATATCTATAGCTATTAGCGTTTCGTGTATTTGTTCTAACACCGGATCATTTAGCTGAAAAAAACTCAGTTGCATGGGTGCATCATTCGAGTTTTTCTGCATTTTTGCTTTATGCTTAGGGTTTACTTGACCAACTTGTTGGTGGCTATTTTCTAACTCTTTGAGGACGTGTTCGGCTCGTTTAACGACCCAATCTGGCATTCCTGCTAATTTAGCCACATGAATTCCAAAGGAATGTTCGCTTCCTCCAGCTACTAACTTCCTGAGAAATAAAATGTTTTTCCCTAGTTCTTTTACTGCAATCGAATAATTTTTAATGCGTTCGAATCGACTTGCCATTTCATTTAATTCATGGTAGTGGGTGGCGAAAAGGGTTTTGGGACGGTGTTTATTGTTTTCATGAAGGTATTCCGTTATTGACCATGCAATAGAAATCCCATCATAGGTGCTTGTTCCTCGACCGATTTCATCAAGAATAACAAGACTGCGTTCGGATAGGTTATTTAATATGCTTGCAGTTTCGTTCATTTCTACCATAAAGGTGGATTCTCCAGCAGATAAATTATCTGACGCACCAACACGTGTAAATACTTTATCAACCAAACCAATCGTTGCTTTTTTTGCGGGAACAAAGGACCCGATCTGCGCTAAGATTACGATTAATGCGGTTTGTCGTAACACAGCACTCTTTCCACTCATATTCGGACCAGTAATCATCATGATTTGCTGCTCTTCATTGGACAAAAACAAGTCGTTAGCAACATATATTTCGCCGCTTTTTAGTTGTTTCTCGATAACTGGATGTCGACCTTCTTCGATGTGAATCACCAAAGAATCATTTACTTCTGGCAAACAGTATTGCTGTTCCTTGGCTAAAACAGCAAAACTACTAAGTACATCGAGTCGGGCTAAAGTGCTTGCGTTCTGTTGAATTACACCTACATGTATTGCCAGCGCCGCTAATAATTCTTGGTAAAGTCGTTGTTCAATGGCTAAGATTTTAGCCTCTGCTCCTAATATTTTTTCCTCATATTCTTTTAATTCTTCGGTAATGTATCGTTCGGCGTTTACCAAGGTTTGGCGTCTTATCCACTCCGAAGGCACTTTGTCTTTGTGCGTGTTTCGTACTTCAATGTAATATCCAAATACATTATTAAAGGCGATTTTTAAGCTGGTGATTCCTGTTTTTTCTGCCTCGCGATCTTGTAGTTCTTGTAGATACTGCTTTCCATTATTTGAAATATTACGTAACTCATCAAGTTCTTGATTAACGCCCGCTTTAATTACGTCGCCTTTGCCTACCGCAATGGCTGGGGTGGGATCTATTGTTGTGTCAATTTGATTAAGCAACTCCCCGCAAGCTTGAAAGGAGTTAGAAAGTTCACAAATCATTGTGTTATCTTTTCCTTCGCTCAGGATTTGTTTAATTGGACCAATTAATTCGAGGCTACGGTGTATGTGTCTAATTTCGCGCGGATTAACCTTCCCAACAGCCACCTTAGAGATGAGGCGTTCAAGGTCGCCACAATTGGATAATAACTCCCGAATAGCCTGTGTTGATGAGGGTGATGAATAGAACCAAGATACCGCTTGATTTCTAGCATGAATTTGCTTTAGATCCGTCAAAGGCAGCAATACCCACCGCTTTAATAAGCGGCCTCCCATCGCTGTTAAGGTATAATCAATCACGTCAAGTAATGTCTTGGCCCGTTCATGCTGCGGGTAAACCAATTCCAAATTCTTGATTGTAAATCGATCAAGCCAAAGGTGTTCTTTTTCTTCGATTCGCGCAATCGAACGAATGTGATGTAACGATTGCAGTTGGTTTTCTTTTACATAATGAAGTGCTGCTGATGCAGCAATTATACCATTTGAATATTCGCTTATGCCAAATCCCGCTAAATTTTTTGTTCCAAAATGCGTTGCTAAGTGATCATCAGCAAAATCAATAGTAAAAACCCAATCGTCTAAGCGATAAAAACAATCAATGGTGAATTGTAGCGCGCGAAATTCATCTTGTTTTTGCTTTTGATATACAATTTCAGCTGGATTGAATACAGATAAGAGTTTCTCAACGCGCTGTATACTTCCTTCTCCCAATAGAAATTCACCGGTAGATACGTCTAAAAATGCAACGCCAACACTTTGTTTCCCGAAATGAACTGAGGCTAGAAAATTATTGCGTTTTTGCGTTAATACCTGGTCATTGAATGCCACACCAGGCGTTACTAATTCTGTTACCCCACGCTTAACAATGGTTTTTGTCATTTTAGGGTCTTCCAACTGGTCACAAACCGCAACTCGTTGCCCGGCTCTAACTAACTTAGGTAAATAGGTTTCTAAGGAATGGTGAGGAAATCCTGCTAAATCGATTTCTGCAGCTGCCCCGTTTTTTCGCTTAGTTAATACAATACCTAAGATCCGAGAGGTTTTTACTGCGTCCTCACCAAAGGTTTCATAGAAATCTCCTACACGAAAAAGTAACAACGCACCGGGGTGTTTTGCTTTAATTTGATGATATTGTTTCATCAACGGGGTTTCTTCGCTGGATGTAGATTTCGCCAAATGAGTTAGATTTCAGAATTTAGCATCTAAATTAGCTTGAGTTAACCGAATATCAAAATTAACAACAAAGGACTTTTCAACATGAATAAGAAACTTAAACTTTGGGAATTAAATAGGCTTTCGCCAGAAGAATTTTCAAAACAAGAAAAGTTACCGGTGGTAGTGGTATTAGACGATATCAGGTCTTTTGAAAATGTAGGCTCCGTATTCAGAACATCCGATGCGTTTGGCATTCAAGAAATTATTTTGTGTGGTATTACACCCGTGCCTCCTCACAGAGAAATTCATCGCACCGCCTTGGGGGCAACAGAAACCGTTACTTGGAGCTATGCTCCCAAAACATTAGATGCAATAAAGAAACTAAAATCAGCGGGGTATACGATTTATGCCCTAGAGCAGGCGGAAAAAACCATCTTGCTTCAGCACTTGAAAAAGAGCGTTGATTCGAGAATTGCACTCGTATTTGGTAATGAAGTGAACGGCGTAAATCAAGAAGTTATTGACCACTGTGATGGTGTACTTGAAATCCCTCAATTCGGAACTAAACACAGCTTAAATGTGAGTGTATGTGTGGGTGTTGTTTTGTGGGAATGCGCCACCCTAATGAATCCTGCACTAAAAGCGGATTAGCGATAAAATCCCATTTCCGTAATCATCCGTTCTACGGCTTCCGGCACCATGTATTTTATGCTTTTATGCTGTTTGATTAATGTCCTAATTTGACTTGAAGATAATTCTAGGGCAGGCACATTTGATAAATACTCTATGTTTCCGTCTGTTGAATTTTCGTCTATGCTAACGTACTCATCCGCTTGAATACTTCGTGGATATACCAAGATTCTGAAATTGGAGAGAATAAATTCGGAGTTAAACCAGGTTTTCATGCCTCTTAAATTATCTTCACCGACAATCAAAGAGAAGGTATGTTCAGGGTTTTTTTCTCGTAAATGAGTTAGGGTAATGGCCGTGTAGTTGGGCTGGGTTAGATGGAATTCAATATCAGAAGCCCGAAATTTTAAGTTGTCATGAATCGCATCCCTCACCATGTTTAACCGGTGATGATCCGCTAATAAATTCCCTTTTTTTTTGGTTGGGTTATGTGGTGTAACGACAAACCAGATTTGATCTAAATCTGTTTCATTGATTACCCCTTCGGCTAACATAAGATGTCCAGTATGAATGGGGTTGAATGAACCAAAAAACAACCCTATTTTCATGACGAAATGAATTGGTTTACGCATGTAATCGTTTCAGATACAGCTTTTTCTAATTCATCATTAAGAATACAAACATCAAAGGAATCAGCTTGTGACAGTTCCCAAGAAGCTTTTTTAATCCTTAACGCAATGCGCTCCTCACTTTCTGTTTCTCGAGCACGCAGTCTTTTTTCAAGAATCTCAACACTCGGAGGCTTTATAAAAACGGATAACGCATGCTCTTTGAATAGGGATTTTAAATTAAGACCACCGACCACATCAACATCGAAAATTACAACCTTGCCCTCATCCCATAAGCGTTGAACCTCATGCCTCAAGGTGCCATAATAATGGTCTGTATACACCTCCTCCCATTCAATAAACTCTTGATTTTCGATCGCTTTTTTGAATCCCTCTACTCCCAAGAAATAATAGTCCTTCCCATTTTTTTCCATCGGTCGTGCACTTCTTGAGCATGCTGAAATTGAGAAGGCCAATTCCGGTATCTCTGCCATTAATCGGTGTACAATGGTTGTTTTTCCCGCGCCGGATGGTGCTGAGACAATAATGGACTTCCCAAGATGTAATGGTTTAGAGGACATTTTGAACCTGTTCTTTGATTTTTTCTAGGTGATTTTTCATTTCCACAATCATTCGTTGCATCATGGCATGATTACTTTTACTGCCCAGGGTATTGATTTCTCTTCCCATTTCCTGTACTATAAAACCAAGTTTTTTCCCGCTTGATTCATTAGATGCCATGGTTTCTCTAAAATAACTAATGTGACTTCTCAATCTAATTTTTTCTTCTGAAACATCAAGCTTATCCATATAAAACAGGAGCTCTTGCTCTACGCGATTTTGAATGTCTTGATTGTCGATTTCTTTTACTGCTTGTTCTAATCGCGTTCGAGCGGCCAAGATACGTTCCTTTTCAAAGGGTTCAAGTTGAGCAACCAAGGTTTCAATATGAAGCAATGAAGTTTCTAAATCATCCATTAAGGTCTTGCCTTCTGCCTTTCGAAAGCCGAGGGTTGATTGAATCGCGTCACGTAATAAGGTAAGAATAAACTCTTGTTCACCCGCCGAAATCTCATCCGAGGGTTGTTTAATTACACCAGGTAATGCGGTGAGCGTTCCGATCCACTCCGCGGGCTCGAGCGATTCCTCGTTTAATAGGTGCTTAATGTCCGCTATATATGCTTTTGCAAGGGCAAAATCTACATTGCTGATTTTTGCATTTGGGTTGTCTTCAAGGTATAACCCCACATCAATTTTACCACGTTCTAAGGATTGTCCAATTTCAGTTCTAATGATTGATTCAATACTGCGGAAAGCAGAGGGAACTTTTACGGTTAGGTCTAACCCTTTTCCGTTTAATGAGCGAATTTCAATGGAGCGTTTCTTGCCTTCATACACACCGCTACTTTTTCCAAAACCCGTCATTGACCACATACTGCTTCTTTTTGTTCAAAGGTAGGAATTAGAATATATATGCTATTCATCCGCTTGGAGTAAATTTAATAATATGCGTTCTGTATCCTCTTGTAGTGATTTATAAAATTCACCTGTAGCTGGTCCGTCAAATCCCGAATTCACTTGTACAATTCGGCCTTGTTTATCAAGAAAAATAGTGGTAGGAAAAGAGAAAACCCCATTTAGTTGATTAAAAACAGCATGCGCATCTTTAGTAGAAGCGCCGCCACCTAAGTATAGGGGATAAGTAAAGCCCATTTTTTTTTGATATTTCTTCAGCCGTGCAATGCGGTCTTTATCTGAGTTGCCATTTTCAAACCCAATTCCGATAATACGAATGTCCTTAAAAGGGCTTTTTTTACTTAACTCAATGAAATATTTACTTTCATCGAGGCAATTCGGACACCACGTCCCCATGAGTTGAATTACGGTTGGTTTTCCCCGAAAGAACTCGCTGTCTAGTTTTTTTTCTTTTCCTCTGTTGGTTTTTACAGTAATATTTAATGCCGCAAAGGCTTCGGTGGGCCAGCTTATTGCATTTGGTGATGTCTGCTTGGCCTTGGGGTTTAATACGCCGGTCCACGTTGCATGATATTTACTTCCTGAATAGAAGATTCCACGCAATATGGTAGAGTCTTCCGCATCCATAGCAGCTTCAAATAAAAAGGCATGAACCCCATCAAAGCAACTCAGCTTCATTCCCCCATTAAAAACTCCGCCAGATAAATACCGGTAATCGCCAGTTTCTGTGCGGAATGTCCCGTCTATTTTACTGCCTTCTTGTTTAAATATACCAATTGCCTGAGCGTCGCCTTCTGAATCTGTAAAAATCACGTCATAGGTTCCTTCGAATTTCGAACCAACGCGGTCTAAAGCTAATTCAAAACGTGCGTCTATACCTTCTGCTACGGGATAAAACATGAAGGGAGATGATGTGGCATTCAATTTATTTAAATTGATCCATCGTCCGCTTAAGGTTTGCTTATGAAAGTTAATTTTCCCCGCAATTTCAGGGAATTCCATGTAAATAGTATCGTTTTTTTCAACTAAAAACCGTAAATCGATACGCTCCTCGCCATTATGTATCGAAAGCTTCGGTTGTTTACCCGATACATACGTTACTTCAAAAGGAATGGATCTTCGATCGTTTAGTTGCAGCACTGCATGATATCGAATTTCCGAATTCCCTTGCCCCCAAGCATTCAAACAGACGAGCCAAGAATTAAAAACAAACAAAATTAAAATATGTACCTTTCCCATGTCTATGCAACCTTTATTCTTCAAAAATAGTCAATAGTCGCGAGCCCATGGAAGATGCGTTACTTGTGCAGGAATGTTTAAAAGGTAAACCAAGGGCTCAAAAAGCGTTGTTTGACAAGTTTGCTCCTAAAATGTTGGCTGTTTGTGCGCGGTATATGAAAGACCAAGCAGAAACAGAGGATGTATTTCAGATAGGCATGGTTAAGGTATTTAATAAATTATCGGACTTCAAAGCGGAAGGTCCGCTCGAAGGATGGATCCGTAGAATTATGGTCAATAGCTGCCTTGATCAACTCCGAAAGAATCAACGCTTCGTTACCGATAAAAACATTGATGATGTTTCGTATCGCATTGAGGTAAAAGAAGAAATCTCTTCGCAATTAATGGCTGAAGATTTAATTGCGTTGATTCAAAAAATGCCGGCTGGCTATCGTGTTGTATTTAATTTGTTTGCCATCGAAGGGTATTCGCATCAAGAAATTGCTGAACAACTGAATATTTCCGAAAGCACATCAAAATCCCAATATTTAAGAGCTAGAGCTTACTTAAGACAACGTATAGAAGAAAGATAATATGGAAAAAGAGACCTTTGAATCGGTATTGAAAGAAAAACTAGGCAACCATGAATTGCCAGTTAATCCAGCGTTGTGGAAAAGTGTTTCCACACAAGCGGGCCTTTCTTCTGGAGGCGCCGGTCTTGGTTTTGGCACCTGGATTGGTATCGCTTCGAGCTTGGTTGCCATCACGGTAGGATTATTCTATTTTACGACTTCAAAAAAAGACGTTGTGAATGGTTCATCTAAAAAACAGGAATCAAAAACTACCGTTAACGAACCTGTAAAAACAGATAACAATGTTATAAACTCCAACGGAGGTACAGCTTATGCTCCTGTTGAACCAGATACTATTGAACCCTTTATTTACAGTTCCTTTGGGGCGGTGATGGATGAAAAACCCGTAGATATTCTTGATTTACCAACCCACGAACTCCTCTATTTACAAGACAATCATGAACAAACTTCAACAGAGGTTAGTACCCAAGGTATTTCGGCTTTACAAAACACTTCAAATACTGAGCTGATTTCCAAAAAAGAAAACTCGGTTGAACAAACACCAGAGAAACATCAACCTAAGGCCTTCGTAATGCCGAATGCCATTACTCCGAACGGTGATGGAATAAATGATGTGTTAACGTTAAATGCTGAGGGATTAACAGATTTTAGTTTGGTTATTTTAGATGCTGCAAATAAACTTGTTTATTCTTCCACGGATCCCAACTTCAAATGGAATGGGTCGTTACTGAACGGCGATCCTGCTCCCGCGGGTACTTATCAGTATTATTTTACTGCTAAAGATGAAAATGGCACGTGGTGTAATCAGTTTTCTTCATTGACTCTCCTTAGATAGTCCTTTTTATTTCTCAGAATTATTGTATATTTGTCCCCTCATTATGAGGCCCCGGTGGCGGAACTGGTAGACGCGCTGGATTCAAAATCCTGTTCTTTCGGGAGTGCCGGTTCGATTCCGGCCCGGGGTACTAAAAACCAGAGTAATCATCAATCCACGTAACGCGGACCCTGTGTTTTCATGATATTACTCTTTTCCTTCCTACTTTCAGTTGCATTAGATGCTTTTTTTTAATGGTATTTTCTAAGGCGCTATCCCATGCTTGGGCTATTAATATTACTTTTGATTGTGATGACAAAACAGGTATATATAAATATTAAAGAACTGGTTCAAGTTAGACCACTCCCAATGATTCCGCTCACGGGAACTGAATTTCAAAAGGTACCCTCGATACCTAATGCTTTTTTGGTCATTGAGGATAACACAGTGCTTGATTTTGGCAACATGGATTCTTTTGACCAAGATTTATATCAACCCGTTGATATAATCGATATGTCTGGACGTTTTGTCTTACCCGCATTTTGTGATTCTCATACGCATGCAGTATTTGCTCGGCCAAGGGAGACAGAATTTGTAGATAAAATTAAGGGATTAAGTTATCAAGAAATTGCAGCAAAAGGTGGGGGAATTTTGAATAGTGCGCGACACGTGCAAGCGCTTTCTGAAGAGGAACTGTTTGAGATTTCCCTTCCGAGGGTTCAAGCTTTAGTTGCTGGTGGAACAGGAGCGCTGGAAATTAAAAGCGGGTATGGCCTCACACTATCGGATGAATTGAAAATGCTGCGTGTCATAAAACGAATCAAAGCTCATCTTGATATTCCCATAAAAACCACGTTTTTAGCAGCCCACGCCCTGCCAGATGAGTATAGATCAAATAAACAAGGTTTTATGCAAGCGGTCGTAAACCAATGGATACCCAAAGTAATATCTGAAGGCCTTGCAGATTATATCGATCTATTTTGCGAAACTGGTTATTTTGATGCGGGTGATATTGAATTAATTACTTCAGCGGTACAAGGCACGCGTTTAAAATTAAAAGTCCATGTAAATCAGTTCACTTCGATTGGAGGGATTGAAGAGGCGGTAAAAAACAATGCACTATCCGTTGATCACTTAGAGGTGTTGGACGTAAAAGATATCGTTGCTTTGAAATCAGGAAAAACAAT
>Ga0102902_1000976_pt1 | contig 9545 bp, 9 predicted proteins | sample Colrivmet1555B02_FD_78458 | JGI IMG/M metagenome (GOLD analysis project Ga0102902, IMG submission 78458) | Estuarine microbial communities from the Columbia River estuary - metaG 1555B-02 | ecosystem: Environmental > Aquatic > Marine > Intertidal zone > Estuary | place: USA: Columbia River Estuary... | reverse complement strand
CACTAGTTACTTTTCTACCAAAACCTATACCTAAAATGTAATTTCCACTTTGTGTTAAATCGTATAATTTAAGAAATATTTCTGGGTTTTTAATTTTGTATTCGTGTAAAATATTATTTGTATATTGTGAAATATTATTTTGTATAATAGTATCCATTTGTGAATATTGTTGATTTGTAAATGTTAACATTCTTGTAAAAATTTTTCTATAAAGAGGACCATCTTCATTTAATGATGTGTATATAGGTGTTTTCCATTTCAAAGATTGAAAATATCTTTGTAAAGAATCTTTGAAATTATCATTTTTAGATATTAATTCTGCAAAGTCTATTATATTTTCAATAACAGATCTTACAAATCTATCTGCGTATAAATATCCACGTTCTCCAAAATCAACTAAAATAGCACCTATAAATGCTTCAAATGCATCTTCGTAAAAACTTGGTGTTCCTCTACCTCTATCTATATCGAGAATAGTTTGATTTTCAACTTGTAAAGACAACAATAAAAATTTTTTAAAACCTAATGTTACTCCGATTTTATGTAACATGGAACATTTTTCAATTTTGATTTTAAGTTTGGTTAAAAAGCCTTCTCTTTCATTGTCAAAGCGTTCAAACAAGTATCTACCCATTGTTGCTTTTAAAATGTGATCACCAAGATATTCTAATCTTTCACTTGATTCTTTTGGTAAATAAATGTGTTGTGGAATTTCTCGCTTTTCATTAACGTGATATTGTACAGCTTGATAATAACTTTCATGAACAAAGGCGTGTTGGTAATGTTCTAAATTATTTGGTTGTAAACGTTGACCATTATCGCCAATATTTTCAAAATAATTTAGAATATTTTCAACATCTTTTGTTGTGATTAAACAGTTGTTTGGATTATCCATTTCGTAATTTTAAAAGAAATGCAATTTAAATTCAATTTAATTGAGAGCTTATTTTAAATTGAATTTAATACGTATTTTATATAATTTATATTTAAATATGGGATGTTCATTTCATTCTTTTGTTGAAAAAGTAGATTTTTGGGAGGAGTGTGATACATATTCTCGATTATCTAGTAGTACATCTGAACAATTGGTATATTACTTTATCAAAGACTCTTTATTGTATAAACCATTTGTTATGAAATCTAAACGTGTAAAATTTTCTGATACGTTTGTTACTATTGTAAAAGTAAAAAATGAAAGTTCTGCGAACTTAGATTATTATGTAGTAAGAAGAGATGATGATTATAAAATTATAATAGATAAAATCATACCTAGTTATAGAAAAACATATAAACTTTTTGTAGAAGAAGTTGACAACATTTATAAAAAACCAACCAATACATATGATAGTTTTTTAGAAAAATACCATGTTATTCAAGTTTTTAAAGAATAACTTATACCAATTTCAAGCTTTATAACTTATACCAATTTCAAGCTTTATAACTTATACCAATTTCAAGCTTTATAACTTATACTTCTAAAGATTTAAAATATGTATCGTATTTATTATAATTTGTATTAGCTTTTTTAATTTCATCTATTGGATATCTTAATTTTATAAATAGTTTATCCATTTTTGCACGTGCTTCATCTAAATTCCCAGAATTTCTTATAGCATAAATGTGAGCGTATGCAAACATTAATCCATAATCTGGAAATTTTTCTTCTACAAATTGTTCTTTTCTTGTAACCCGTGAGTAAAAAGAAACTATAATTATAATAATTACTAAAATGGTTAAAGATGTATTTTGTAAAATGTTCATTTTATACATTATAACAATATTAAATATTTTGTTATTATATATTTAAATTATACCCTACTTTGAGGTTTTTCTCCGATCGGAAAAAAACTATTTTATACTCTTTATTTTCAATAAAATGTTGTTTTAATAAACGTTTTCTAAATTTAAAACAAAATCGTTTATATGATGATAGTTCAAGTAAAGAAACAAGTTAGCTACATATAATTTTTGTTCTTCTTCTGTAAAATGCTCTTTGTTTGTATAAGTGTTTTAATGTCAACTGGAGTTTTGCTTAATTCCATTTTTTTACTTTGTTAAGCTTTTTTAAAAGCTTATCTTTTATCTTTAAATTAACTTAATATTTTAATTAATATTAAATTAGATAATTAATAGACATATTAATAGACATATGGTAAATTAACATTGTTGCAAAATTGTATTTTTATGGTTTCTTTTTCTTGTATTTATTATAATATTTGTTAAGCGCTTGGTCGAAATTTAAACTTTTACCAAAGTGAAAAGCCTCTGGTCTCTTTTTCAATACCATTTCACAAGCTTCTTTAGGAGTGAGACCATATTTATCGACTAAATATACGGCTACTGATATACAAGATCTTTGTCTGCCTGCCCAGCAATGTACGAGGATATTGTTGCCTTGTACACTGTTGTGCTTGTGAATGAATTGTACGATAATAGGCATATATTCAAACATTTGGTCATAGTCTTTTTGTTTAAGAGAATCATCTACGGGTATACGCATATATTCTATATTTTTATCATGTGCAAAGTGATTTGGTATATCTTTTGAACAATTTAGTACAGCTAGTATATTTTTTTCTTTAAAAAATTCTTTATCTTTTGCTGCTTGAAAGTTACCTAAATAGATTCTATTCATAATTTTATTATATTTTGCTAAAGGTTTATCTTCATCTGGTATTCTTAGACCATTTTTGATAGGTGAATGTCTTCGTATATGTTCAGCAAGACTTATTTTATGATCTGTACGTCTTTGTCTTGTTTTAGTAGGCGTATCCATTACTATATATTAATAATAAAAAAATAAATTATAATAAAAATAAATTATAATTAAGGAAAATACAATTAAGTAAGAATAAGATAAGTCTTGCTGAACATATATGAAGGAAGATAAAGAAAATCGTACCTTTAGTGGTTGGGGGATATCTCTTTGTTGGTGGGCAAATATAAAATATCCAAAAATTATTCTTGATGAGTTGATTAATTTACTTTTTTCAAAAGACGGTCTGGCTTTGAATATAGTTCGATATAATTTGGGTGGTGGTAGTGATCCAAATTTTAAACAGAATTTTAGATTAGGTGCTAATATGCCTTGTATAACGAATAGTGATGGTGAATTTAATTTAGAAAATGATTATTTGCAGTTGGATATATTAGAAAAATCTGTAAAGGCTGGAGTTGATAAAGTAGAAATATTTTGTAATAGTCCTCCATATTTTATGACAAAATCCGGGTACACTAATGGTAGTAATAAATCGTGTGAATGTAATTTAAGGTCTGATTGCGTAGATACTTTTGTAGATTTTTTAAATAATGCGTATAAATTACTAATTCGAAAATTTCCAATTGTTAGTATAAATCCGTTTAATGAACCAAGTAATCCATTTTGGACTACTAGTATAAATCAAGAAGGGTGTTACTATGATTATACAACTAGAAAACAAATTATAACACGTTTGAAAAGTAAAAACAAGGACGTTAAGATTTCTAGCGCAGATGAATCTAGTTCATTATTTGGATTATTGTGGTATATTTTTTCACCTAAAAGTTTAATTAGTCGTATAAACGTACACGGTTATAATTACGTAGAATGGCATAATGTTAAATTTAATTTTTTTGATTGGACAATTTGGAGAATACTTTTGAGATATTTTTATAAAGGTGAATTATGGATGTCAGAATATGGATTTGGTTATAATGATACAATATCTAGTAGTTTAGCTTTAGCTAGACATATATTTAGAGATTTAGATACTTTAAAACCAAACGCTTGGATTTATTGGCAAGTAGAGCATATAACTAGTAGTTGGGGGTTATTAAAAATAGATTTTGATAATCCTGATAAAATATACATTCAAAAACAATATTGGGTTTTTAAACACTTTACAAATACGTTACGTCCAGGTGATACTTATAAATTTCTTTCTAAAAATATATTGCAAATCAATAGAGATAGATATATTATTTTAAACGACAGCTCTATAAATATCCGTTTAAATTTTAAAATAAATATGCTGTTAGATGAAAAATCACGTATTTATATATCAAATGACAATGTAGATTATACAGAAATTAGTAGTTTGCCAAAAGTTATATTACCCAATACACTGATAAGTATAAACTTTTAATTAGGATTACGGCTGAACGCCTCTAAGTCGGAATCCATAAAATCAAAAATAAAGCTTAACCAAAACCTTTTAGAAAAAAATTAAACTAATTTAATTAAAAACAAAATACATTAAATTGAATTTAAAAATAAAATTCTTTAAAATAAAAAGTAATTAAAAATATGTCTGAAAAAATACGAGTTTTATTTCGCGGATGGTTTGAAATCCCGCACAGTTATTCACTAGTAAACTGCTTTCAAATCATTCATTTGTTTAAAAATTATTCAGACAAGATAGATTTTTACATTGAAGAGATGCCATATTATAATAAACAATGGAATGCATCGAGAAAGTTGGTATATAGTGAGGAATATAATGCAATTATTAGAAATTTGAGAAAATGGAATGGTGAGGATGTTGATTTAGTATATAGTATAACATATCCTTATAACATTGATATGACAATTATAAATGGACATAATATTCCTAAATGTGTTTTTTATACATCAGAATTTGCGACACTAGATTCTACGTTTTTTGTACAAAATCCAAATTTGTCAAGTGATGAAAGTATAACAAAATATGTAAAGGAAAATAAGAATTTATACATGACATCACCTAGTGTATGGTCATCTTTGGGTATGGTTAAATATGGTTTACCTGAAGAAAAAAATAGGATTATTACACACGGTGTTGATGGAAGTATTTTTAAATTTGATGTGTCGAATCGTATGGCTATTAGGAAGTTTTATAAAGTTAGAGACGATGATATTTTGCTTATTAATATTGGGGCAATGACAGGTAATAAGGGGATGTTGTATATTTTGCAAATTTTGCATTGTTTAGTAAATCGTTTACGTAAACTTCATTACAAATTATTATTAAAGGGTACGGGTGATTTGTATCAATCTAAAGAAATGTTGGAATCGTATTTTCAGCATTTGAAAAGTAATAATGTAATGACTAGTGATGAAATGAATTTATTATTGAGTGATCATATTATTTTTACAGACAAGACGTTATCATATTCTAAAATTAATGATTTATTTAATGCTGCTGATTTATACATTTCTCCATATTTAGCAGAAGGTTTTAATTTGACATCATTGGAAGCATTATCGGCAGGTTTACCAGTTATGATATCTAGTACAGGTAGTACAAAGGAATATATGTTAGATATATATAATAATGGTGGATCGGAATATATATTTTACATTGATTCTGAAGTTATTGATGTAGGTGAGGGTAAAAAACAAAATAATATTGATTTTATGAAATTATTACATTTAGTTACAAATAACGAAAAAAAAATACAAGATTTAAAAAATACTAGAATTAATGGTAATTACTTCGATAAAAGGCAAGGTAATGTAGAAAAGTATAGGCAAATGAAATCTTATATTGAAGAAAATTATAGTTGGGATAAGGTAGCTCAATTATTGTATGATTATTTCTATTGGATAATTAAGAAGAATTAAGACTAATTAAATTTCTTGGTTATTAGTAAGATGATTAATATAGTATTTGTATTATTACTAATAGGTATATTATCGATAACAATAGCATGGATTCAATCTTTAGTTGTATGTTCACCTAAAGTAGTATATAAATACATTCCGAAAAATTATTTAGATATTCAATTCGATGATGAAAATGTTCCAAGTGAAATTTACAAGGATATGTTTGTCAAAAGTAGCCCATGGATAGGTGGGTTTAGTTTAGGTAATAAAGGTTTAAAAACACAAAAAGCTTAATTAATACTTTTTTAGAAAAAAAGTATGCAAAAAAAGTATGCAAAAAAAGTATGCAAAAAAAGTATGCAAAAAAAGTATGCAAAAAAGAAAAGGTAATATCAAAAATAATCTTACGTATACAAATGTATATTTTTTTTTAACTTGATTATAAATAATGTTATATAATCATATTATTATAGATAGGATAAGTTTTGGAAGTCCTTATGAAAGAAAAAAGCAATTTTTTATACGTGATGAAAAAATTATAAAATCTGTTTATTACGCAGATATAAGTTATAATAATAATTGTTTATATGTAAAAATTCCTGAATCTGAAATAAAATATATAGAAATAAAGAATAATGATACGTATTGTTATTTACGCGGTAAAAAATTTTATAGTAATTTTATTGAACCATTAGAACAATATATTATACACACTCTTTATACAAATTCTGAAAAATGGTTTAATGGTAAACGTTTTTCACATGAAAAAATATCAAAATGCTTGGTATCGAATATGTACGATGGATATAAATTATGTATAACAAATAAAGATAAAATACAAAATGGTTGTGATTTATATATACACTTAAAGGAATTACAATTTATAGATAATAGATTTACATATAATTTAATTTTGATAGATAATAATACTTTTTTAGAAAAAAAGTATGCAAAAAAAGAAAAAGTAATATCAAAAGATACTTTTTTAGAAAAAAAGTATGCAAAAAAAGAAAAAGTTATATTAAAAGATACTTTTTTAGAAAAAAAGTATGCAAAAGAAGAAGAAAGTGAACAAGAAAGTGAAGAAGAAAGTGAAGAAGAAAGTGAAGAAGAAAGTGAACAAGAAAGTGAACAAGAAAGTGAACAAGAAAGTGAAGAAGAAAGTGACTTGACAGATGAATATTATAAAGAATGAAAAATGTATTTTAAAAATTTTTTTACATGGTCATAATAAAATGTTAAATAGGAGGAATTGGGTGAATTATAGGTATATACGAATATTTGATATGTTAAATAGGAATTTATCTGCATTACAAATACAGAGGTGGTGGAAAAAGATAAGATTAAAATTAAAAATTAAAAAGGAAAAGAATATTGTAATTTTAAGATAAATTTTAAAATAAATTATTTAATTTATTTGAATATAATATATGTTTGAAGACGAAGTAAAATTATTATTAGAAAACGAATGGACAGACGAAGAAAAAACATTGATTGAAAATTTAATTTCTACAGTGATGTATTTTAAAAGAATGTTACCAAAAACCTTTAAGCAAGATATTCTTTGTGCATTACAAATGTGTAATTCTTTAAAAATAGAATTAGATTTATATAGGAAAAAATGTACGTGTACATTTCCAACATCGTTAAAAAACGACGAATGTAAAGATGAATGTAAAGATGAATGTAAAGATGAATGTAAAGATGAATGTAAAGATGAATGTAAAGATGAATGTAAAGATGAATGTAAAGATGAATGTAAAGGCGAATGTAAAGGTGAATGTAAAAGCGAATGTAAAGATGAATGTAAAGATGAATGTAAAAGCGAATGTAAAGGTGAATGTAAAAGCGAATGTAAAGATGAATGTAAAGATGAATGTAAAAGCGAATGTAAAGATGAATGTAAAGATGAATGTACATAAATGTAATGATAGATTAAAAAACACTTTTACGTTCATTTAATTTTTTAATTTATGAAACGCGATATTGCGTTTATTTTTTTCTTGATTAATTGTATAAATGGCAAGTGTTTATACAAATTTATACTTTAATCAACCGATAGTTGTTTTAGATACAACTGCTGCAACTCAATCGAGTGGATCTCTTGTATTATATGGGGGATTTTCAGCATTAGGTAATACAAATTTTTCAGGTCTTACAAATATTTCAAACAGTACGCAAAGTAGTGCTTACAATAATGGAGCTTTAGTAGTTTCTGGTGGTGTTGGTATTGGTAAGAATTTAAATGTTAGTGGTAATACACTTATTTCAGGATCACTTACTGCAGGATCTTTTTATGCACAATTTGTAGGTACTGAATCTATTACTACAACAACTTTGTTATCCACAAATATATCATCAGCATATTTGTCAATTGGATTATCAACCATTAGTAATTTATTATCTAGTTCTATTAGTGCAGGAACTTTGTATTTATCAACTGGTATTACAACTGCTACCTTACACTCTACAATTGGTTCATTCGGAACAGTTAGTACTTCATTATTATCTGCACAAACTATGACTGGTGCAAATATGTATCTTTCAGGCGATTTGTTTATTGCTGGTACTTTGACAGCTGTAAATATTACTACTACAAATCTAGTAGATACTAATATGACTGCGGGAATTGCAAGAATAACATCTCATTTAGCAGCTACCGGGAACAGTAATACTATAGGAAATGTTTTTACAACTGGAGGAAATGTTGGTATTAATACTGGAAGCCCAGCTTATCTTTTAGATGTTAATGGTGATGCTAGAGTTAGTAACAATTTAACTACGGGAACATTATTTACACAAAATATTACTACTGCAACTCTTGTCGTTAATACAAGTCTCACAACTGCTAATGTTTATGCTCCACTTGCAACTATCTCTAATATTGTTGCTACTGCTACAAGCACTGGATCAATTAATGCTACCGGTATGACTGTTGGACATATTATTCCATCTACTACACTTACATATGATTTAGGTAGCGATTCATTTAAATGGAGAGATCTTTATTTGTCAAATTCCACGATTAAATTCTCAGACGGAACGCACGTATCTTCATCAAATGGTAATTTAATTGTTACCGATACAGTTAATAATAAAAGTGTTGTTTTAGGTAGTGATTTGGTTTCATCTGGTAATTTGTTTGCAATTAATGCAACTGTAGCAACTCTTCTTGCTACTTCATCTATAAGTTCTGGCGCTTTATATTCGTCTAACTCTACTATTACAAATTTGGTTGCTACAACTATGACTGCTGGATCTTTTGCTGTCAATGATTTTGTAGCAACAAATATTACAACAGCTAATATTGTTATTAATACAAGTCTTACAGCAGCTAATCTTTACGCTCCACTCGCAACTATCTCCAACGTTGTTGCAACTTCTGCAAGTTCTGGTTCACTTTATGTTAGTGGACAAACAGTATTACACGATAATGTTACTGCAGGATCTAACTTTGTTGTAAATGGACCTGCTTTAAAAATTCCAGTTGGTGATGTTGCAACTAGACCAGTAGCTCCTCAACAAGGTTATATTCGTTACAATACAGAATACACTCAATTTGAAGGTTATGGACCAGGTAATGCTTGGGGATCTCTTGGTGGTGTTGTTGATATTGCTCAAACTACAAAAATTCTAGCTTCTGCTAGTCCTAGTGTAACTGATGGTAACTTGTACTTTTACACTGTAGGAACTGAACGTATGAGAGTTAACAGTGCTGGTAACATTGGTATTCATACTACTGCTCCAGGATATACACTTGATGTAGTTGGAACTTTGGGTGCAACAATTGGGTTAACTACAGGATCTCTTAATGTTACTGGTAATAGTATTCTTCAAGGATCTGTCACAGCAGGAGCTTTGTACGCTCCACTTGCAACTATCTCTAACATTGTTGCAACTGCTACAAGCACTGGATCAATTGATGCTACTGGTATGACTGTTGCAACTATCCTTGCTACATCACAAATTTCAGCTGGATCTT
>Ga0102902_1000971_pt1 | contig 9556 bp, 9 predicted proteins | sample Colrivmet1555B02_FD_78458 | JGI IMG/M metagenome (GOLD analysis project Ga0102902, IMG submission 78458) | Estuarine microbial communities from the Columbia River estuary - metaG 1555B-02 | ecosystem: Environmental > Aquatic > Marine > Intertidal zone > Estuary | place: USA: Columbia River Estuary... | reverse complement strand
CTTGAATTATGATACCATATTTTGGGAGGAAGATTATGAAAGACTCGTTAAGCGTTTAAATTCTGGAGTGTATAGTGCTATAGAATCTGACTTTTTGCGTTAGCGCCACCAATACAAAATCTAGGAAACTAAAATTTTATATTGGGTTCCTATTTAAAGCTAAAAATAAACAGCAGTAGAAAAGCGACCAGTCCAACCCATATTGCATAGATAGGTAAGTATTTTGCAATACTTTCTTGTACGGTTGTTAATGCTGTATTGTTTTTAATTGCTTTTAATAATTGCTTAGCAACTATCAGTAAATTTACAAACACAAGCAAGTTACTTCCTAGCACTGCAATTCTATTGGGTGTTACACCGTATTCAAATATGCGAAAACTAATTGCCGACAATGCAATTCCATTAATTATAATAGTTAGAATAGAAAGTCCTAAAAGTAAAACTGAATTATAATATCCTTTTTTATTTTTTTCTATTTCCGCAACCGAGAAAAATATCAAAGCCAATACACCTATTAATAGTGCATTGTAAATTAATAATAAGTTTCTGTCATGATGCGGATATTTACCCTTGCTAATTAAAGTAATTAAGTAAATGGTAAGGTTTACAAAAACAAGCGGTGTAAATATTTTTGCAATGATGGGCGTTACCTTATTAATAATTTGAGGATTGTTGTTAACTAAATAGGTAGCAAAAAGAGGCACACCAGCAATCCCCCAAATGGCAATATATTGCATATAAAATAGCTCTATTTTAGTTCCAATTAAATCAAACAAACCCATTGTGATCACTGTAAATAAAATACAGGCTAAAAAGATGATTACACTCATTACTAAAAGATCCCCATTGAATTTTAAAAATCCAATACGCTTTTCAGTGTTTGTATAATCTTCACCTACATAAGCATAGCCAAGGATGCACCATAAAAATATAGGTAAATGGATATTGGTTAATTGAATAGAGCTGCTAATTGGCAAATTGGGAAGTAGGTTTATGAACAAAGCGGATATACCAAAAAGTGTCGCAACAATTATTTTTTTATGAATCGCTGCATTCTGTTTTAATAAAAAGTAGGCTGCTACAAATGGGATGATAATAAAGCTTGTATTTCTTGAAAAAAATAATTCCGCATTAACTTCTTTTATATTACCAATATTGGCAATAATACCTGCAATCAGAATCAATACAAATGACCATATAAATTCTTTTTTTGAATATAAACTTATGCTAGCTTCTTTATAATTAAGGCGCGCTTTCCAAAAATCTAAGGCTGGTGTAGGTGGCTGACTAGTATATATTGAATTAAAGGCATTTTCAAATCCACTTTTATCGGATCTAAATAAAATTTCAAGTTGCACAGGATTATCTAGGTTTTCAAGTATTGTATCTTTCATGGCGTTTGTTATATGATAAAGTTACCGTAAATATAAAGTAACCCATTATCTCTGTTTACATTATGTATAAATGGTATTAGCTTGGTATAAGCGCAATTTTATGGGCCTAACTGACAGTAGGCTCGAGAAAAATAATTACATTAGCTAAATAATTGAGTCTTATGAAATTGAAATTAATAGCCCTATCTCTTTTATTGGCATTTACCGCAAATTTAAATGCGCAAACTGCCATTACCGCTAATAAAAATTTACCGATTGGAGTATTTGATTCCGGAACAGGAGGGTTAACTGTCTTGGAAGCCATGTTGCGACTAGATGCTTATAATAATGCAACTGGATTGCCAGGTGCTGACGGCAAACCAGATTTTAGCAGTGAGTTTTTTGAATACCTGGCCGACCAAGCCAATATGCCATATGGTAATTATGCAGCGGAGAAAAAAACGGACTTATTAAAAGAGCATATTTTTAAAAACATGCAATTTTTATTACAATCTAATAATACCAAACAATCTACTAAAATGATTGTGCTTGCTTGTAATACAGCTACTGCGTATGCATTAAGTGATATCAAAGCCAAATTTAAAGCAGAAAATATACAAGTGCCTGTGATAGGCGTTATTGATGCAGGCGCTAAAGCTGCATTGGCTTATCAAGCGAAGGCAGGGGCAGGCACTATTGGTGTTTTTGCAACAGCAGGTACAGTGGCTTCCGAAGGTTATCCTAGAACATTACAAGCCATGGCAAAGGAAAAAACCTTGCCTGTATTGTCTGTGGTAAGTCAGGGAGGCGCAGGTTTAGCAGAAAGCATTGATCGCGATTGGAGTTATTTTGTAGACACGTTAACACAAGCTAGAAAGGAATACAAAGGTCCTTCTATGAAAAATCCGTTATATAATATTGATACTACTTTGTTAGCTGCATACCAATTTGATAAATCAAACAATAAATTACTTTGCGAGTATGATGACAAAGGAAGTTGTTTGGATTTGCAATTAAACGATCCTGCTAATTATGTTCGTTATCATTTAGTAAGCTTATTGGAAAAAATGGTGCAACAAGATATTAAGACACCTATGAATACATTAATCTTAGGTTGTACGCATTATCCATATATGCTTGATACCATTGCTAAGGTGCTAAATGAGTTATATGATTACAAAAAAGACAATCAATACCGTTATCGTAGTTTTATGACCAAACATATTGAACTCATTGACCCTTCGGTAGAAACGGCTAAGGAAGCGTATTTAGCTTTACGCGAAATGCAACTAGGCAACACCGCTGGTGTTCAACCCAATCGCTTCTTTATAACTACACCCAATAAAGCATTGACAGAAGCACAATTGCAACCCGACGGGTGGTTTACATATGCTTATAAATATGGAAGAGCAGTTGGTGAAAAAAAGGACTATGTACAATATGTTCCATTTGATCACAAAAACATTTCGGATGCTTCTTATGAAAGATTTAAGTTGGTATTACCTAGTTCATACAAAGAAATCGCAAAGACTTTAAAATAATACTATTAAGCGTTACCCGCTTTTTGTTATTTGTAAAGTATATAAATGCTGATGAAAACTTCTGTCTCCTCTTCAAAAATCGATTTAGTAATGCTTTCTTTTATATAGGGTTGCAAGCTTTCTATAAATGGGATACCCATCATGCGCTGAGGAGTAGCAATGATAAGGGTACTTCCTTTTTTAAGAAACCCATTTAATATTTTCATTAAGGATTCAAATTCGTTAGGTGCATAATTTACATCGCTTAACAAAATAATATCGGCATTTATATGATTGGGTATTTTATTCCAATCTATACATGTAGCACTTGTATTCGTTAATTGTAAATGATTGATATTCTTATGCAATAATTCAACGGCATCCGCTGCATGATCGCTAATTAAAATACGAGTGGCATACTTGGCCATTGAAAAAGAGGGAAGCCCCATCCCAGCGCCCAGCTCTAATACAGTTTTTCCTTGCACCCATTGTGGGTTTTCAATTAAAAAATCGCAGATGGCTATAGAAGATGCCCAAATCTTTGCCCAGAAAGGGAAAGGAGTGGTAGCATCCTCAATGATTAGCTGCTCATAAGTGGGCTTAACTAGCTCCGGTTCTGGAACATAAATCTTTATGCCTTTTCTAGCTTCTCTTAATTGAACTGGGTACTTCATTCAATTGAAAATAATAAATTTTGCGGAATAGCATCGCTTTAAATTACGTATCTTGAATCTTATGAAAAAGATATTATTCATCTTATGCTTTTTTGCAAGCACTCAAATTATTTTAGCCCAGTCGACACCTGCTTTTTGGCAGGAAATTAGTGCCTTTAAGAAAAAAGATTCTACACAGGCGCCTCCTTCCAATGCCATATTATTTGTTGGAAGTTCTTCCTTTGCGATGTGGAAGGATGTAAATAATTACTTCCCTGGTTATACCATTATTAATAGAGGTTTTGGTGGCTCCACGCTCCCCGATGTAATTAGGTATACCTATGACATTATACTACCTTATCAACCCAAACAAGTTGTAATTTATTGTGGCGAAAATGATTTAGTAACTGCTGACAGTGTAACTGCAGCGGAAGCCTTTAACAGATTTAAAACATTGTTTGGAATGATTCGAACTAATTTACCAAACATACCTATTGCTTTTGTTTCAATGAAGCCTAGCCCTAGTCGTGCAAGCATTCAAGGAAGGATGAAGGAAGCGAATAGTTTTATTAAAAAATATATCAATGCTCAAAATAGTGCTGCTTTTATTGATATTTATGACCTTATGTTAGACGAAAAAGGTCAAATGAGAGCGGAGCTTTATATAGGGGACCGGTTACATATGAACGCTAAAGGGTATGCTATTTGGCAAAAAGCGATTGCTCCTTATTTAATTAAATAATTAATACTTTGCAATATACGATCCCAATTAATGAATGGCAACTGAACGATGCAGTGAATTTGTTTAACGAGTATGCCAACTCTTTAAATATTAGTTTAGATTTTCAAAATTTCACAGAAGAGTTGAATATTATAAATAGTATGTATGGCAGTCCCACTGGATGCTTATTACTTGTATATGAACAAGAAGAAGCGGTTGCTTGTGCAGCCTACAGAAAAATTGGTGATGGAATTTGTGAATTAAAGAGAATGTATATAAAACCAAATTATAGAAGAAAAGGAATTGGCCAAAAGCTTGTTGATTTGCTCTGTGAGAAGGCAAAACAAAATGGATATTATTTAATGAGACTAGACACGCTAGATAGCATGCTACCTGCATTACATTTATATAGGAGTAACGGGTTTAAAGATATAGCAGCGTATTATCATAATCCAAATGACGGAGTGGTATATATGGAAAAGCAACTTTAGTTTATTTATCTTTGTGGCGAACGCATATATAAACATCTTGAAAAATTATTTCTTCTTCTTTTTTTTACTAATTATTAGTATTGTAAGTTATGGCCAACAACCTGTTCAGGATTGGATGGGTGTTTTAAATGCAGGTGGCCAAAAAATTGAACTTAGGCTGCACCTTATTCAAAATACCGATAAAACCTATACTTCTAATTGGGATGTGCCTGCACAAAAAGCAAAGGGGATTACTTCTTCTAAAACTGATTTGTCGGGTAATCAGTTGTCTATTGAAATTAAAATGATTGGCGCTTCTTTTATTGGCACTTTAAATGCTGCTGGTGATAAGATAGAAGGAAGCTGGGGACAGTCAGGAATGAACTTCCCCTTAAATATGGAACCACTAAAGGAAGGCCAAACAGAAACGATTATTGTAAAACCACAAACCCCTAAAGCACCCTTTAATTATACTATCAAAGAGTTTGTCTATGAAGGCTTGAATACGCAGCTAAAATATGGGGCAACTTTAACCTATACCAATAATGCCGAAAAGCACCCACTTGTTATTTTAATTACAGGTAGTGGCAGGCAGGACAGAGATGAAACTATTTTTGACCATAAGCCTTTCGCAGTTATTGCCGATTACCTTACTAAAAAAGGGTTTGCTGTTTTAAGAGTGGACGACCGAGGTGCTGGGAAGTCCACAGGTGATTTTACTAATAGTACTACTGCCGACTTTGCATTAGATGTAGAGGAGCATATTCGTTACGCTAAAACTTTGCCATTTATTGATACTACTAAAATTGGGTTACTTGGTCATAGTGAGGGTGGTTTAATTGCACCTATGGTGGCAGCGCAAGACAAATCGGTTGCGTTTATTATTTTAATGGCTGGACCCGGTATTGAAATCACTGAACTCATGGCGGTGCAAAATGAAATGGTGTTAAAATCGGCCGGCATTAATCAGTCGGCGATTGACGCTTATATTCCTTTATATAAGCAGTTAATGAAAACCATTATTCGTATAGACAAGAAAGAAGAAGCGATTTCAAAATCCAAGGGAATGGTTAAAGAATGGTTTCATAAAACCGATCGGAGTTTTGTGAAGCTCACCACCAATATCAGTACTGAAGCCGATATTGATAATTTTGCAACAACAATGGCCGAAACGCTTTCAGCCAATTGGTGGAAATATTTTGCAGCTTATAATCCTCAGCGGGCATTACAAAAAGTTAACTGCCCAGTTTTGGCAATCAATGGTTCCGCTGACATTCAAGTTCCTGCCGATTTAAGTTTAAAAGGCATAGAGACGGCGCTTAAAAAAGGGGGCAATAAGCAATTTACCACGAAGCAATTTGAGGGGCTAAATCATCTATTTCAAAAGTGCACGAAATGCACTGTTCCCGAATATGGCGAATTAACTACCACCATTGAGACTGAGGTATTGGATACGATTGGTAAATGGCTAACTAGCTTAAAATAGTGCCAAAACTTCTCCTGCTTGTTCCCAAATCCTAATTAGGAACAAATTGTAGGTCAAAAATGTAAAATTTGGGCACTTCTGTTGATAATTTTGGTCTTCATCAAAAAATTTATATCAATGAAAAAACAAATTTTAATTGCAATCACCGCGATGTTCTTTTTAACATCATGTGCTAATAATGCGGATAAAACTGCCACTTCACAGAATTCAGACCTGGAAAAAAAGGCAGCGCTAGAAGCATCAAACATTAAATTTTATAATAATATTTGGGAAGTAGCCATTAATGAGGGCAGAGCAAGTATTTTAGATAGCGTTTACGCAGACGATGCTGTTTTGCATACCGTTCCTGAAACCAAAGGGAAGGCTAATTGTGCGGCTTATTATAAAAATTATGTAACTGGCTTTAGTAACAGACAATTTATAGTTAAAGAAATTATTGCGTCAGGAAATAAATTGGTAAAATATTGGCAGTTCAAAGGAAAGCATACAGGTAACTTTATGGGTATTCCGGCAACCAATAAGGATGTAGATGTTGTTGGTTGTACGATCGCAACTATTGAGAATGGCAAAGTCACAGAAGAGCGAGACTTTATGGATAATTTAGAGTTTTTACAACAATTGGGATTAATGCCAAGACAATAGTTTTGACAAACTAGTTTGGTTTAACCTAATGATTTTATAAAAGCGGAAGGGGTCACTCCCTTTCGCTCTTTAAAAGCATCTATAAATTTAGATCGGGATGCAAACCCTGCATTTGCTGATATCGCTTCAATGGTCAAATTCTTTGACGCTCCCTCTTCTAATAATTTACATACATAGTCGATACGTAAATTTTTCCTCCATTCGCTAAAGGTAATTTCTAGCTCCTTATTAAAATAGGTAGACAGAAAACGTTCTGGTATTTTTAAATCAAATGACATTTGTGAAAGTGTAAAATCTTTCTTTACAAATGGGTGTTGATTTAAATACTCATTTAATACCGTAATAAAATCATCTATATTTACACTTGGCTTTATTTTTTTAGGAAGATTCGATTTAATTTCTTCTAGGATACTTTCGTTTTCAATCGCTGCCGCATAAGACACATTCCCGTAAAGAATTTTAGGAAATAAAAACAGGAAAAAGTTTTGAGCAAAAAATGCAATACCATTGAGTCCGAAAAAATGACTATCTGAAAATAATTTATCACCCGTTAAGCCCAATAGCGTGAAGTTATGTCCATAAACCACTACCACCATATTGCCTAGTGTATTACTAGCAATTACAATTTGTATAAAACATAAAATCAAAAACCACCTATTCAACACTTTATGATTGGATGGGAGGGTCTTGTTTCTTTTAAATGTATTATAAGTTGTCCATTTAAAATAAATAATAGACAAAATGGAATAAAATATTACATGTAAAGATCTGCTCACTAAAATAAATTCAAAATCAACTACATAAAAATTGATACGATAATCTTTGGTGATGTTTACAATCCTATGTGCTGTTTCCATTTTTTCTTTAAATGGCAAACTTGTAAATGGAAGCGTAGCAAATAAACACAAAGCAGCAGGGATTAAATGAAGCCAATCCCATTTTTTTAATTTATTATTATCCGTTAAAGTTGTTTTCACATAAAAGAATAATAAGGGCCCCAATAGATAAGAAAGCGGTAGCCAGTGCACAAAACAAAAACCCTCCCAAAATTTATTTTTAGAAAAATGTAATCCAAAGTATACTAATACTATAAGGTTGCAACAAAGAAAAAATAATGCAAGAAAAATATTAGATCTGTTTAAAGAACTTAGGTAGTATATTAATATAAAGGAAGTAAAAATCCCAAATAAAGGGGCCAAGATTTCCATAACCGAATTGAATTTCTTTAATGTAGGCCAATATAGTAAAAATTCTATCTATTCATAGAAAGAATTTTTATACTTTGACAAATACAGCTGCTGCTGTTAGGGTATGGTTTTATTAAGGCCGTTATTATAGCTGGGATTAGATAATTTACATATTAAAATAAATCTAAATTATTTCTTGTAGCGTATGAACACAAAACGAGTAGCTATTTATTTTATGATAGCCTCGGTGATGACTACATCAGACAAATTACCTGTACATTTTCCTTTTACAATTACAGTGTCACCAATTTTTTGAGCAATTGGCAATTTAGTATTTAAAGTAACTAAGACTCTTTTTTTGACGGGATCTGTATCTCCAAGCAGTAAAGTAATTTGCCCAACAGCATTGGTATCTTTTTCCGCAATAGACCCTTTTATTTCAAGTGCTTTATTTAAATATTTCGTATTAGCAATAGAGTCACTTATTTCATATGCGGCCACTAAAGAATCAGAAGAGATTATGATGGCAGTTTCGGATTGTACGTCTCGATGATTATTATTTGAATACACAAACACATAATAATAGGTAGTCGCGGCCCCCATTAAAAGAATAAGTAATATTGTATAAATTGCTTTTTTCATAAACCTTTATTTATTGAATTACCATTTTACATTTCTTAACTCCTTGGACTTACGAATGGTAAACGTCCTAACGATATTAAATCCAAAACATAAATCACCTTTTCCCCAACTTCCTGTAGTTTCGTTTATGAAAGTTCGCTCGGTCATTCCGGTTGAATTGCTTACATGTAATTGAAATACATGTCCACCTGTTTCAATGTCAAAGCCCAATGACAATGGGTTATAATACCCAGCTAATTTATCAAATCGATGAAAATATTCAGTTGTAATATTTACGCGCTTGCTTATTCGGATTCTGGATGATACGCCTAGCGATTTAAAATCGTTAGGAATTTTAGCACTATCCACTAAATTATAATGAACTAAAGTAGGTGACAACTGAATAGAGAAATAGTCGTTTATCTTACTTGCAATTAATAGTTGATGTGCAAAAGAAAAGCGATCCGACGCATATGGCTTATAGATAGTAGAAGGATTTTTCATTGTTTTATATATTGAACTTCCAACGTAACTTATGCCAAGAGGGATTGACCTTTCTCCCTCCTGTTGTTGAATGATTTTCAATTTTACAAATCCATCATATTGTTTTTCGTAAGTACTTCTGCCAATTCCAATCATCAATCTTTTTGTAATACCATAATCCAAGCCAATACGCATGGTAGCTTGATCAAGACCAAATAAACTATAACTCCCTTGGCTTAATGCCCCAAAGCGATGCGAAATTCTAAAATCTAAAATACCAGCTCCTGTGTTTTCAATGGATTGTCCATTTACAATTCTAGTAGATTTAAACGTTGATGTGGTAATATCTGAAATTGGACCTTTCTCCTCGGCAAATAAATCAACATTTTGTGCATTTACT
>Ga0102902_1000968_pt1 | contig 9567 bp, 12 predicted proteins | sample Colrivmet1555B02_FD_78458 | JGI IMG/M metagenome (GOLD analysis project Ga0102902, IMG submission 78458) | Estuarine microbial communities from the Columbia River estuary - metaG 1555B-02 | ecosystem: Environmental > Aquatic > Marine > Intertidal zone > Estuary | place: USA: Columbia River... | reverse complement strand
CTCATCAACTCAGTATAGGTCTTCGCTCTTTCAATTCTCAAATAGTCAAGCATATCAATCATTTGATTTTGCATAGCTGCTTGAGCCAAACCTAATAGACGTTCTCTTGATGCATCATCAATAAAGTCTTTTACTTTAATATAAATGCCAAGTTCTTCGAATTGAAAATCTTTAACAATCTTAAGCCATTGTTTGCCACGAGTTCCAATTACTGGAATTTCTTCTTCACTCTCAGCCATTAAAGAAACTTTAAATTGATTTAAAGCAAAACCCAATTCTTTTTGTATGAACTGAATAAAGCCTTGATATAAATAAGTAGTACCCAAATTAGATTGAGCAATTGTGCCTGCTTGGGTTTTAGCACCCACATAACCACTTTGTTGTCCCAAAGCAATTTTTGGAACTGAAACAATTTCTTCCATTAATCTTTCTTCTTCATTCCTTAAAGAAATAAGAAGATTTACATTAGGATCTAAAGTCATATCTACAACCTCTACCATCTTGGCTTCTTGACCAGATACAAAATCTTCTCCTGTAGCAGAGCCATCTGTGATGTGAATACCAATACGCTCAAAATCAGAAATAACATCTTTAGCAGTAGAAGTACCAAGTTTCTGTCTATTAATTAAATAAACCTTTCCCTTACTGCGAGTCATCATTTTTGTAATTTCATTGGTAATGTAATCGATGCGATCTTGGTGCTGGTGCAAACGAGCAACTACTGAGCGATTTTCACCCATTACCATATTAGGTATAAATACTTTTAGTGGTAATTCAACGTCACCAGGATTATCATGCTTGCGAACTTGATTTGTAATTTCCTCAAAGTCAACTACATATTTGTTACCAATCAATGTTCCTTTATAAATTGTTTTAGTCCAATATTGACTTTTGCGACCATTACGAATCTTCGAGTAGTGAGTATTACCAAACTTGTCACCAGATTTCTCATAACCTAAATCTTTCATTCCAATCCAATATCCGGTTACACAAGCCAAGGTTGGAAGATTGTTGACGTTAAAAGCCCAGTTGGTTGCGTAGGGGTGTGTAGTCAAATCCAATAGCTGATACAGATTGTTCATATTAATCTGTTTAATCTCCTCTAGTTCGGCAGTAGTTAAAGAGTCTTGATATCTTTCTACGATATCAGTAATATTCAACCAATCAATTTTTCCTACAAAACGAGCATCTGTATTAAAATCGTCATCTTTCGCCCTATCTACAATAAGATTGTGAGGAAGGATAACATCAAAATATTGTTTTCCATTTTCTATTCTGTTTTCAAGTCCTACGTATCCCCCAAGTAGAGTATACAAAAAGGCTTGTTTAAATTTTTCTAAATAACCATTACGCAATAAAATATCTTCGCACATGGTAGTTGCTATAATTTCTGAATACTCTTTATAGTCATACTCCATATATCGATATACATCTTCGGGTATTTCGAATTTTTGGTCAGCATTGCCTAAAGGGTTATATTGAATTCCAAATTGCGCCATTCTCTCAAATAGTTCTGGCATATCAAATTTCAATAAGGACTGATCCAATAATTTTGTTTTTTTATTGATAGTCGCCTTGCTTTGAGATTTAACACTTGGTTCAATATTCTCAATCATTTTAATGGCGTTACCCACCATATAGTCAACCAAAGAAGTTACCTTCTGTCCATTAATCCATACTGTAGGCAAATCACAAGAATTTTGGTCTTGTGTGGTATAATAATAATCTTTGTTATATTGTCTTCCTAAGTAGTAGGTAAACATTCTCACCACCTCATCAATGGGGTTTTCTAAATCATCTTTTTTTCTAATTCTAGAAATCCTATCGTGTCTCTTATTAAAGTGAGACATAATAAACTTGATGTTATTTTTGTACCAGTCCTTATTCTTCTCTCCAGTAGATAGAAATTGATTTGGTTGATTGGTTATAGTAAATGCCATTACTTACAAATTTAGTAAAATTTAATGATAAAACACAATTATGGCATTTAGTTATTCGTAGTCTCTGGTCCTAGTCTCTGGTTATCTTCGTCCTAGTAACACTATTTTCTTGGGTGAACCACTATTTAAACCATACCCCCCTTTCCCCCCTTTCCTTTAAACAACTAAAAAAAAGTCGTTTGTGAAAATTGGTTCAGGTGTGGTAGTGGTTGTGATTCCCAAGATACTTTCTCGTTCATCCCCACACAGTCCATCAAGACATACCCCCATCAAAAAGTAAGGACTGCGGTGCAAACATAATATGCTTTTCTTAAAAAATCAAGAATCTTGTAATTTTTTTATTGTGTATTCTATAAACTCCCCCCCTTTGGTTACAATTACCTTATCTACGATCAAACGGAAAATATACTTGTCGTTGAAGTTATAACGCTTCTGAAGTATGTCTATAAATGGTTTAACTGCATTGTCGATATCTGAGGCCACATTGGAAAACCCAATACGCAAATGAAGTTCTATGGGAATCTTGTCCCAATTAATTTTACAAGGGGGTAAAGAGTACAAAAGCAGTTTTTCGTACAGTTTATATTTTTCTGATTTGAATCGTCTGCCTTGCCAAGCTTCGTTAACTGATAAAGGCTTAACCTCTATTTTGTTTGAAAAGATTACTGTACTCTTTGGAGAGGTTTTCATAATTCACTTCTAGATCGTGGAATAAGAATAATTCCACCGGCAATCCGAAGAATTCAGAAACAATGTACGCCTGCTTTAAGGAGTAGAGTCCTTTGTCTTCGTACAACACTTTATTGATGCTAAGATCAATCTCAACCCCCATAAATTCTTTAATTTTTTGAGCCGAACACCCTTCCCCGTGGATACGATTGAGGAAGCGAACATTTTTCCTGAATCTATCCGATAGGTGTTGTACTTGTTTTTCGATTTGCGCATCGTAGTATTCTTTTCTTACTCTAGATATCAATTCATTTTCAATTAGGATATTCAGTCCTCTTTTTTTGATACCAATGGTTTTACTTTCAAGCTCATCAAAAGTCATCAGATAGAAATTTTCATTTCGAACTCTTGGAGGTATCTTTCGTTTTCTTCAATGCATCGTTTAACTTCTTTCATAACGATGATTAATTTTTGATGATCGATTAAAGATTTTCCGTTCAAGATATTGTATACGTCATATTTTTGAATTCCCAAACGAGAAGTTCTTTCTACGATACGGGCCATATCGCCCCGCTTTAACTTGTTTTTTAATTCAAGCACTCTGCTTTTTAATTCGTTGTTCATAATATTCTACAATTTTACAAAAAAAATTTGTAATTTCAAAATTATATAGTATATTCGCCTCACAAATAGATAAAAATCATGGGTTTTAAAAATGGAATGGGTAGTAAAATCTACCTTACAATTCGGGAGGGCAAAATTGCCCACAAACAAGGAGATGCTTATGTTTTGTATGATTCTTTCGAGGGTCAAATCGTAGGTATTAGCACACGTGAAGGTAAGTACGGCACAGATTTGTGTTTAGACTTATTAGACAATGACAAGGTGTATCAATTGCAAATCAAGATGAAAGGTGAAGAGCCTACTAGTAAGCAGACTTCTTACTTCATTGCTTTTGCACATTGTTGCCCTGGTATTGACCCTAGCAAAAAGGTTGAGTTTATTCCTTCTTTGAAGATTGTTGAAGACAAGAAAAGGTCGGCTTTGTTTATCAAGCAGAACGGACAAATTCTTAAGTGGTCTTTTAAAGTAGGTCAAGATGGTGTTCCTGCACCAGAGGAATTGAAGAACAAAAAGGGGGAAGTGATTTCTACTGATTGGTCAGAAGTTGAAGCGTATCGAGTTGACAGAGTAAATGAGTTTACTAAAAAGGTAATTCCTTTTGAGCCTGTACACGATATTGTTGCTGATCATGCAATGAATCCTTACGTAGAGTCTTCTCAAGACGATGATGATCTTCCTTTCTGATGCCACGTGGTGTAAATAATACAAAATTGGCCGAGAAAATTGGAACTAAAGTTGAACCTGCTCATATGAAACATTATGGGCAGGAACAAAAGGCTATAATTCGGCAGTCTTCGTTAAAAAGTGCCGTTTCTTTGGTTGAGTCCATTGTTCCAAGATTGCAAGTCGATTTCACGGTTACAGATATTCGTAACCTTACTTTGGAAACTGCTGAGTTGTTCGAAGAATGGGTCTTGAGATAATTCAAATCAATAAGGATAAGAGCTACGATGAATGGATTCAGTTCCGTACTCGTGGGCTTGGGGCCTCAGAGATTGGTACTCTTATGGGTGTCAACTCTTGGAAATCTCCTGCTGAATTATACTATCAGAAGATAGGATTGATTCCACAGAAGACAGAACAAAACATTCCTATGTTCATGGGAACTATCTTGGAAAAGACTGTTGCTGAGATATTTGAGTATTGGGATGGTGATGACGAAAGTATGCTAAGGAACTATGAAAGCCAAACTAAAGTACGTACTTTGTACGAGCCGGTTGGGTATGTGGTTAATCCACAATATCCTCATCTTTTTTTCTCGCCTGACAGATTACAAATCAAATCAAAAAACTTAAGAATAAGAGATGGTAGAATTAACTTGGAAAATGTGGAAGCTGTTATTGAGATTAAAACGATTAGTGGATGGAGTAGCAAGCAGTGGGAGGGCGGTATTCCACCGTCTTATTACTTGCAGCTGCAAACCTACTTAATGGGTCTCGGAATTGATACTGGCTACTTAGTCGCTCTAGAAGATGGAAGAAACTTAAAGGTTCACAAATTCGATAGGGATCAAGAAATGATAGATATGATTGGTAGAGTAACAGCAGACTTCTGGTCATGTGTAGAAGCAGGTCGCCTTGCTTTAGAACTAGGAGAGGACTACGAGCAATATGCTCCACCGCCAGATGGCACGGAAGCCTACTCGGAGTTTTTAAATAAGAAGTTCGCCAATCCTGAAGATAACACGATTGTGTCTACACCAGAGATAGATGAGTGTATACTCCAGTACAAGGTGAAGAACTCAGAGATGTCTATTCTAGATGACGAGAAGAGGGAAGCAGCTAATTTCATTAAGAACTATATGGGTAACAATACGACTATACAATCCGAGGAAGGTAAAGTAACTTGGAGACCCAATGCTAAAGGAACTAGAATTTTCAGAGTTGGATGAAAACAAAGGATATCGAATGGTATCGGGCTATGTGGGAGTCACGTCCACACAAATGCCAGGAGTGTGGTATACATCTACAACACTTCAGTCCGATGTACATCTCGCATATCATAACAAAAGGAAGTTATCCGAGTCTGAGGAATCATCCCGAAAACTTTATGATCTATTGTTCGCAATGTCATCAGTTATGGGAATTTGGGACTCGGACGAAGATGAAGACTTATGATGAGGCTATGGAGATAATGGATAGACTAAAAAGAGAGTATCATGAATCACGGTAGTTTATTTAGTGGAATAGGTGGATTTGATTTAGCAGCCGAGTGGATGGGGTGGGACAATAAGTTCCATTGCGACATCAACCCCTTTAGTAGAAAATTATGTAGTTTTTATTGGCCCAAGGCCGAAAGTTATGACAATATCAAGACAACTGACTTTACAATTTGGCGAGGAAGAATCGATGTCCTCTCCGGTGGTTTTCCATGTCAACCATTTTCCCACGCTGGAAAAAGGATGGGAAAAGAAGATGAACGCCATCTTTGGCCTGAGATGCTCCGGGCAATCAGAGAGATTAGACCCAAATATGTCGTGGGGGAGAATGTTCGTGGAATCCTTAGTTGGTCGGACGGATTGGTTCTCGAAGAGGTGTACGCTGACTTGGAAGGCGAGGGTTACGAAATCCAAACGATTGTACTTCCAGCTGTCGGCATCAATGCACCACACAGAAGGGACAGAGTCTGGATTATTGCTAAAGACACCAGCAGCGATGGATGCCTACTCGGAGGGACTATCGAAGAAGCAGCAGGTATTCGGGAACTCTGGAACACTAGCTCAAGAGGTGGCAACGGGGTTCATATACAAGAGGGGTTTATTACCGACCCCGAACGCTTGCGATTGGAACTCGGCCAAGATGCCACAGACTTACATCGCCTCAGTTCTCAGACACAAGGAGAAAGGAGTCAATCAGCAGTTAACATTACGCCAGATGACAATGTTCATTCCGAACAAGGTGGACCATCCGAAATTTGGAACGGCTTCCCAATTAAATCCCCACTTTGTAGCGGAGATGATGGGCTTCCCACTGAATTGGACGGACTTGCCCTTCCTAAGTGGAGAAAAGAAAGTATAATGGGCTATGGCAATGCCATTGTTCCTCAAATTGCTTATCGTATATTTGCAACTATAGATAAAATATGAAATACACAGTAAGAGGGCCACGAGTTATTTTAACTCCCCCAGTAATTAAACAGAGTGTGATCGAAGTAGACGATAAGTTGAAAAGAGAACTGATGGAAAAGGAAATGAAGAAATGGTGGAATTTGACAGTTCTAGCCGCTGGAGATGAGGTTGTAGGAATTGAAGTGGGTGACGAAGTTTATGTCAACCCTATCTTCTTGCACAATGCCGAGAGAATTGAAATAGATGGCGTAGAACGCATGATTGTGCGTGCTGCTGATATATCTATCGTTTGGAAATAGTATCTTCGTATAGAATGTCCCCACCTGCATACCGTAAGATCTGCTCGTGGGGCTTTTTTTATACTCACAGTATCAATTTGCGCCCGTTTTTAAACTATTGCGCCTACTTTACTTATTTTTCACACTATAATGTGATTTTCTTATTTATTTTAATGGCTATCGTAGTTATTGACGCATAAATCATATCATAATGTTAGTTAAGGGTCCACAAATGCTAGTAAGCTGAAAAAGTGGCAAATGTTTGCACAAAGTAGTGAAAAGTAATACCTATTGCAAAACAATTATAGTTTTCTTTAGTTAGTCTCACGAAACACCGAGCTGAGACCAAAAAAACTAGAGTACCCTACAATTATACCCCCTGGTATAATACCGTTCGGTAAAAATATACCCCCCCATACCAATATCAAGGCTAAATATTCCCTTTCGGTAAAAAATAGCCCCCCTACCTAAAAATATAGTTTATGCTTGGTGTGGAGGTAATATATCGTTGCAACCAGACCGGCTGTCAAAAAAAAACACCCCCCGCCCTATCTCATTGGTGATCAACGATTTAACACCGACCTCATTGCCAGGCCTACCTTCATCGCTTTTTTACAATAATAAAATCCACATAATCCATCACTAATCGTGTACACATTCGACCGAATGTAAACGCTCTCAGCCCAAGCCTAGCAAGGATCTACGCTGGAAGTGTCCACTAAACTGGGCACAGCTCACACATAAGGAACGCATGCGCATACGCCCTCGATTCCATAAATCGCAAAAGGGATTTCTCCATGCCTATGCCATAGGTAAGCATCCACCACCAAATCAAATTTGCGATTCATCTGATGCATCAAATATCGAATTCTCTTTTTTTCTTTGCCATGTCCTAAACCCATGCAAAATCTATCTGATGCACAAAACTGTCAAATCGGTGAAATTATTTTTCCCAATGTTTACTAGGGCTGACGATACTATTTTCACTTTTTTCAAAAATAATTCTTGCATATTAAATTCTTTTACCATTATCTTTGTGGCATAGAAAAACACAACCAAAACACAAAACAAACAAACCATGAAAAACACAATCGCAACCCCAATCACTATGAAAGCACAAATCATCTTATCTCAAATTGTTGATGGTCAAACCATCTATTCTCACTCTGTTACCATGAATGATTCATTCGATGGCAAGAAACTAGGTCAAATCGTAGGTGCTTTGGCACATCGTTACTACCAACAAATCATTGCTACCAAGATGAACAATGGTGGGAAAGGCTTGAACCTACGCACCCCATTCGACATTCAATTCCTTATTGATGGCGAGACCTTGGTTGACTCAGTAACTTTTGACGAGGACATCAAGGCTCGTATCATCATGGGTACTACCAAGAAAGGCCAAATGCGTTTTGCTCGTCTCCTTGCTGTATCTCTCTACCATGGCATGAAAGGTGAATTCCTTCCGACCAAGCCTATGGTTGACTTACTTGATGAGTGTAATACATTCGATGTCGAGCAATTGATGGCCGATGTTCGCACTCTACTAGATATGCCATTCGGGGCGTAATCTAACCAAGGTGACCCAAGTGGGCATATAGTGTAGGAGCGTTACCTACATCACCTACAAAATCGTTCTGATTCTTGCATCTGAGACCCAATGTACATGACCAAGGTCATGCTCAGCGAACTGAAAAGTTGGCACATTGCAGATGTATCGTTCCTTGAAATATCGTAATTCTGGAAGTGTCCACTATTTTAGACACACCAATCACGACACAATATCTTCCGCCAATATGCAGAATCCAATGAAATGGTATGGCATATTGGGTAATATTGTTATGCATACTAATGTCGAGGCAAGCCTCACACATGGTGCAAGTTCCATGGCATTAGCCAAAAAATAATTCACTCATCACATGAAAAACAATCTCAAATTTATCATGCCTTTCCTATTCGGAATGCTAGGCACAATCGTATTCATCCATGCAGTTTTCACTTGCCAATTCGATGTGGCTCTGCCATCAATGATATTCGCATCTTTTTGGATTATCCTTTTAACTAAAATTAAATAAACAAGACCATGACTAACGAAATCAAATCTTTCTATTGGAACGCCAATGCTCAAAATTGCATCGCAATCCTTAATTATGAATTCCAAGAAGTAACGAAAGTAAGTAACGATTCATACGGAAACGATGAGTCACCATCCGCCAGTTTTACTATAGATGAGGTAATTTACAAGTTATTTTTCCCATCTGACTACCAAGGTGACTATTCTGTATTCCTCCTACTAGACGAGACAAATTACGATGATAATTTTGAGTTCAAAGTATTGGGTCAGTTTGTCACCATTGCTGATGTCCTTACCTATTTTAAGAACCTTAATATAATCTGAGACCCAACACTAATGAAGATCCTACAAGAGATGCTGATTGCTACGGCATTACTTTCCACAATGATTTACGGCATCTATTGGATGCTTGACATTAAAAACCTAAAAAAATAAGACCATGAATAACTTCTATGATTTCCAAATTGACAATGTTGATTTCACTTGCGAAACTCCTTTCGAATCAGTAAACGATGTATTTGCTTACGCCAAACAAATTAAGGCAACCTTCGTCCGTCAAAACTATCGTGACTGCACCCCTTGGATGCGTAAGGTAGTTGGTGAGTATGGCGAATGGTTGAGCCTAGACGAATTCGAATCTGCATTGTACGAGTATAACCACAAGTAATTCACTCATCATCCTACCATGAAAAATCGTATCATATATCGCCAAGGTGATACCATCACCATCGTAACTTCAAACACAACTTCAAATAAGAAGATTGCCGAGCCTAAAGAAAAGATTATTCAGACCTACCATTTTTCCAGAAGTCAGTACGAGAATGCCCAAGCAAAGACGACCATGCGAGAATTCTTTTCTCACGATGGGGCTGTGTGTATGGATTGCCCTTTTGCTGTCAGTAATGGTGCATCTTT
>Ga0102902_1000958_pt1 | contig 9621 bp, 13 predicted proteins | sample Colrivmet1555B02_FD_78458 | JGI IMG/M metagenome (GOLD analysis project Ga0102902, IMG submission 78458) | Estuarine microbial communities from the Columbia River estuary - metaG 1555B-02 | ecosystem: Environmental > Aquatic > Marine > Intertidal zone > Estuary | place: USA: Columbia River... | reverse complement strand
CTCCGGCTGTTGTGAGTGGGTCGGCGAGCACCGCGGTATCGCGTAACGGGGCTTTTTGCACAAGAGCAGTTGTGGCGTCTTCGCCCGCGGTGAGTTGCCGTGCAAAGAGTTCTTGGAGCCCGACATGCCCAATAGCGCTGGGGTTATACGGCACTTGAGTGGTGGAACTCAAAGTATGGATATCGAGCAGGTCGCGTATGTCATCGAGGAGAAGTTTGTCTTCAGTAGCGGGAGACACCGCGAGCGCATTGAGCAGTTCAGGTTGGAACATGAGCAGTGAACCTTGGCCGACACCAGCAAAGGCATCGGAAAACTTCTGCAAAACAGCACGTGCCTCGGCACTGAGTGCGATGGTGCCTGTGGTGGTCACGCTTGGAGGTGCAGTGACAGTAACAACGGGGAGCACACCAAGGCGATCTTGTGGGGTGAGTACGGCCGCTTCACTTCCTGAAAAATGATGAACAAATGTGGTGGTAGTAGCGCGCGATTCATTACCGACATACACAGTAAAGGTCAACGGGTAGATACCTGATTGATTCATATATAACCCAGCTGTTGCTGATGTTTTTGTGGTGGTCGGTAATTCCACAATGAATCGGCCTGCAGAATTTCGTGTGATGCTCAGCGTGTTGATGCGAATACCATCGAGCGGTTCTGGAACAACGCTCTGATTGGTGATATTGCGAAATGCTTCGCGCGATTGAATGCGTTTCGATAAGACAACATCAAGTTCAATGTTGTCTTGTGGCGCAAGGGGTTTTCCGTTGTCGGCTATTGCAACAACAAAACGCATAGTGGCGTTATCGAGAACGGTAAAGCTCTGTTGCGTTAACCCAATAGAAATTTGTCCAATAGGTAAAGGAGATGCATTTGCGCGATGCGGAAGCATGAGTGCAAGGAGGCACATCAGCCCGCGAGAAACAATGAGTGGCTTTAGTCGGTGCATGCGCGCTCGAGTACGTACAGCGAATAAGACATGGGCGCAAAACCTAGTGACCCATAGAGCGAAAGGGCTGCAGCATTGGTGGAATCGGTGTTCACCAACGCATGTTGCATACCCCGAGAACCTAACCAGTGCAGTGCATCGAGTACTAACTTTCGCCCGTAGCCACTGCGTTGTGCGCTTGGGTGCACGGCGAGACGCTGGATATAGCCATATTGCGCATCTGATGAACTGGGCGTGAAACCCGACAGGCAATAACCAGAGTTGCGCCGGAATCGAGATGGCCCCAGACCCCGCAAGCGATGAAACTGGGTTGCCTGTTTGGCGGCAAGCAGGGCTTGAGAGTCAATTGCCCACTCGCCATGAAATGCAGCGCAGTCGATGCGGATGGCTTGAGTAGCAGTGACGCGCGCGACATGCCCGCTGTGCGCGGCGGGCGGGAGATTCTGCAGTGGTGCCGTGAGAAGTGAGAGCTCTTGTTTGACGGAAAAACCCACAGTGGCGAGTATGCCAGCAAGTTGAGGGCTCACCGCGTTCGTTCGCACTCGTGCGAATCCGCCCTGTTGAGCGGTCTTCAGCCACATTTTCACGACCTCACTGGTGATGGATGCCTCGGGGTGATGACCGCTGCGCAAAGTGAGTGATGCGGTGGTGGGGTCATAGGGCCAGTTGCCAAAGAGGGGGGCAACGGGGCGAGGTTCCATAAACACACATATGACCGTAGTGGTCGGGCTTCATCTGCGTAGCCTGAAAGTCTGATGATTCCCGAACGCTTTACCCCTGTCTTAGAGGAACTTGCTCCGCTCACTGCTCGCTTTGCTGCGGCAAATAAGCGGCTGTACCTGGTGGGCGGCACGGTGCGCGATCTTTTACTTGGGCCACCGAGCGATGCGCATCTCCCTGGGGCATCCCCCGACATGGATTTCGACGCCACAACGAATGCTTTACCGCAGGAAATTAAGGCCATTATCGAGGGTTGGGCCGATGCGGTATGGGCACAAGGTGAAAAATTCGGCACCATCGGCGCCAAGAAGAATGGCCGCGTTTATGAAATCACCACGCATCGGGCCGAGGCATATTCGCCCGATTCGCGCAAGCCCGATGTGCAGTTTTCTGACGACATCGAAGCCGATCTCTCGCGGCGCGACTTCACCATCAATGCCATGGCACTTGAACTCACATCGTCGAGCCCTGTTTTAGTTGACCCTTTCAATGGCGCAGCCGACCTCATGACCAAAGTGCTACGCACTCCATTGTCGCCAGAGGAAAGTTTTAACGACGATCCACTGCGCATGTTGCGTGCTGCACGTTTTCTTTCAGCGCTCAATCTCACTGCCGAACCGGGCCTTGTTGAAGCAGTGAAAAATATGGCACCGCGTCTCGACATCATTTCGCGTGAACGTATTCAGCATGAACTCGATCGCCTGCTCACCACCGATCACCCCACTGCAGGTTTGTGGTTCATGGTCGATACGGGCCTCGCCGCTCAGTTTTTCCCCGAGTTACCCAACATGAGTGTGGAACAAGACCCCATTCATCGTCACAAAGATGTTCTCACGCACACGTTGGCCGTGGTGGAAAATGTGCGCCCTACTGCGCACCCTACGTTTGACTTTCGTATTACTCGTCTCGCTGCTTTATTTCACGACATTGGTAAACCAAAAACGCGAGCAATTCACAAAGGAAAAGGAATCACGTTTCATCACCACGAAGTAGTGGGCGCGCGCATGACCCGCGATCGTTTGAAAGCGTTGAAGTATTCCAGTGAAGACGTGCAGGCAATTACTGCACTTGTTGAACTGCATTTGCGCTTTCATACATATCAAATGGGATGGACCGATTCTGCCGTGCGGCGTTACGTGCGCGATGCCGGACCACTGCTCAATGAACTCAATGTGCTCACTCGTTGCGATTGCACAACGCGTAATGAACGTAAAGCACTCGTGTTATCGCAGCGCATGGATGAACTAGAAAAACGCATTGCAGAGTTGATGGAAAAAGAAGAACTCGCTGCATTACGCCCCGAGCTCGATGGCGTAGAAGTGATGCAACGTCTTGGCGTCAAACCAGGGCGCGAAGTAGGCAAAGCACTCAATTTCCTCATGGAAATTCGTATTGAAGAAGGCTTGCTTGGTGCTGAAGAAATTGGGCGACGTTTAGATGCTTGGTGGAGCGAACAAAAAAATTAAGAACCAAGTTTGCGTGCGCGAATAGCGAGTGTTGTTGGAACAAGTGCTCGCGGCGCATTGAGTGGCATGAGCTCGTACAACAAATCGAGTGCAAAGTTGCTGCGTTGCAACGACATGCACAATTCACCAATGGTGAGCGCACCATCAGCTCCGTAACGGCGACGCGCAACTGCATCGTCGTTGTCGAACATTGCAGCAGCTGGGTGTTCCACCACTGCAACAAAAGACGCTTCCGATTTCAATACGCGGTGCACTTGTCGCAACAGGCGGTCGATGTCGTCAACAGAGTTCAGTTTGTCGATGCACAACACAAGGTCGAGTGAAGAGCTGGTGACAAAACCCATGTCGGCGAGTTCTGCTTGATGAAACTCCACGCGCACTTCTGCTGTTTCAGCGGTGCGGCGCGCAAGGGCAATGCGCTCAGAGGAATTATCAATAGCCATGGCTCGCGCGCCCGACTGCGCCATTGCCACAGAATTGGCGTGCCCATGGGGCAACCCCAGTTCAAGGACACGCTTTCCCTTCACGTCGCCCACTAGGCGCAACTCGGCATCGTTGGCCACATGGGGGCCAAAAGAGATGGTGTGTTGAGGAGGTTCAGTAACTGCCATAGAAGAAGTGTGGCAAGAGCACCGTTGCTCATCAGGGATATGCGCTGACTATCGTTGAGCCATGAGCTTTACGGCGGGGTCATTACGAGGTGCAGGAGGTGCAGTCGACCACCGACTCGCGCGCCAACACCTCATCAATGAATACCGCCGCGGCCGCCTCAGCATCGACCAGGTCTGCGACGCGCATCCCGAACGCATGCGTGCCGCACGGAACTTCGGGGAAGAATCACGGGTCAAATGCCCTATTTGCGCCGACGACCATTTGGTTTTGGTGACCTATGCCTTTGGCCCACACCTTCCCTCTCATGGGCGATGCGTCACCACCCGCTCGGAAATGGCCCAAATTCAGCGCCGGGCCAATGCTGGGTCGGGAACAGCTGAGTACACGGCCTATGTGGTGGAAGCGTGTCGCTTGTGCCGCTGGCACCACCTCGTGCGGATGGTGCCTATTACCCCCCAGCGGGCCGCCTCGGCTTAGTACAAACCCTTATAACGCAAGGGTTTGCTGTCATTTCGGCAGCAAGTAACACCCGTGGCACACAATAGAGGCAATGGAAAGTGCTGTGTCCCCTCGTCGTGTTGTTGTCTCTTGCCGATACGCTTTCATTTCCTTATCCACCCTGCCCCTCACGGGGCCACGGTCCGTACCGTGTCCGAAGGGAGTACATGCACATGAAACGTGCTTATGAATTAATGGTCATCCTCAGTGGAGACCTCGACGACAATGCAGCGCAGTTGCAGGTGAAGGCCATCACGGCTTCTCTCACTGCTGCTGGTGGCAGCATTCACGGAAATCCCGACTGGTGGGGCAAGCGCCGTTTCGCGTATCCCATCAATAAAAAGGAAGACGGCTATTACGTCGTCTACAACGTCGAGGCCCCAGGTGGAGCTTTAAATGAAGTTGAGCGCACGCTCCGTATTGCCGACGAAGTGGTTCGTCACAAGCTCATGCGCTTGCCCGACCACGAAGCAGCACGCCGCGGCATGATGTCGGCGAGTGCGTAGTCGGCTTTTCATTCACGAAAAGTTCCACACACTACTTACGTAGAGGAGATACATATGTCAGAGAACTCCATCACCCTTGTCGGCAACCTCACCCGAGATCCAGAACTGCGCTTCACCACCGGTGGACGCGGAGTGGCCTCTTTCGGTATCGCCGTTGGCCGCCGTTATCAGGTCAATGGTGAATGGCAAGAGCAAACCTCGTACTTCAATATCACTGCTTGGGGCCAACTTGGCGAAAACGCAGCGGCAACCTTCACCAAAGGTACCCGCGTTATTGTCACTGGTCGTCTTGAGCAGCGTGAATACACCACCCGTGAAGGCGATAAGCGCACGGCAATTGAAGTCGTCGCCGACGAAATCGGACCCAGCTTGCGTTGGGCAACAGCCCAAGTTGAGCGTCAATCCCGCCAAGGTGGCGAAAATGCCGCCCCCCGCGGAGCATCCAGCAACACCTCTCCCGACCCATACATGGGTGGGGAAGAAGAACCCTTCTAGAACGAAACTGCAGAGAGAAACATGACTAGTAAATCAAACAAAATCCGTATGGCGAAAGCCGCCATTCGTAAAACCGGAAAAAAGAAGCCAAACGCAATCGACACCGAGCGTGTGAAGTTTGTTGACTATAAAGACATCAACTTGCTGCAGCGCTTCATGTCCGACCGCTCCAAAATCCGCGGTCAGCGCATTGCCGGCACCACCGTTCAACAGCAGCGCGATATTGCCAATGCTGTGAAAAACGCTCGTGAAATGGCTCTCTTGCCATATGCCAAGCGCGTGTCTTCTACTCGTGCACCACGCCCAGGTTCCGATCGTGAAGATCGTGAAGATCGTGGCGACCGCGGAGATCGTGGTGAGCGCGGCGACAAGTACGCACCTCGCGAGAGTGCAGTCGATGCCGCAGCAACAGAAAACACCGATGTTGTAGAAATCGAAACGAATGGTGAGGAAGCCTGATGTTGAAAGTCATTTTGCGTAGCGACATTAAAGGTCTCGGCAACCGTGGCGACATCGTCAACGTTGCCGACGGTCATGCCCGCAACTTCTTGTTGCCTAATGGCCATGCCATCACCGCAACCGATGGTGCAGTGGCTCAAGCAGCAGCAATGCGTAAAGCACGTGCCGCTAAAGAGCGCGCCACTCGTGAAGCAGCACTTGAAGTTGCAGCACGTTTGAACGCCGTCACTTTGTCAGTGCCTGCTAAAGCTGGCAACGAAGGCCGTTTGTTCGGTTCGGTCACAAGTGCCGACATCGTGGCTGCTGTGAAGAGCCAAACAGGTATCGAAATCGAGCGTCGCGATGTCGACATTGAAGCTCCTATTCGTACCTTGGGTAAGCATTCTGTAGTGGTCTCGTTGTACCACGACGTCACGAGCACTGTCTCGGTCGATGTCGTTGCACAATAGTTATCCACAGAACGCACTCGATACAGCACAGGCTTACACACAGGCTTATCCACAAGTCTTACCCCTAGTAATCCACAAGGTATCTCAGGCAAGGTAAGAGTCGTGTCCGATACATACAACGCTTCAGCGCCACGCGTCACTGCTCGTGTGCCGCCACACAACCTCGATGCCGAGGTCTCGTTGCTGGGCGCCATGCTGTTGTCGAAAGACGCCATTGGTGCGTGCTCAGAACGCGGTGTTGCGCCAGGCGACTTCTATAAGCCAGCGCATCAACACATTTACGACGCCATTCAAGCACTCACCACCATGGGTGAACCCGTCGACGTGGTCACGGTGTCCGACAAATTGCAGCGCGCCGGCCTCATCGACACCGTCGGTGGCATCGACTACTTAGTCGACCTGCAAAACCGCACGCCTGCCGTGTCGAGCGCCGATCGCTATGCACGTATCGTGCGCGAAACTGCGCTCTTGCGCGGCCTCATTAGCGCAGCGTCTTCTATTGCGGAAATTGCCTACAGTCAGCCCGACAATATTGAAAATGCACTCGACCAAGCCGAGTCGCGCATTTTCGATGTTGCGCAAAACCAAGTCACCGATTCTTTAGTGCGTATCAACGACCTCATGCCAGAAACCATGACGCACCTTGAAGACATCATGGAGCGCGGCGACCCCATTACCGGTGTGCCCTCAGGCTTTAACGATCTCGACGATTTGTTGTCGGGCTTTCAACCCGGCACGCTCAACATTATTGGTGCACGACCTGCAATGGGTAAGAGTGCATTCGCAATGGGCATGGCCGTCAACGTGGCCACCATTACGCAAAAACCAGTTTTGTTTTTCTCTTTGGAAATGGGTCGTGCCGAATTATCACAACGTATTTTGTCGAGCGAAGCGCGCGTCGACAGTGCAAAGTTGCGCAGTGGCCGCTTAAACGACGAAGACTGGCGCCGCATTGGGCGTGCAATTGGGCGACTTTCTGTTCCGTTATATATCGACGACAACTCATCGGTGACCGTCATGGAAATTCGTGCAAAGGCGCGACGCATTGCCTCGCAGTACGACGGCATCGGCATGATCGTGATCGACTACTTGCAGCTCATGGGTGGCAACTCTGGTTCGGAAAACCGCCAACTTGAAGTGAGTGAAATCAGCCGTAACTTAAAAATTTTGGCGCGCGATTTCAAAATACCCGTTGTTGCACTGAGTCAGTTGAGCCGTGGTCTTGAACAACGTCAAGACAAGCGACCCACATTGTCTGACCTTCGTGAATCGGGTGCGTTAGAACAAGACGCCGACGTCGTGATGTTCTTGTATCGCCCGGGTGTTTACGAAGATGATCCGCAACGTAAAGCCGATGCGTATCTCAATGTGGCTAAGCATCGTGCTGGCGCAATTGGCGATGTGCGTTTGGTATTTCAAGCGAACTACACCCGCTTTGAAAACTTCACAGCAAAAGGACAATGACACATGTTTCTTGGCGAAGATCTTTTGGCGTATCTCGTTCTTGCATTAGGTGGCGCACTTTGCGCCGGCAATATACTTGCCATGGTGAAACCACCACCACGCCCTAAGAGCGAAGAAGATCTTCCGCGTGCACCAATTGCACGCACGGTCACCATGGCTGTCGTTGGTGGCATTGCCGCTGCATGGGCACTTGCCAGCTTGGTGAGCTAATACATCATTGCGTGAGGCGCTGAACGTCTGCAATATCTTGTGGCCCACGCTTCAGTAAATTCCAAACCATCAATGGACGTCATGCGCGATGAATAATTCGACAAACTCGTTGAAGTCCTTGTCGAGTTCCATTGTTTTCCCCAAACATGCGTTTTCTTAGTACTTCAACCACGGCAACTCGCTGTGCAATAGGAATGGTACGCCAGTATGTGAGGTCATCACTCTGAGTCTGGACAGACGACTTTGCGACGACGCGCACCATGTTGCTATCTGCTGAGCGCATCGTTGTCACGGTCGTATTCTATGTCGCGAAACGTACGTATAAATAGTAAAAGGGCGGGTGCCGAAGCACCCGCCCTTTTCTTTCTCGAGAGAGAAAGTAGTTCTTACTTAATGTTCCAGAGAGCCTTGAACTGATCGGCCTGGGTCTTTGGACCCTTCCAGTTCTGGAGGCCGCCACCGTCAAGAATTGCCTTAGCAGCTTCTGGTGTATCAACAATGAAGGTCTGAAGTGCAGCACCTGTGCGCTCTTCGGTGTATGTGTCACCCAAAGAGTCGAGCACCATTGCGTGAGCCATGATCCATGAGGCTTCAGCCTTAGGGTTCGAGGTCCATGCAGAGTTTGTGCCGTCAACTACTTCTTGCAAGTTTGGTGCTGAGAAGTCTCCACCAACAAGCTTCACGTTTGTGATGCCAGCGGTCTTCAATGCAGCACTTACACCTGTTGGCAAGCCACCGAAAGCAAACTGAACGTAGTTTGTCTCAGGGTTTTCCTGGAGGTATGAAGCAACAGCCTGAGGAACTTTTCCACCACCGAGGTCTTCAATGGTTACAGGAATCACGTCGAAGGTGCACTTTGCACAACCAGCAGCAAGGTTTGCCTTCAATGCTTCTTCTGCAGCTACGAGAACTGGGAAGTCGCGAATGTTGACCATTACTACTTTGGCTTCTGCATTGCTGTCTGCGATGATCCATGGAGCAAATGCCTTCATGGCCATTTCTACGTAGGAAGCATCACCAACAGTGGTGAGAAGGCCTTCGATGCCGCCGTCAACGCCTTGTGGCTTGTCGGTGGTGTAAGCCGAAGTGAACTTCACGCCTTTTGCAATACCTGCATCGAACTGTGCTTGGTAAAGAGCAATTGGTGAACCCGAGATGGCGATGTAGTTTGCGCCCCAGTCGAGTGCCTGCTGTATACCAGGAGCTGGTTCAAAGCTCTTGACGTTGATGACCTTGAGTTCCCAGCCGAGGAGCTTGGCAATTGCTGGCCAATCTTCGCCTACTTCTGGGCAGCTTGGGAGTTCACAAGAAATCCAAGCAACTTTTTTACCGGTTGGAGGTGTTGCTGAAGCAGCAACGGTCAACGCGATGTTTTCTGGAATGGTGACTGCCTGAGCAGCAGCTTCTTTAGCAGCAGCTACTTCGTCAACAGCAGGAGCTGCTGTGTCTTCAGTGGCCATGGTGTCTTCTGTTGCAACTGTGTCTTCTGTTACTGAAGAATCTGAATCACTACCGCAAGCGGCAGCGAAAAGACCCAAAGCAAACACAGCAGCAGCAACCCGAACGGTTGATTTACGCAATGTATTCCCCTTTTAGTGGTGTATTGGAAGGTGCCGACTCAGATAGTCTGAGAACGACTGTTGAACCTTACTGAGGGAAATTGGATAAACCAAGAGATCTTTAGTAGAACTTCCTACGGAAATCAGCATTTGATCACATACGCAGATGATGTACGCTCTGAGACGTACGTCACATCATGGGGGAGAGACAACTACAGTGGCTACAACACTCCATAT
>Ga0102902_1000940_pt1 | contig 9773 bp, 10 predicted proteins | sample Colrivmet1555B02_FD_78458 | JGI IMG/M metagenome (GOLD analysis project Ga0102902, IMG submission 78458) | Estuarine microbial communities from the Columbia River estuary - metaG 1555B-02 | ecosystem: Environmental > Aquatic > Marine > Intertidal zone > Estuary | place: USA: Columbia River... | reverse complement strand
TTGCCGAATTCGTCGATGTACTTGGCGACCCCCACACCGCTGGAGAAGTCAGTGAACTGGGTGGGTTTAATCCAGGTTGAGGTTGAGCCACGGCCAGCCTCGACGTTCGACAAGCCCCAATTAGAACTGCCAGACACCTTAATGAAAGAGTTCGTACCGGTAGTCCCAGTCGTAAAGCGGAAGGCATTCAATTGTCGGTCGTAGGTGACTCGGACACCAGACACAGTGCTGCCGGAAGTACTGGCCAAACCATTAATTTGCTTCTCTAACTCAGCCATGAAACCGTCGAGGGTGTAGGTATCGCTAGGTGGTAACGTCACCGACCCTTTCACATCGTCAACAGAAACCACGAATGTATTGTTGGTCTCGTCTACTGAAAAGTTATTGTTGACGTTGATGGCAACCTGCGTCCCCACCGTTTCCGCAGGCATTGACACCGTGCCACGTAATGCGACATCAGAGACCCTTACCTCCAGAGGCGACCCTGCTGAAGCGGAGAGACCCAAAAGTGATTCTGCGAGCGTATTCGTTTCTGTGATCACGATACTGGATTGGTCACCCGTCGTTCCTGAGGAAAAGGTGAACTTCTCATTGACGTTATCAAATGAGACTTTGAGGCCGTAACGCTGGTCGTCCGTTGCACGGAGCAAATCTCCGTTGGGCATCACCTTTCCGTTCAGGGCTGCGCCAATCGGGTCGTAGAGCCCGTATTCATCGACCGAAGATGGCGTCTGCGCCAAACCCAGAACCGCGTTTCCAGTTACGGCAGAGGCCGAAATGGTGTCTGTACCACCAATCGCGTTGTTTGTCGTTCCTAAATCAGTGATGCTGCCAGCAAAAGCACCGCTACTGGGTATCGCCATCGCGAGTGTAAAGCTGGCGCCATCGTTTCGCGCAATATTAAGAGCGCCGTCAACGTTGCTGATGGTGTAACCCGACGTGTTGTAAGCACTTTGTGCTTGCAACTTGGCTACGAAATCATCGAGGGAGGCTCCTTGGGAAAGACCACTCGCAGTTAGGGTAGTGGTAACGGCGCCTCTAACAAGCGTGAGCGCCAGACTGTCATTGGCGGCAATTGATGAGCCATCATACGAGTAGCTTATTGCGCTTTGCGGGGCTTGTAAGCTAATCGCTCCAGCGTTTGTCTCTGAGAAAGTGAATCCACCCTTTACCTGATCAAATCCGACGCTGATCGTGGAAAGACCCGCTTTATTTAGCAGCGTTTGCATCCCGCTTGCAGCGACGTCCTTGGTTACTTTTGTGATGTCGGTGAAGTTTTTAACGTAATAAGACTCAATCGATGTGGTGGCTGTCACACCTGAATCTCCATCCACGATCGCCACATCGGTCGGATTTTCCTCCGAGGCAGCGTAGTTAATTGTGATACTGCCGTTACCGTTGTCCACCACCGTTCTGCCGGTGCCCGCAGCGAAGGCTGCGTCAGCAACGAGAGCGGTCCTAACAGCTGTCGCCACTGCTGCGGCAGTGGCGTTAGCACCAACTGTGACCGAGACCCCAGCCACAGTGAAGCTACCGCCATCTGGGTCTGCTGTAGTAAACGCTAACTTTTCAGATTTTTGAGTCCCCATTTGACCAAGATCAACAACGGTGGATTTGTTTACACCGCTGACAACGGCATTAAATTGAAATTTTGTATTTCCTGTAAAGTCAAAATAACGCTCATCGCCAAATGCCGCATTTAAACGATTGGTCAATATTTTGGCAATAGCGACGCCTGTCATCGTGGTCGTTGAACCTGCGAGGTCGCTTAAATCAACGGTTACAGGGCTGCCTGATCCATCGATATCGATGGTGAACATATCAGTTAAGTCAGACGCTGAAACGTTTGCAAAGCTGTAAACCGTATCGGCTGTTAGATCAATCGTTGCCTTGGAGCCAAAGATGGCGGCTGGCTGCGAGGTACGCGTATCTGTTAGGTCGTCCAGCGAGAACATTTGGGTTTTACCGTTGACCAAGAAGTCACTGACTTCGCTCTCAGGTTGGATTTCACCGTATTTGTTAACGTACAGGCGCTCGGCATTGTTGTCGGTGGCTTGAATCAATGATGGGTTAACTTGAGAGTCACCCACAAATACATAGGTCTGCCACTTGTTAAACGGGCTGAGCTGACTCGCGTTTTGAGTTTTAGCGTAGTAAACGGTTGCCAAATAGCCGTTACCACCAGAGTCATAAACGGTTAGCGCGGTACTCTTGTTGTAGGTTGCTGGGTTGTCGCGGTTAAAGGCCTCGGTAATGACTTGCGCATCCGCCGGGAAGTTCAGGCCCAAGTTGATGAGTGATGTTTCAGCCGCTTCACCCGTGGTTTGTTGCGGGATCGTCAAGACATTGAGTGCCCCCAAATCCGCCTTACCGGAGCTGTCGACTGATGCCGCCATGAGTCGTTGCCCGGCGGAGTTCACCACGTTGTACTGGTCGTTCATCATGAACGAGCCGTTACGGGTGTAGATGTCTTGCAAGCCGTCGGCAGACTTCAGTGGGAAGAAACCGTCGCCGGTAATCGCGAGGTCAAGGGCGTTGGCGGAGAACGCCACGTTACCCTGACCGAACTCCTGGGTCACCTGCTTCAAGGCCACCCCCTGACCAATCGTACTGGAGGCTTTTTGCAGCGGCGAGGTCGCAAAGATGTCACCGAAGTCAGCGCTTGAGCGCTTGAAACCGGTGGTGCCCACGTTGGCGATGTTGTTACTGGTCACGCCTAATTGAGCGGTTGCAGAGTTCAAACCTGTAAGGGATGTATAGAAAGACATTTTTGCGAGCTCCTAAAAGGAATCAGAAAACTTTTAAATCGAAACGGTCGGCTGCACAGGACTTACATACCGATGCGGCTGACATCTGAAAGCGGCAATGTTTTGCCGCCTTCGAATTCGAGTAACAAACTGTTGTCGGCTGAGTTGGTGCGTACCGCCACCACTTTGGCAACGGCCTTCACCGCGATGTTGGCCGATTGACCGCCCACGACACCTGTGGCTTCGAAGCGATACGCGCCATCGGGTACCGTCTCGCCTGCGGCGTCTTTGCCGTCCCAGCTCAAGCTGAAATCGCCAACGGGTTGGGCGGGGTAAATTAACTCCCGCACAACACTACCGGTGCTGTCCAGCACATTGACTTGAATGCCTGCGGCGCCTGTCGGCAGGTTAATCACACCTTCACCGCCGGCACCACCGACGATACGTACTGCGGCATCGGGTACTGAAACTGATTTACCGATTAAAGAGGCACTCGCCATGACGCGGTCAGAACCCAAGGCAGTCACCATGGTGTCCAAAGACTGCTTCATAGAGATGTTCGCCTCAAGCGATGAGAACTGCGCCAACTGGGCCACGAACGCCTCGTTCTTAACGGGATCGAGTGGGTTTTGCATCTTCAACTGAGCGGTGAAGAGCGTTAAAAATTCTTGTTGCCCCATTTGCTCATTGATGACCTTGGGGCTATTCACCACGTCTTCGTAGCGGGCAATGCCTTGAGGCAAAGCGCTGGGTTTGAGATCGATGGCCATGGTAGCGGGTTCCTCTTATCGAAGGTGAATCAGGTACGCGTCAATTCGAGCGTGCGCAACATCAATTGGCGCGCGGTGTTCACGACCTCGACGTTGTTTTGGTAAGAGCGTGAGGAGGCCATCATGTCGACCATTTCGGTGACTTCATTCACGTTAGCGGGGTAGATGTAACCGCCCGCATCCGCCAGCGGATTGCTGGGGTCATAGATGGCTTGAATGGGCGTGCTGTCGTCTTGCATGCGATCCACCTTCACACCACCAACATAGGGCGCACCAGCGTTGGTAAGGTTCTCGTTAACGAGGGCCTTGAAAACCGTCCGCTTGGCTTTGAAGGCTTCTGCCTCGCTACTGGCTGTGGTGCCTGCGTTGGCCAGGTTCGACGCGGTGGCGTTCATGCGCACCAGCTGCGCATTCAAAGCGGTGCCTGCAATGCCAAAAATGTTACCGAGGGACATGAGGCTCTCCTTTACTCGCCCTTGAGGGCTTTGCGTATGCCACTCACGCGGCTTTCTAAAAAGCTCAGCGTGGCCTGGTAGTCAGACGCGGCTTTACCGTAGTTACTCTGCTCGACGCTCATCTCGACGGTGTTGTCGTCAAATGAAGTGTTGAAGGGCACGCGAAACTTGACACTGTTGCTATCCGTTGTTTCAGCAATCGCATAGTGACGCTGATCGGTGGCTCGGATTGGCTGCCCGAGTTGCTGGGTCATGACTTTTTTGAAGTCGAGGTCACGCGCTTTGTACTGAGGGGTGTCGGCGTTGGCGATGTTTTGGGCGATCAACTCCAGGCGCTGGGATCTCGCTTGCAGCGCCCGCTCATGAATCCCTAAGGGGTTGTTGAACAATTCCATCTTCGTCTCCAACGACTCAAATTTTTTTACGTCACCGGCTCAAGTTTTCTTGGGCCTTGTCGATACCGTTCATGCAAATCTCATGCCATACAGCAGTAACGGCGAAAGCGGCAAACCCTTGCCGCCTGCTCATGAGCGACCTCGATAGGCGCTGACTTTCCAGCTCTGAACTGCCTTCGGTGTCGTCGTCGTCTCGCTCGCGGCGCGCAAACGCTCATTAGCGTTTTGGACTAAACCGGTCCATATCGATTGGCGAGTGATGGGCCGCGTGCGGTCACGGCCCACATGCAAGTAAGCGGCTTGTTGCCCAGGGATATCCAGCGGCACGTGCCGACGCCGCTCGCTGCGTGCGTTTGGTGTGAGAACGCTCAGATACAAATCATCCAAGCGTTCACGACCGTTCTTGCCCACGCCCACATCACTGAAATACTTATCCACCAAATCGAGTTGCGCGACTGCGCTAAGACCCAAAATAGCTTTGGCGTTTTTTGCAAACCCGACCGAAGCAGCACCACGGTCATCGCCGCTGCAGAATTGAATGATGCCGTGGCAGCTACCGTTGGAGGCTTGCGGGTTCATGCCATCGCTTTCCATCAACGTGAGGCGCGCAAAGTCATCGGGTTGGAAGTTGTACTTCTGCGCCATGTGGGCGATCTTGGCCTTCACCTGATTCACCTCTTGCGAAGCAATGAAGCCTTTGTCGACTGCGCGTTGCAGGGTTTTATCCAAGACGGGGGTGTGCATACGCGGGGCAAACGGCGCGCCCCGCAGTGCGGTGACAGCCACCGGCGTCGGCAGTGTGGCGGTCGGCGTTTTTGCCTGCACCCGATCAAGTGATTGCGCCGAAAGACTCTGCGCCATCCGCAGGGCCAAGGCCGCTTGTGTCGAGGCGGGCGGGGTCGGCGCCGGTGGGGGCTGCTGCACACGCACGACCGACTCGGGTGGTACGCCCTTCGCCAAAGTCGCTAACGGTAACGCACCGACTTGCGCCTGGATGCCCTTGAGCTGCAACGTTTGATCGGGGTAGATCAGGTTCACATCGCGCAAGCCATTGCGTGCGGCGACGGTTTGCGCAAGCCGCCAAGCTTCGGCACCAGTGATCGTCCTACCACTGGCCTGGGCTGCGTCTTTGATGATTCCAATCAAGGTGTCGCCGCGCTTCACCCGGACCGCGTCTAATACGGGCGGTGAGCTGGCGGGCGTTTGTTGTGCCACCAAACGAGCAAACCCAGTGCCTGCGCCGGTATTGCCCCCTGCGGCTATGCCATCTCGCCCACGGGCAGACCCGCCGCTGCTGGGCAGGTAGTCCGGGTTGATCGCTTGAAGTGTCATGGGTGGTTGGTACTGTTTTTGCTTACTTTGGGTGGTGTCGAGGTTTCGTCACCTCGCCACACAACCAGGACAAAGCAAATGCCGTGCCGAAACAGACCACCGTCAATTAGAAAATCCATCACCCGATGGCTGGGGTTACTGCTGGGGTTCGCCCCTTGGATAAGCGCGCATGCCGCCCCCACCGAGATACCGGAGGCCTGGGAGCCGATCGCGCAGGCAGTGAGCCTCTGGGGTGAAAAAAATCATCCCGATGAGCCGGCTCTGTCGCTCGCCGAAATTAATGAGCGGGTTCAACCCAGCCCCTGCGACGCCGAATTACTGGTGGATGCACCGTTTCGACAGTCGACCAACCTACGTGTGCGCTGCACTAGCCCCCAATGGCAATTGTTCGTCTTGACGACACACCAGGGCAAAGCCCCGGTCAGCAACAACACAGCCGCTGCCGCCGAACCGGCGACCGAAGGCCAATGGGTGGTTCCCCAAGTCCACCTAACACGCGGTACACGGTTAACCGCTGACATGCTGAAGGTGGTCCCGGCGGACTCAAAAGTTGCTGGCAACAACACGTTGGACGCTATAGAACAAGCGGTTGGTGCCGAATTAGTGAGAGACATCGCCGCCGGTAAACCCCTGCGTCGTCATGACGTGCGCGCTGCGGTACTGGTCAAACGTGGCGCAATGGTGAAACTTTCTGTTGGGAACGGCAATGGTTTTCAAATTTCGGTCCGCTTGCTGGCGGAAGAAAGCGCCCGTATGGGTGAACAGATACGGTTAAAAAATCCAGAATCAGGACGAATAATTACTGGGAAAGTAATCGGTTTAAATGAAGCCGTAGGTCTATAGTAGATTGTTGTTCTAGTTTGATATTTTTCTACCCTTTTGGCTAAAGATTCGTGAGAATGGGTCGATAACAAGAGGGCATCCATGGAAAAATGCAAAGAAACAGTAAAGTGAGTACCTTATGACTAACCCGATCACACAGCAAGCCAGCGTTGCTGCAGCCGATCTGAATGCACGGCAAGCGGAAAGCCGGGCCAAGGCCCGTGCCCTCGGCGACGAAAAGCCCCGCGCAGAAGGCAAAGAAGCCGCCCCTGCCGAAGAAGCGCGCCGCTCGAATGACGACGTGTTGACGCTCAGCGTGGCCGCTCAAAGCGCCATGGCAGAACCCGCCTTTGACCGCGCCAAAGTTGACGCAATCAAAGACGCAATCCGTGATGGCAACTATCCCCTCAATGCGAAACGTATTGCAGAGAATTTCGTGGCCATTGAGCAGATGATCCGCGAGTGAACCTCGAATGACGCTCAGCGGCACCACACTGACGGACAACGTGACACAGGCTGAGGCCCGTGCGCAACGGCTTGCCCGTCTGTTGGCTGATGAGTTTGACGCGCTCAAAGCGCAAAACATTGACGCCTTTGAGGCGCTCCAACCCGGTAAATCCGCTTTGCTGGCCGAGCTATCCACACTCACGGGCGTGACCGATAAAGGTGTGGACCCAGACAATCACCCGCTACAGGACGTGGCGTGGGACAGCTTCAAACAGCAGATGGCCGCTTGTCGGGATGCCCACCATCGCAATGAGATTTTGATTTCTCGCCAGCTCGATGCCATTCGTGGCACTATTGCGGCGCTGCAAGGTGCGACGGGACAAGCCACGGTGGAAGTCTACGACCGCCTCGGCAAACTCAGCCGCGCGCGCCGCGCCCGTGGCTACAACGAGGCCTGAGGCGGGGTTTCCTTCTCGTCGCCGGGCTCCATGCCCTTCAGCCAATAAGCCCACGACAAAATCACCGCGACCGCGGCATACAGTTGGGGCGGTATTTGCTCCTCAAGATCCAAGCGGCTCAGCATCGCCAGCAGCTGCGGGTCTTGGGCAATGTAAATCCCCTGCTCCTTCGCAATCTCAATGATTCGCTCGGCCAATTCATCTTGGGCTTTGGCGGTAACCACGGGTGCCTCGTTTTGGCCATAGGCCAAGGCAACGGCTTCGAGTCGCTGGCGTCTCATGCTGAAACGTCCAATACGGTGCCGGCATCAGGCGTGGTCCACGCGGCATCCTGATTCGGACGCGCGGCGTTGAACACCTGGACTTCAATTAGCCCCAAGCCAGCCGCTTCCAACTCATCGCGCAAGTCATCCACGTGTGCGCGGGCTTGCACAGCCACATCAGCGCGCACCGCCCACATGGTGAGCGCGACATCGGTGCGGTCCGCTTGAATATGGATTTGGCTTCGCATCCACAACTCCCCCAAGCGTTGGTTTTGCGTGTGGACATCGACAGTGTAAACATGCCCCGGCGCATCATCGCGCTTGGCGTGACGCTGAAATTTAAGATTAACGGGCTCCGCGTCAGAGAACGGCAGCACCAGTGAAAAAGCCAACTCGCGGCGCTCTAAGGCCTGTGCGGCATCCACTTGCGCGCGCTCGATGTCGTCGAAGGCATCTTTCACCACCGTATGGGCGTTGGTGCCTTGCTGGAGCACCGCCATCAGCTGGCGTAGCAGTGTCTTCACGTCAGGGCGCCCTTTCGAGTCCCCCCGGGCTAACAAGGCTTCCGCCGATAAGCCGCTCGCCAGCATGGCGTCACGCAGAGTGCGCGGCGTCAAGCCTCCCATGCGCAAATTGAGCAACGGCCATTGGTCAAAACGCTCCGCCAAGGGCGCCGCCGCCCCAACGGGTGTCGCTAAGGCCGATGTGGCTGCGCTAGACCTCGGCGCTGCATGGGTCACCCACTTCAACAATTGATCAAGCGCCCCACTTTTAAATAAATGAGCCCATGCCGATGTGTCGGGCGGACGCGACAGCAACGCACTGAGCCGTGCAGAAACGGCCGCATCGGGTTGCGCCAAGGGCTGCACGCCTGCCGGCGTTAGCGCGGCCGCGGGTTTGTTTGTCGCTGCCGCAAGCGCCTCAGCCGCTTTGGTTGTGACTTGCGCGTCAGGTGTGAACCGTACATGACCGGGCGGGACCGGTGTTTCTGGGCTCACCTTCGCAGCCGGCGCACCCGCTTGGGCGATCGTCGTTTGGGCGCCCGTCGGTGCGGGTATGGGCGTTGCTGCCCCTGGCGTGGTTTGCGGCGCCGGTGTAGTTTGCGTCGTCTGCGCAGTTTGTGATGCCGGTGTCGTCGGTGACGCCGGCGCGGTCTGGGGCTTGGATGCGGTCTGTGGTGCCTGGGCAATCTGAGGCGTAGGCGCCAAGGTCACGGGTTTGCCATTAATCGCCTGCGGTTGCAGCTGCCATTGACCAGAGGTTTGCGCCAGCGTCTTGAGGGTGACCACGTCACCGGGACTGAGCCTTAAGCCGCGCGGCAACTCAATGGCACGCCCCTGCAAGATCAACTTCAAGCGCTCGCCACGCACTTCGGCGATGGCGTTCACGATCTGCCCCTGTGTCAACCCTAAAAGGCGGGCTTCAGGTGCCTGAATAACGGCTGCACGCGCGTCGATAACCAGCGTATTCAAACGCCCGGCAACGGCCATGGTTTCGGGCGAAAAGAGCATGGTGTGTTCGCGCTAAGGGATTACGGGAATCGCACCCAACCGCGTTTGTCTACGGGTTCAGACGGCGCCATATTTTCAGCGGAGGCTTGGGCCGACAAGGCGCGACCGCCACTCAGCGCCTGTAAATCACCCACCGTTGGCACCTGCAAATGCGCGCCTGCGATCATGATATGCGGGGTGCCACGCGGGAAGGCGGTGGGGTTGAGCATCACGAATGCTTTACGGATTAATTTGATATCAGCGCGAATGCCCGTCATGGACCGGGCAATCACACGGTCCAAAGTCTCACCTTTGTTCACGGTGTAACGCTGGCGGCTACCATCTGCGGCCATTGAGACGGTTGCCCCCGGTACCTCGGTCATCATCACTTGCGCGCCCGTGGCGTTGGCCGCCGCGCTATCCATGGGCATATCTTTGCCCAGTAGCGCCTTGAGCGCATCGTTTGCCAGCATGTTGGCACCCTGCGCGTGGGCTGCACGGGGCACCAGTGCCCAAATCGTCGCGGCAACAAGTGCGCCGACAAATGCCGGCTGCCAATGGGAACGGCGTTTGGTTTGGAATTGGGTCTTTGAA
>Ga0102902_1000909_pt1 | contig 9898 bp, 9 predicted proteins | sample Colrivmet1555B02_FD_78458 | JGI IMG/M metagenome (GOLD analysis project Ga0102902, IMG submission 78458) | Estuarine microbial communities from the Columbia River estuary - metaG 1555B-02 | ecosystem: Environmental > Aquatic > Marine > Intertidal zone > Estuary | place: USA: Columbia River Estuary... | reverse complement strand
TTTTCTTTTTGGGAGAGAGAGAGAGCTCTGGGAAATTATTTTTCCTAGGATAATTTTCTTGAAATTATTTTAATAGAATTCTTCTAATTTAAATTTAAAATTAAAAATTATTTAGATAATTAATCAAATTATTTTATGATGATATACATCTTGATATTATCATAAAATAATTACGTAAGATAAAAATACTATGGTATAAATTAGCGCCCTTTCTATCCTAAATTTTTGTATTTATTCTAGCTTATTTTTTAATACTTTGATATCGGATTTATTATAAGTTAACAACTTTAATTCATTGATTTTCTCTGTTCGATATTTCTCATTATTTAAATCTTCTATAAACTTGGGAAAGCGATGATTTATTATTTTATCTAAGACAACATTATTTTGGATTTTATCCTGTAATATATCGCTTTCGCTGATATAATTTTCGATATTTATTAAATGTTTATCAAATAGGTCATCTAAAATATCTTCTTTAGGTTTTGCCTCAAATTTCTCCCCATTAAATACATAACCAATATTATTTTGTAAATTGGTTATAATTATATTTTTCAATTCAGGGCGTTTATCGTTGAAATGTGTTAACTCTATTGATTTATTCACACAAAATCTACATTCTCAAGATAAAATAGCTTTGCTATTTTATCGATAGATATTTAATAAAAATCTTTTAGATTTTTATTAAATTCAAATACTATTTTTAACATTTCGCTATCTGTTAATGTTTCGCTTAATTTCTCATCCCCAAATTTTACATATGTTATATTTATATTGTTATTATTTATGGTATTATTAGTTGTATTATTTATTAGTTGTTTGTTGATTTTTTGAAAAGTTTTTGGATGCATTTTATTAGATTTTAATAGATTACTTAATTGCTCTTTTAATAATAGATTTTCTTGTTTTAAAATTTGATTATCGTTTTGATCTAATTTACTTTTACATAATTTTTGATGTTTTGATTTTGCTTGTTTACAAGACAATATTTTATTACAAAAACTACATTTATTTATATTTTCACTTTGATTTACCAAAGGTTTACTTTGGTTTACCAAAGGTTTACTTTGGTTTACCGAAGGTTTACTTTGGTTTACATGGAATTTCTTGTTGTGTATCCACAGACTTTGATAACTTGAATAATTCTTTTCACATATTTTACATCTATAATCTGCTATAACTTTTGACATATTATATTAAATATATAATCATACCTTTATCTAATTTTTGTTAAAAATATATAACTTTTCTTTTGGCGAGAGAGAGAGAGAGATCGATCAAAATTATTTTTCCTAGGAAAAATTCCTTAAAATTATTTTAATAGAATTTTTCTAATTTAAATTCCCCTAATTTTATCGCTTGAAAAACTAATTAAAAATTTATAATTATTTAGATAATTCGGGCATTATTTTATGTTGATATTCCATAATATAAAATTAACAAAAATATATAACATTAAAAAATAATGTTCATACCTTTATTTAATTAATATTATTTTAATCTTATTTAAAAAATTATTATTAATTAATAATAATGCAAAAATTAAGAGATTGTCAAATACAAGCTATTGAAAATTTTAATAAATATTTTTATATAGATAATGATGGTGAAAATGATAGAGGTATTATATCTATGTGTTGTGGTTCAGGTAAAACAAGAACTATGTATGAAATTATAAAATTATGTCATTCATATTATAATAAAAAATTTTTTATTATAGCAACAACTAGAACTAACTTATTATATCAACTAAAGACTGATTACGAGAAATTAAAAGAAAATACAACTTTTAAAATTAAATTAGTTGGTGGTAGTGGAGAAGAATATAAAAAAGACACCTTAGAAACACCAGAACATATCCATGATGTTATTGAAAATAATTTTATTAATAATGTTCCGTTAATTATTATAACTACATATCAATCTAGTTATAAAATCATAGACTCAATAAAAGGTAAAATAAAATTATTACCAGATTTAATTATAATAGATGAGTCGCATAATACAACAGGTGAAAATGAAAAGCAAAATAGAATGTTAATTAAAAAATCTGATGATGATCTGGATAATATATTTACATCTGATAAATATTTATTTATGACTGCAACACCTGTTCAATTGTTATTAAAAAATAGTAATGCACCTTATAATAATGATGAAACAGTATATACTATGAATAATGAAGCACTATATGGTAAAATAATATATGAATATAGTTTTTTTCAAGGAATTAATGATATGAATCCTGTATTAGTACCATTTGAAACAATATATTATACTGCTAAAGATGAAATACCAGAAGATATTAAACAAACAATTATAAGTATGGATAAAATGGATAAACAAAAATTTTATTTTGAAACTATATCGGATTTTTTAATTGAAAATATTAAGAAATATAAATTAAAATATATTTTAGTGTATTTACAAAATAAAGAAAAAGTAAAAATGATGAAAACCGAGATAGAAAATATAATGACAAATCAAAATATAAATTATAATGTTTATACTGTTTTAAGTAACCAATCTAAAACAGAACGTAATAAAAATTTATCAAATTTTAAAAAATATATTGATCATGCGAACATATTATTGTCGGTTGGTATATTTAATGAAGGTACTGATATACCATTTATTGATTCAGTTATGTTTGCAGAAGAACGAAATACAGAATCCACAATTGTTCAAAATATAGGTAGATGTTTAAGGTTAAGTCCAGAAACAGAAAAAAAAAATGCATATATAATTATACCAAATATTGTTTATGAATTTAATACCGATAATACTAACTTATCTATAACAAATACATATTCTTCATGTTATAAAAAAATAAGAGAAGTTATATCGATATTAAAAAAACCATGTAAAAATAAATTTTATAATAAATATGTTAAAGGTGATACTATTAATTGTTCAGATGATGAAGATAATGATAAAATAGATATATCTGATAACTATGTTTTAGAAAATAATATTTGTACTAAAAATGAAAATATAAAATCATATAATATAAATTTATCAAAATATTATGAACAATTATGTACAAATGATTCAATTTCCAATGAATCATTAGAAAATATTAAAAATAAAATGGTCGAATATAAAATACAAACTGTAAATGAATATGGACAAATTTTTATTAATACTCCATATCATATTTTACATAATGAATTCAAAACTGACTGGATTTCGTGGAGCCATATATTAAATGATACTGTTTATTCTTATAATGATGCTAAACAATTTATTAAATCATTAAATATTAAATTTAATGAATCGACTGATTGGATAAAATATTATAATGATATTTTATTTGATGAATTAAATGATAACAGATCAATATGTATAACTAATGATATTTTTAATAATATTATTAAAATTCCAAATAGACCAAAAGAATATTATAAAGGTGAATGGATAGATTGGAATGATTTTTTAAATTTAAATACAGATAATACAAATATTTTATTAATAAATAAAAATGGAAATCCTGAAACTAAAGCTGATAAAAATATACGTACATTTTTAAATACAGATGGAGATAAAGTAATGAAATTTAATAATGGAGAATATAATGATATTAAATTATCAAATGATATCTCACTAATTAAAAATTATATTGATATGTCATTAGGAATTGATTGTTATCTAAATCCTAGAGTTTTAACAAAAAAAAATGGAAATTTTGATAAATTATGTATTAACTGTTATATTAAAAATAAACTAACAATAAAACCATTAATAATAGTATGGCCTGATGATAGAAAATTTATATATGATCCTATAAATTTACATTCAGATAATATTATTGGTGATATAAAAAGAACAAAAGAAAAACATATTGAAAATAATGATGTTATTAAATTATTTCAAGAATTAATAAATGAATGTAAAGATAAAGTTAATAAATCAAATAAATAATTTATTAAAATATATTTATATATAAATCCATATAGAATAATATAATATATATCAATAAAATAAGACTTAAACAATCGTAGAAATGCAATATTGTAAATAATTACATAATAGCCATAAATTCTTTTTATTGGAAAATAATAAATAATTATATGATAATGCCGCAAATGCTTTTATTGGAAAGCAATAAATAATCATATGATAATGCTGTAAATAATTATATTACATTTGATAATTTATGTGGGAAAAATATAAATCATATCATATCAAAGAATTAAAATTAGATTTTGAAAAAGAAAAAATACGACAGTTAGAATTAATTAAAAAAATATTTTTTTAATTAATTCTATTGATTTATTTACACTAAATCTACATTCTCAAGATAAAATAGCAAAGCTATTTTATCGATAGATATTTAATAAAAATCTAAAAGATTTTTATTAAATTCAAATAATATTTTTAACATTTCACTATCTGTTAATATTTCACTTAATTTTTCATCACCAAATTTTATGTAGGTAATATTTCCATATACTTTGATAACTAGAATAATTCTTATTACATATTTTACATACAAATTCACTTAAATCTTTTTCTCATATATAAACTTATTATACTTCATCTATTTATACAATTTCTAAAAAAGTTTAAACTTTTCTTTTGACGAGAGAGATAGAGAGATTAAAAATAATGTAGATACTCGATTTCATTATTTTATGATGTAATACCATCATAATCCTATCGTAAAATAATAATATGCTGGTAAAAAATAGCGCCCTTTTATTCTAGCTTATTTTTTAATACTTTGGTATCGGATTTATTATAAGTTAATAATTTTATTTCATTTATTTTCTCTGTTCGATATTTATCATTATTTAAATCTTCTATAAATTTGGGAAAACGACTATTTACAATCTTCTCTAATATATTGTTATTTTGGATTTTAGTTTGTAATATATCACATTCGCAGATATAATTTTCGATATTTATTAAATGTTTATCAAATAAGTCGCCTAATATATATTCCTTGGACAAATCAGCGGTTTAGCTTCAAATTTCACACCATTAAATACATAACGTTAAAGAAAAAATTAAAATTTTTACGAAGCTTAATTAGCAAAGTTAGTTAATCCATTTGTCATTAAAATGGATTAAATTAATTCTTAGATACTATATCTATGATTTTAAATCATATACATTTCTTTATTCGATAATAAAAAAGTATAATATTTATCTTCAATCTCTCCATTTTGAATTAAATTATATAAAAAATTATATTTATAGTTATAATACTCTTCTAATTTTTTATTATATTCATTACATTATATAATTCTAATTCATTTAATAATATTATATATTTATTATTTTTAAATTCACCAATTGATTCTATTTTATATAATAAATTATTGTTAGTTAATTTCTTAATACACTGTATAATTCATCTTTAATAATATTTAAATTAGTTTTTTCATAAGATTCTAATATATCTATGTATTTCTTGAAATATTTATACTGTTTAATTATATGAATATTATTCTCGAAAATAAATTTTAATAGAATATTTATTATTTTTACAAAAATTATCCTATAAATTCAAATGCATGACCATTATACCTAATAGTCTTCATTATAATTTGTGTATCTTATATTAAACGGTTATGTATATAAAGTACATTTAAATGGTAAAAAAATAAAGTTTTATTTTAATTATTATCTATTAACTATAAGTTATATATAATATCTAATAAAAACAAAAGTAATAAAAATTTATTTTTTTTGTTTTTGTTTCATGGCTCCACCATGAAAGATGACATCATGTAGACGTCATCGAATGCTTGACGCAGGAACCTTCGAAAAGGCCGCCAGATTGTCAGTCTGACTCGCACCACCTACCGCACTATGCAGCGTTACTGCCCTGTTTCTTCAAACAGAGGTTCAGTGGGCTATGAAAAAAGATAAGAAAAACAGATGCTAGACTTTTGAGGCACTTGCAAAATTTTTACAAACCTTCGATAAAACCTTGAGCATTTTCTGATTTTCGTTATCTATATCACATGCATTGCCTTGTTGCTCTCTGATTTTTTTTGTTCTTGCAATCACGGTGTTTCTTTGTGTATTAATCAAATTTAATTGTTCAATAGCTTGAAACACTGAAATAGTACGAGAATCAATCGAGAGATGAATGTCGCGTTCTTGTTCATCAAGATATCTTTCTTCGTTCAAGAGGATAACAAGATCAAGTGTTAAATTGTTATGCCTTGCTTTTAAAAGTGGCGACTTCAAGACAACCTGATTGATTATCAGAGACAGCGCATTCTCTACTTTTGTTGTTTTCATTTTGTAGTGCAAGTAGTTGATCGGCTGCAAACACAGATGTGCCTAGTGTGTAACTAGGCTACGGTAAAAAGTAATAATAGTATAAAATAATTATAGATTAATAATTTCATTTTTTTTATAATGCTATACTTGCAGTTTATTTACAAACATCATATTTTTTTGTAGTGAGAATATATTATATGTTTTTTAAGGATAATTCTTTAGATCTGTGAACTAATTTATCTTTTACAATATAAGATTATAACCATAAAATCTTTTATTAATTTTTAATAATAATTTAACTTCATTATAAAAATATTAATTATTTACTTTTATATTATCAAAAAATGCAATAGCCGCAATACATATAACATCCTGCAATAGCTATTTTACCTATTAATAATTTAATATTAGAATTTTTAATACCTTTGTCAGTTATTTTTCTTTCAATATTAGTTATAATATTATTATTTAAATCATTTCCATTAACTAATAAATGCATTTTATTTTAGTATTTATGGATGTAGCTTTTCCAGCTTTGCAGGAAAAGGTTCTTGTGTAAAAAGTATACCTCCTATATTAAAGATACAAAAGGAAACTCTTGTTAGATCAATAAAACTTAAAAGATCAAGTTGAGAGCATGTTGATGAGTTGTCTGGTAGTTTACTGACTGAGTCAAAATGGCTATAATAATAGGATAAAATAAATTAATAATATTTTTAATATATTTACCCCACTTATTCATTTTAATCTATTCAAATTATTTTTATTAACTAATATCCCTTTGTATATTAAGTAAATTTTAATTACTAATATTAAGTGATAATATTTTTTTTATTTTTATCTATTTGTAAATAATAAAATAACTTTAAAAACAAAATAATAAAAATTTATTTTTTTGTTTTCATGATAGATGTCATAACATAGATGACACTAAATGTTTGACACAGTAACCTTCGAAAAGGTCGCAGGATTGTCAATCCTACTCGCATCACCTACCGGACCATATGGCCTTACTGCTATGTTTCTTCAAACATAGGTTCGGTGAGCTGAAGAAAATACTCGCAAATACTATATGCTATGCTGCACTAGTAGCATGCTATGCTGTACCAGCAGCAATTTTGGTCAAATCTGTTTCGACTGCCATGCGACTGCATACCCATGCAGACACAATTGCAGCGATACCAAAGGTATTGCCACTTGAAACACCACATACATGTCTTCGCGGGCTATCAAACCAGATATAATGCTTATTGCGGTACACGGCATAATAAGCTGTCTCGACTACATATGGATACATTAGCGTTTCCAAAAGAGCAGCATTTTCAGTGCTGCTTGTAGCAGAGATTTCTTCGACATATTTTGGCTTGTTCCAGATACCCAAGATGTGGACTTTCAGTGGAAATGTCACACATTTTTTACTAAGGGCGTATGCAATATCTGGTTTCAACTCAGGAGCATCTTGAATGACTATCAAGTTCTGTTTATTTTTAGCATATTTTATGATTGCCTGAATAGTGTGTTCTATGATGATAGAAACTCTATTGTTATTGATGACTGCTAAATCAATGATTTCAAAGGCAGCAAAGAAAAGCTTCCATATCACATTAAAGGAGATGCAATATGGATTCCCATTAAAGTGGGGATACACTGCATTCACAAGTTTAATATCCATGGCGAAATTGTAAATAAACCATTTGTCTGTTATAATTAGAGTGAGGAGTTGTTCATTATCATTAGGCTCTATTGCTTTTTTGATGTGTTGTAGCAGTGTGGCATATCCATTGTTAGCATGATAACAGAGTTGTTCATCTGTCAAAAGCTCATCAGTGAAAATAGCAGATGTTAAGGTCATAAGTTGTAACATCACAAAATGTGTGTGAAACTGGAAAGACAAATTATTTATAGTACTTTTGATATGGGATTGTCTTTGTGGCGAAAGCTCTCCAAAATCAGATGCTGATATGTTTTGCATCCTTGTACAAAAGGAAACTCTGGTTAGATCAACAAAACGTTAAAGATGATGTTGAGCACGCTGACGAGTTGTTTGATGGTTTGTTGGCTTGAGCCAAAATGGCTACGGTTGAAAGCGAAACTTTCAAGCTTTGCCCCGCGTAAAACGCGTTGCTATGGTGATAGATTAAAACTATTGGAATAAACAAAAAAATATTTTTTCAATTTTTTATATTTTAGAAATATAGTTATCAGTGATAAAAATGGTGATAAAATAGAAAAACATCTAATAAAGTATATTAATATATTATTAAATATTTATTTTTAAATTTACTATTATCATTCTATATGTAACAGCATATAGAATTCTTTTAAAATATTAAATTTATTGTAAGCAGATGAATTTAAAATACTATTTAAATCAGTTAATTCAATTATAGATAACAACATATAGTTAATTTGTTAATTGTATATCTTTTATTTGATTTATAATATTATATATTTTATTAAATTATTCAATATCTACTTGATATAAAGATTGAATATTACTCCATTTTAATTTATTTATTTTGTCTATTTTATACTTTTTATTATTTAAATTTTCTATAAACTTTGGAAATTATTGATTTACTATTTTATTCTGCAATATGTTACTATCATTTATATAATTGTCAATAGATGAATGCTATGTATTCGCCGTCTATATTATCTAAATGTTTATCAAATAAGTCATCTAAAATCTTTTTTAGGTTTTGCCTCAAATTTCTCCCCATTAAAAACATACCCGATATTATTCTGTGGGGAAAAAAGCTTTGCTTTTTTCCCCATACTATTTAATAAAAATCTTTAATAAAGATTTTTATTAAAGATTTTTATTAAATTCTGTAAATTAGTAATTATTATATTTTTTAATTATGGTCCATAAAAATCATAGATTTTTATGAAGCTTATCTAGCTTTGTTAGTTAAGGTCATTTATCATTAAAGTGAGTTAACTCTTAAGGCAAAATTAACTTTGTTATTTATACCAAATCTACATTCTCAAGATAAAATAGCTTTGCTATTTTATCGATAGATATTTTAACATTTTACTATCTGTTAATTTTTCATCACCAAATTTTACGTTAAATAATCAAAATCTTTTAGATTTTGATTATTTAGCCTTCAAAGCTCTGCTTTGAACGTAGGTAATATTTATATTATTATTAGTTATATTATTAGTTATATTATTAGTTATATTATTAGTTGTATTATTATTTATTAATTGATTGTTGATCTTTTGAAAAGTTTTTGGATGCATTTTATATGATTTCAAAATATTATTTAATTGTTCTTTTAGTAATTGATTTTCTTCAATCAAAGTTAATTGTTTGTTTTTATTACATATATTACAATTATATTTATTTTCTTTACAACCTTTACAATTTCCTTTACATTAAATGTATGAAATTTTACTTTAGAAGCTAACAGGCTTATAATAAAAATATTTAATTTATATTATAAGCGTAATTCCATAGACAATTAAAAGCTTTGGATTTAATCATTAACATATAGCTTTATGTTGACTTTGTATAACTAGTTATCCCCTAATTTAAATTCCTCTAATTTTATCGCTTGAAAAACTAATTAAAAATTTAAAATTAATTACGTAAGATAAAAATACTATGATATAAATTCGCGCCCTTTCTATCCTAAATTTTTGTATTTATTCT
>Ga0102902_1000902_pt1 | contig 9941 bp, 6 predicted proteins | sample Colrivmet1555B02_FD_78458 | JGI IMG/M metagenome (GOLD analysis project Ga0102902, IMG submission 78458) | Estuarine microbial communities from the Columbia River estuary - metaG 1555B-02 | ecosystem: Environmental > Aquatic > Marine > Intertidal zone > Estuary | place: USA: Columbia River Estuary... | reverse complement strand
CCGAGCGAATACTCTGGGGCGGCAGCGCCAAGCTGCAAGAGATTATTTCGGCGACGGAGTCTGCGGCGATGCTATCAATCTCTTGCAGTATGCCCAGCAGTGGCGCTTGCACGGGCTTGGGCGTGTATTTGTAAATCACATGTGTCCCTTTTCCCCGTGCGCGCTCGACGAGCTGCTCGGCGGCGAGTTCGTTGACGGCTCGTTTGACCGTGATGCGCGAGACATTAAATATTTCCGCAAGCTCAATCTCGCTGGGCAATCGCTCGGCGTGATGGAGTGTGCCATCGAGGATGAAGTTTTTGATAAAAGTGTAAAGCTGGTGATAAAGCGGCAGTGGGCGCTCCGCCGACACGTGGTGCCGCTGGCTTTCATTGAATAGGGCAGTCCTGTGAAGGTCTGTCATAGAGGGGTGTCTCTTCTATGTATTGGGCATCGATTGAGGCCGGTGACGATTAATTGTTGTGACCGTATTGATACTTTGGTATAACTATATATCATTAGCGCGGTCGGTTCCAATAGTGGTCGCGATTTTCAACGAATAGACTGCCATCGCCAACTAGGGATGCAGTTAACACGACGAGTTACTAAAAATATATGAATTCTTGTTGGTTGGGGGAGTTTAATTTTCGCGTGGCGTTCAGGTCTCACGGCTTGGCTATTTCTTGTGCGTTGCATGTGGAGTCCTATCCGTGAAGCGCGCTCTAGACGGCGTGCGCGTACTAGACTTGACACACATGTTGTCAGGGCCCTACGGCAGTATGATTCTAGCCGACCTTGGGGCAGAGACCATCAAAGTTGAGCCGCTTCAGGGAGAGGGCACCCGCAAGTTGTTGGCGAAAGATGTTAAGAATTCGCTGGACGGCATGGGGGCCTACTACTTGACCTTAAACCGCAACAAGAAAAGCGTGGCGGTTGATCTTAAATCTGAGCAAGGCCGTGCAGTCTTTAATCGACTTGTCGAGAAATCCGATATTGTAATCAGCAACTTTGGCGCCGGCGTTCCCGAGCGGTTGAATATCGATTACGACTCCTTGAGCAAAATTAATCCGCGTATTATTACCTGCACGATTTCTGGGTTTGGCTCCGATGGCCCAGGCAGCAAGCGGCCTGCCTTTGATCAGGTGGCTCAGGCGATGGGCGGCGGCATGTCGATTACTGGAATGGATGAAAATCAGCCCATGCGAGCGGGCATTCCCATCGGTGATCTCGGCGGTGGTATGTTTGGCGTGATGGGCGTTCTTGCGGCCCTCTATGAGCGCGAGCGCAGTGGCCGTGGCCAGCATGTGGATATTTCTATGCTCGACTGTCAAATTTCGATGCTCAACTACATGGCAACCATGCACTTTTTGTCGGGGGAGAATCCCTATCCGATTGGCAATAGCCACTTTGTCCACGTGCCTTACAACACATTTACCTGCTCCGATGGCTTTATCGTGATTGCGGTGATCACGGACAATTTTTGGCAGAATCTCAAAAAAGTGGTCAATTGCTCCGCATTTGACGACGAAAAATATGACACGCAGCCTGGCCGCTGGGCTGATCGGGACATGATTAATTCGACGCTAAACGAATTGCTATCTACCCAGAGCTGCCAACATTGGCTTGCGCTGTTCGAGGCGGAGCGAATTCCCTGTGCGCCAGTGAATAATTTGGGTCAGGCGCTCTCTGATCAACAGGTATTGCACCGCAATATGGTGATTGATCTAAAGCATCCTAACGGCAAATCAAGCAAAGGGCCGGGCAATCCTGTTAAGTTGTCGCGGACACAGCATGAGCTGTTCACTGCGGCGCCGCTGTTGGGCGAGCATACCAACGAGGTGATGGCAGAGTTGCTCAACTTTAGTGCTGAAGAAATTGCTCAACTGCGCGCCAACGAGGTGATTGGATGACGGGCGAAGCTGTGGTTATTACAGATGTTGGTCCACGCGACGGGCTGCAAAATCAGCTGAAACTGCTCTCTATCGACGAGCGCGTTCAGTTAATTAAGGCTGTGGCGGCCGCGGGTGTCGCGCAAGTCGAAGTGGGTAGTTTTGTCTCCCCAAAGGCTGTGCCTGCGATGGCGGCAACGGATCAAGTTTTTGCGGAACTGCAAGGGCAGGCTGATTACAGCGCCCTGTCCATCGCACTGATCCCAAATATGAAAGGGTACGAACTCGCCAAGGCGGCGGGTGCCAAGACTGTCACGATGGTGCTCTACGCCAGCGATGGCATGGCGCAAAAAAACGCATCGATGAGCATGGCTGAGGCAGAGGCTGTGACGCTTGATATTCTAGCCTGTGCCAAACGCGATGGCATTGCGGTGATAGCGACGATATCGGTCGCCTTTGAATGCCCCTTTGATGGCCCCGTTGATACTGCACTTGTTGAGCGCATCGCGGCAAAGTTTATGGCCGCAGGCGCAGATCAAGTGGTCTTGGCTGACACGATCGGCGCAGCCCAACCTCAGCAGGTGCGTGAGCTTACCGCGAGGTTGGTGCAAACTCATGGCGCCGCGCAGTTGGGATGCCACTTTCACGACACCCGCGCGATGGGCTTGGCCAATGTGTTTGCCGCGGTTGAGTCGGGTATTCGGCGATTCGACAGTTCTATTGCAGGGCTGGGTGGCTGCCCATTTGCGCCGGGCGCATCCGGTAATGTCGCCACTGAAGATATTACTATGATGTTGTCCCAGATGGGGTTTGCCACGGGTATTGACATGACAAAATTAATAGCGGCGTCCGATCTGGCACAGCAGTTGACCGGAACAGCACCGGGCGGTCGATCCAAACCTTGGATACAGCGGTATTTAGTAAAACCACAAAAATAAAAAGTGAGTCTCGGAGATAAGCATGAGTTATCGGTTAGGTGTGGACGTTGGGGGAACATTTACAGATCTTCTCCTCATTAATGAGCAGACAGGGGAAACATTTACGGCAAAAGTGCCCTCAACCCCAGAGGACTCGTCTATTGGGGTACTCAATGGCATCGCTCGAATCTGTGATGAATCCAGTATCGATCCGCGCTCAGTCAGTCGCGTGATGCATGGAACCACAGTGGCAACCAATGCCGTGTTGACTGGAAAGGGCGCAAAAGTGGGGTTGGTGACGACCGCAGGTTATGAAGGAACGCTGCAGGTAGCTCGCTCATACTGTCCAGGTGGTCTTGGTGGCTGGGTCAGTTTCGTCAAGAAGCCTCTCCTGGCGCCCCTTGAACTGACTATTGGCGCCCATGAGCGTCTCAGCGCCACTGGCCAGATGGTGACGCCCCTAGATGAAGAGCAGTTGCGCAAAGATCTCAGAACCCTGCACGCCACGGGTCAGGTTGAAGCATTGACTATCTGTTTTATCAACTCCTACATAAATGGTGCTCATGAAGTGCGCGCCCGGGAAATAGCAGCGGAAATCTTTGGTGATACACCAATCTCCATTTCCAGTGAAGTGGTTCCCGAGATGCAGGAATATGAGCGCACAGAGACGACTGTCGTTAACTCCTATGTGCGCCCTGAAGTGGCCACCTACGTGAATAATCTGCAAGCGGCCTTAGAAGAAAAGATGGGCGCTGACACTCAACTGTCTATTTTGCGCTCAGATGGCGGCTTGGCTTCGGCCCGCGCATCAGCGGTATCGCCGGTTAATTTATTGATGTCGGGCCCAGCGGGGGGCGTGTCTGGCGCGATCTATTTCTGTAGCCGCGCGGGATACAACAATATTCTCACCTTTGATATGGGTGGAACCTCGACGGATGTGGCGTTGATTCAAAATTCCCGCGCGCGAGTGCGCCGCGAAACCATTGTCGGTGACGTGCGTGTGCGAGCACCATCGGTTGATGTGCGCACAGTGGGCGCCGGCGGCGGATCCATCGCCTTTGTGCCCGAACTCACCAAAGCCCTGCGTGTCGGCCCTGAATCTGCGGGAGCAGTTCCGGGCCCAGCCTGTTACATGAAGGGTGGCGAGCAGCCCACCGTGTGCGATGCCAATGTCGTACTCGGCTATCTGCCGTCAGATGTGCAGCTGGGTGGCAAAATGCAAATCAATCGTGAAGCCTCCGTGGCGGCTGTGCAAAAAGTGGCCGATGCCATGGGTATCGGGCTGATGGAAGCTGCCGAGGGCATTGTTAAAATTGTCAACGAATCGATGTTTGGTGCGCTGCGCTTGGTCTCTGTTGAGCAGGGTTACGATCCGCGAGATTTCGCGCTCGTTGGGTTTGGCGGCGCTGGGCCGCTTCATGCCAACGCCATGGGTGTGCTGACTGAGGCGTGGCCTGTCATTATTCCCCCAGGACCCGGTGTGTTGTGCGCCTATGGCGACGCTACCACGCAGGTGCAAGATGAAGCCGCACGCACTTACCTGATGATGGCCAGCGATCTTACCAATGAACAGTTAGTCGCTGACTTGCACGAGTTGCAGGTGCGCGCGGGAGAGGCCCTGTTAGCTGATCACATTCCTGAATCAGAGCACGAGATTTCCTATCAGGCCGATCTGCGCTATGCCGGTCAAGCGTTCCAAATTACCATTGATTTTAGTGAAGCTGAGTTGCAAGAGAAGGGTATAGCGCTCCTCACAGGCCAGTTTGATGCAGAGCATGAGCAGTTGTTCACCTTCAAACTCAACGATGGTCACGAGATCCTCATGATTCGTGCGATGGCTAAAGCCAAAGCGAAGGCTATTGCTGAATTTAAGATGGGTGAAGCCGGAACGACCCTTGATGAGTGCAAAATTCATGAGAGCAAGTTCTATTACGGGGGTGACTGGCACACGGCAAATATTTATGACCGCAAGAAATTGCATCAGGGGTTGCAGGTTGCGGGCCCGGCGATTATCAGCGAGATGGATTCAACAACGGTAGTGCTCCCCGGCTATATTGCCGCGATCGACGCTATCGGCAACCTTTTGATCAACCCAGCACTGGGGGGGGACTCACTGTGACAGCACGTTTAATAGAGACTAATCATCAACCTCTCGCTAAGGTCGATGTCGACGGCGTGACTGTTGATATCATCGAGAACGCCCTGCGAAATGCCCGCGAAGAAATGGACGCGGTGCTGTTTAGAACCGCCATGTCACCGGGCATCCGCGAGCAGGGCGACTGCTTCCCCATGATCGCCAACAAAGACGGCAAGATGGTGGTCGGCCAGTTCGGTTCCTTTATTGCGCCATTTTTAGAGGCCTACGATGCCGAGATCGAAGAGGGCGACGTGATCCTCACCAACGATCCTTACATGTGCAACGCCGCAGTGTCGCATCTGCCCGACTGGGTGGTGTTAGTGCCGGTCTTCAAAGACGGCAGACACATTGCATGGTCTGCGATGTTTGGCCATATGTCAGATAACGGTGGCATGGTGCCGGGATCTATTCCTATTCAAGCGACGACTATCTTTCAAGAAGGCATTCGTATTCCGCCGACCAAACTTTACAAAAAAGGCGTATTACAGTCGGATCTTCTTGAATTAATTTTGCACAATGTCCGCACGCCCCAGTGGAACCGTTTCGACCTCAACGCCTTGGTTGCCGCCTGTAACACTGCTGCTAAGCGCTGCGTCGAGTTGGCTGTGCGCTTTGGCGATGACGTGCTCTTCTCAACCATGGGTATTATGCTGCAGCGCAATTACGACGCGATGAAACATATTATCGGGATGTTTATTCCGGAAGAGCCGCGCGAATTTGAAGATTACATTTGCGACGATGGCATGGGCATGGGGCCTTACAAAATAAAGTGCACCATGTGGCGCGAGGGCGAAAAAGCCATTTTTGACTTTGCCGGTACAGACCCGCAGGCTCAGAGCTCAGTGAACTTTTTCCTCAACGAAGACATGTTCAAGATGTTCTTTGGCTCGTTTACGATCAACGTGGTTGATCCGCAGATTGTCTTCAACGACGGATTCTATGACCTCGTCGACGTGCGTATTCCGCAGGGCACGTTGCTCAAGCCAAACTACCCGGCAGCACTCTCGGGAAGAACCCACGCCTTGGGACGAATTTTCGATGTGCTGGGAGCACTGCTCGGCATGGGCGCCCCAGAAATGATGCTCAATGCTGCTGGATTTTCCGATTCACCTCACCTGTTTTTCTCGGGATACGACACGCGGCCGGAGAAAAATGGTGAATGGTTCCAGTTGTTTCAAATTGGCTTCGGCGGCGTTCCAGGGCGACCTGCCGGTGATGGCCCCGACGGGCATTCGCTGTGGCCAGGCTTTACCAACGTACCCAATGAATTTATCGAGTCCTATTTTCCCTTGCGCATTGAGCGTTATGAAACCATCGCCGATTCCGGTGGCGCGGGCCTGCACCGAGGCGGTAATGGCCTGAGTGTGGCCTACCGCTTCCTCTGCGACGGTGACATAGGGATTCACGATGAACGCTGGTTGACCTATCCTTGGGGCGTGCTCGGCGGTGACACGGGGTTGCGTTCAACCAAGAAGTTAGTCAGAGTTGATGGCAGCGAAGAGTGGTTGCCGGCCAAAGTGGAAGGCATAAAAGTTAAAGCGGGCGATATGCTTTACTTTAATACGTGGGGTGGCGGCGGTTGGGGTGATCCTTTCGCTCGCGATCCTGCTTTGGTTCGACAGGACGTTGCCCGTCGCCTAGTCACTGTTGATGGCGCCAAGCGATATGGCGTTGTCATTGCCGCAGATGGCAGCGTCGATGTAGGTGCAACCGCGGCGATGCGTAAGCAGTTAGTTGAGACGCGGGGCGAAAACAAGCCACTGTTTAATTTTGGCGGTGAATTGGAAGATATCCGAGCGCGCTGTGAAGCGGAAACGCATCTACCCGCGCCAGTCAAACCGACGTTTAGCGGTGCGCAGATGAGTGCAAAATAACCATTAAAAAAACAGCAATAGAAGACAAAAAATAATAGAAAACGAAAAATCACATGTGTTTTAGCCCAATCCGAGGGGGGAGAGTATGAAAAATAGATACGTACGTAAATCATTAGCAGCAGCAGTTCTCGCAAGCATGGCCAGTATGGCTGTCGCCGAAGTGAGCATCGAAGAAGTAGTAGTAACGGCGCGTAAGCGCGCTGAGAATCTGCAAGAGGTGCCCATCGCGGTAACAGCGTTTACCGAGAGTTAAATTGAAAGTGCAGGCATTCAGCGCCCCGGCGACTTTATTTCCTTGATGCCCAACGTAACTATGGTTGACTCCGCCAACGTGGGTGACACCCAAGTCAGTATTCGCGGCATTGTGTCGACTCGCGACGCGGAATCCACTTTCGCCTATGTGGTCGATGGCGTGTTGGTGACTAACCCTAATGGCTTCAACGAAGAGCTGCTTGATGTCAGTCAAATCGAAGTGCTCAAGGGTCCGCAGGGCGCACTCTATGGTCGCAACGCAGTGGCTGGCGCAATAATCGTCAGCACCAGCCGACCAGACAATGAATTTGAAGGCAAAGTGAAAGTAGGCGCGGGCAATAACGGCGCGCGCAGTGGCTCAGCTACCATCAGCGGTGCGTTAGTCGACGATAAAGTTCTGGGTCGATTGAGTGTTAGCCGCAGAGAAACCGATGGTAGCTACAAAAACACCTTTACCGGTGCCAGCTCAGTGGACTTTCTCGAAGACACCACGGTTCGCGGGCGTTTGATTTGGGATGTCAATGACGCACTGTCTCTCGACATGCGCGCCGGTGTCAGCGAAGTGAGCGGCGGAGCCATTAACTTCAATGCCGTCTTCGCACTGCCTGCATTTGCCAATGATTTTGGTCTCGGCCCGACGTTCTTCGCTGATGTGAACGAGCATGAGTTTATCTTTGCTAACAACGTGCCAGGTGAAAACAAACAAGACACTGAAGAGTTCTCGATCAAAGCGGATTGGGATCGCGACGGTGTTGATGTCAGCGCAGTCTTCAGCTACAGCAATCTCGAAGAATACTTGTTGTCAGACGGTACCAGTGCGACGTTCTATGGTTACGAATTAACCAGTGCCTGTCAGGCTGACCGCGCTACGTTAAACAACACGCCCGCAAGCTTGGGCGGGGCAGGCCGTACCGATCTGTTTGGTGATTTCTTTGCGCCGTTCGGCGTGTTTCCTGCTGGCGTCGAGTTCCAAGGCATCTACGGCCCCTATACACCGACCGCCTGTGACGGCTACCAATACCAAGAGCGCAACCAATCGGATACCAGTTTGGAAATTCGCTTAACCTCTGATGACGACGCAAAAGTAAGCTGGATTGCCGGTGTTTACGCGGCTGAAATTGAGCGTCAGGTTGTCGTTGGCTACGGCGCCGACACAGGCAATGGATTCCTCCGTCAGCCCTACGTCAGCCCGACAGGTCCCAACCCAACAGATCTGTTGTTTGATGACCAATTTGATACGTCGGTTGTCGCTGTATTCGGTCAAATGGAGTTTCAACTTAGCGACGATATGGAAGTAGCCTTTGCTGCACGTTTTGATAAAGAAGATCGAGATGTCAGCAATCAGGTGCCCAACGTACAAACGTCAGGCCTCAACATCAACGCATCGGGCCCGATTAACCCAGCATTCGCCAGCAACCCCAATGGCATACCTGATCGAAACGCTAGTTTCAGTCAGTTTCAGCCAAAGGTTACTTGGAGCTGGACCGCAAGCGATGACGTCAATGTCTATGCAAGCTGGGGTGTTGGCTTCCGCAGTGGCGGCTTTAACTCAATTGGTAGCGAAGCGCTGATCGACTTCTGGTACAACAACAATGGCGACGGAACAAACCCCGGCGCGCTAGTTGATGGCAATTTGCTGGTCAAAGATGAGTACAACAAAGAAGTGTCCACAAGCTACGAAGTGGGTGCCAAGATGCAGCTTATGGATAACCGTCTGCGAATTAATGCATCGGTATTCAATACTGACGTCGAAGACAACCAATTCTTCGAATTCTTCGCTGGTCCCTTTGGTTTGATGCGCGTGGTAACCACTATAGAAGATCTTCAGATTCAGGGCTTTGAGATGGATTTCAATGCAGTGTTATCCGAAAGTGTTTCGGTCTTCGGCGGCCTGGGCATTTTGGACAGTGAAATCAAACGCAACGATCACCGTCCCGCCACTGTTGGAAACAGTGCTCCTCAGGCACCCGATCGCACCTACAACCTTGGCGCGCAGTTTGAGACCGCAGTGACCGATGGCGTTAATCTAACCGCACGCCTCGACTGGCAGTATGTTGGTGAGATGGCTTTCCACACCCTACAGGGTGAGGCTACGCCCTCGATCTGGCAGGTATTCTATCCAGGTGCGACCATTACCCAGGACTTTAGTAAAGCCAAGAGAGATGCCTACGATACACTCAATGCTCGCATATCCATTGATGGTGAGAACTGGGGCGTAACACTGTGGGGCCGGAATGTCACCGATGAGAAGTATCTTGAGGAAGTCATTCCAGCACCAGAGTTTGGTGGCTCGTTCGTTCATCCGGGCGCGCAAGACACCTACGGTATTGATTTTAGCTACCGTTTCTAAGTCGTAAAAAGTAGTTTAAACGGCGGGCTGTGCTGAAAAGGCGGCCCGCTTTTTTTATTCCGCAAAAACAGTGTCAGGCGTGTTATGGAAACAATAAAAAATCTACCTAAAAATCGCCTTGGTTTGGGCGTCACTCCAGCGTTGGTGCTGGTTGATATGATCAACGGATTTACCGATCCAGACTGTCCGCTGGGCACCTCCTGCCCAAGCGTTGTCGCCGCGAACATTCAGCTTTTAGACGCGTTTAGAGCCTTCTCGCTGCCCATATTTTTTACCACTGTTGTTTATCGCAGCGAACAGCAAGCGCAAGTCTTTCGTCAAAAGGTGCCGGCGCTCAATGTTCTTACCCCTGACTCGCACTGGGTGCAGATTGATCCCGCCCTTGGACGCAAAACTAGCGAAATGCTCATCGAAAAACAGTGGGCGAGTGGTTTCTTTAAAACACAGCTCGATGACCATCTGCGCAGCTTAAAGGTTGATTCACTCGTGGTTACCGGCCTCACAACCAGCGGTTGTGTGCGCGCAACCGTAGTTGACGGCTTG
>Ga0102902_1000874_pt1 | contig 10104 bp, 9 predicted proteins | sample Colrivmet1555B02_FD_78458 | JGI IMG/M metagenome (GOLD analysis project Ga0102902, IMG submission 78458) | Estuarine microbial communities from the Columbia River estuary - metaG 1555B-02 | ecosystem: Environmental > Aquatic > Marine > Intertidal zone > Estuary | place: USA: Columbia River... | reverse complement strand
GTGCGGTACAAGTAATAGGTGCCGCCCACTGGACGTCCGGGCTCCATCCCTGCAAAACGCTGTACTGCCTGCTTGGCCAACGCGCGCATCATTGCCTGGTCGCCATTCATCAATGCCTGCATCAGCATCTGCGCGAGTTCTTCGGGGGTCAGCCCGTCCATCCCTCCGCTTTGGCCACGACCCTCGCCAGGTTGCTGCGAGTCTTGTTCGTCGCGTCCAAGTTCGCCAGGCGTATCGGATTCGCCATCTGTGATGTTGTATTCGGCGCCGCGAAGCGAGAAATACACCTCAAAAATGGTTTCAAATGCTCGCCAGTGCGAATTGCTCTTGACGAGTGTTGCACCTAACGCGTACTTGAAGGCTTGACGATCCTCGAGAGGAATCTCTTTTACCGCTTCCATTGCATCGAGGTTCTCGGTAAGGCTCACGGGAAGCCCTGCATTGCGCAGCTCGACAATAAAACCCGACATCAAGTCAAGGACGGGCATGGTTCAGATCACTTGTCGACCGACAGTTCCTTCGCCGCTTTGGCAATGTCGGTTTGGTATTTGAGCAGGATGTGGAGAGTCTCTTTTGCCTCTTGAGCATCGATGTGTTCGATGCCAAGCAGCATCAATGTCCGTGCCCAGTCGAGGGTTTCGCTCACCGATGGTGCCTTCTTCAAATCCAACTGACGAATGCTTCGCACGATACGTGCGATTTGGTCGGCAAGGTTTTGCGTGATGTCGGGAACCTTCGTGAGGACAATTTCTTTTTCGCGTTCCATATCTGGGTAATCGATGTGCAGGAACAAGCAACGGCGCTTGAGTGCTTCGGACAATTCGCGTGTGTTGTTCGACGTGAGGAAGACCATAGGAATTTGCTTCGCCGTGATAGTTCCAAGTTCTGGAATAGAAACTTGGTACTCCGAGAGAATCTCGAGCAGCAATGCCTCTGTCTCAATTTCGACGCGGTCTACTTCGTCTATCAAGAGAACTACTGGATCCTCACTGCTGATCGCCTCAAGCAAAGGACGGGTGAGCAAAAATTCCTGGGAGAAAATGTCGTCGTGAACTTCGCTCCAAGAGTCGCTTGATTTGTCGGCTTGAATGCGCAACAGCTGCTTCTTGTAGTTCCATTCGTAGAGCGCCTTCGACTCGTCGAGACCCTCGTAGCACTGCAGACGAATGAGTCGGGCACCCGTCATGTCTGCAACGCTCTTTGCCAATTGCGTCTTTCCCGTTCCCGCAGGGCCCTCGACGAGAATTGGCTTTCCAAGCCTTTGCGCTAGATAGACCACACCAGCGATGCCGTCGTCGGCCAAATAGTTGACCTGCTTTAGACCGTCTCGCACCTGCTGAACTGACTCAAATCGGCTTTCCATTCGGGCAACCTTAGTGCTTGATCCCGCCGACACTCCGATCCAAACCCCTACGATGATGAGTGCTCATGGCCGGTCTTATTCGATCGAATCTCGTCGTTGCTTCTGGCACCGCAGTCTCCCGAATCACGGGACTTGTGCGCATTGTGATTTTCGGCATGGTGATCGGCCAGACCGCATTAGCCGACGCATTCGATGGCGCAAATAACGCCCCTAACGCCATCTACGAACTATTCATCGGTGGCGTGCTTTCCGCCAGCCTTGTCCCCCTCTTCGCTCGGCTCGTTGATAATGATCACAAATAGAACAACGACATTGACGCCATCGTCAGCACTGCCTTGTATGTGCTGATTTCCGTCACTGTCGTCGCGGTGTTAGCAGCACCCGCAATATTTCACCTTTTCTCGCTCAACCCAGCAAGCGCAGTGGACGCCGACGCCTACCGAGAAGCCGGCACGGCGCTCACGAGAATATTCCTCGTCCAGATCTTCTTCTACGGGATAAGCGCAATAACTTCTGCGCTACTCAATGCCCGACGACAGTTCTTTGCAGCAGCTTGGTCGCCCGTTCTCGCCAACATCGTGGCAATTGCGTTTCTTCTCTATATTCCTTCGATTGGCGCAGCTTCGCCTCCCCAATTGGGCGAAGTTGTATCAAACAATTCGCTGCTATGGACACTCGGATTGAGCACGACAGCAGGTATTGCATTGATGGCGATTACTCAATTGCTAGCCGTGCGTCGCAGCGGTATACCAATCTCTTTTAGGCCACAATTTCGACATCCGGCAGTTGCACGCCTGATTCGTTTGTCAACTTGGACTCTTGGGTATGTCGTTGCCAATCAAATTGCACTCGTGGTCATCAAAAACCTTGCATCGCCTGGAAGCGGCTGGGTGGACGCCTACGCAAAGGCTTTTATTATCTTTCAATTACCTCATGGTCTGCTTGCTGTATCGCTTGCCACCACCTTGGTACCCGAATTATCAAGGCTGATCCATCTCGATGACGAAGCAGCTTTTGCGCGCCGAATGAACGACGGAATTCGCTACACGGCAATGCTCACTATCCCAGCCGCGGTTGGGCTCTTCTTACTCGCTAAGCCAATCGTTGGAACGCTGCTCCAACACGGCAACTTCGATCAAGTTGCCACCTCCAATACCGCTAGAGCATTGTCTGGGCTCGCTCTAGGAGTAGCGGGTTTCTCGGTATATCTCTTTGTTCTTCGCGGCTTTTATGCCCGCAACGATACGCGCACACCATTTCTGATCAATCTCGTTGAAAATGCCCTGAACATAGTTTTTGCGCTATTGCTCGTCGACCGATTTGATGTTCTCGGTTTAGGAATCGCCTACTCCCTTGCCTACCTCATTTCGGCAGCAATTGCATTGCTCGTTCTACATCGATCAACACCTTCATTGCAGCTTTCTCCGCTGTTGATTTCGATACTTCGCATCGTCGGAGCCGCCGCATTGATGGCTGTAACTATCCGACTCACCAGTGGGCTTATTGGCTCAAATGTTGGTGTAGCTGCGTTGACACGGATTGTTGTGAGCTCCTGTTTGGGGCTACTGATGTACGTGATTGGTTTGCTGGCATTTGGTGCGCCAGACATTCGTCATTTTGTGTTGAGCAAAATGACCAAATCGTCACGGTGAACTAACTCGGTTACTACTCCGTCTGGAAGTTCGGAACTGTGCCTACCTGCTGCGGCACCGGCCTGTACGGCATCGACCGAAACCATTCCGCGCGCAAACACCACGTCGCGCATGTCCTTGATTTCTACCGTGTCACCAGCCACGAAGTCACCGTGCACTTCAACGATCCCTGCGTGCAGTAACGAAGTATTTCGCTCGATCAAAGCGGTTCTGGCGCCGTCATCCACCACAACGCTGCCGCTGTGTTGCGCTGCAAATGCAATCCATAATTTGCGAGCCGAGAGATTTCGGTTGTGCGGTAAAAATTGTGTACCCGCGCCAGGAACAGCGGCGATTGCTTGCTCCAACACATCAGCACGAGTTGCGCTCGCAATCACCGTTCGCACCCCAGACCACGATGCAATTCGTGCGGCCGATAGCTTCGACGCCATTCCTCCGCTGCCGCGAGCAGAACCAGCACTTCCAGCATGGACAGTGAGCAGCTCGTCATCGGCTGCAACTTCTTCGACAAATGCTGCATTGGCATCCGTTGCAGGATCGGCGGTGTAAAGCCCAGCAATGTCGGTCAGCAGAACCAAAACATCTGCACCGATGTTGTGCGAAACAAGAGCTGCAATGCGATCGTTATCGCCGAAACGTATTTCGTCGCTGGCAATGGCGTCGTTCTCGTTGATGATTGGCACGCAACCAAGCTCTATCAACCGAATAAGTGTGCTTCGTGCATGCAGGTATTGCGTGCGATCAATGAAGTCGTTAGGCACCAACAACACCTGGGCTCCGATTAATTGGTGTTTCACAAGGTGCTTGTTGTATTCGTTCATCAGCAGGCTTTGCCCAACCGCTGCCAGTGCCTGCAACGTAAGCGTGTCGGTTGGCCGTTGTTTCATGCCGAGCGCCGCCACTCCGCCAGCAACGGCACCAGAGGTAACGACTACTACTTCGTGCTTGTCTGCGCGCAGCTTTGCAACCTGCTCGCAAAGCGTTGCTATGGCATCTGTTTTGATGCTGCCTCGCTCATCGGTTACCGATGAGGTTCCAATTTTTACGACAATTCTCATTGCTAACTCTCGGGTGTGTAGTCGAAACTGAATGCGCCGATATGCACCACTGCCCCATCGGTTGCACCGGCACGGGCCAGCAATCGTGGTACGCCCAAATTCTTGAGCCGCTCATCAATGTAATTCAATGCGTCTGGCGTAGTTACGTCGCTAAGAGCAACGGCGCGTTCCACATCGCGGCCATGAAGTCGAAACTCGGTTTCGCCCATGCGCTCGATCTTGGTGCCTTCGGGTACGGGCCTGATTACCACTGAACCTTGTTTCGGCGGCAGCACGGTGCGAGCACCCTGCACCAACTGCGCCAACTCGCCCAACACTTTGCGCACTCCGTCGCGAGTAACAGCCGACATCTTCATTCCGCTCCAGCTGGCCATGTGCACTTCGTCGGCTGCATCGGTTTTGGTGCCCACCACGAGCCTTGGGCGGTCCAACAAATCAGGGCGATACGCCTGCAACTCTTGCAACAGAATTCGCTCTTGCTCTACAGCCGAGACGTCGTCCATTGGTGCGAGGTCGAGCAGAATGCACAACACACGCGCGCGCTCGATGTGACGCAAGAACTGATGACCTAAGCCTCGTCCTTCGCTTGCACCCTCGATGATTCCAGGAATGTCGGCGATGATGAACTCGGTCGTTGCGTCTAATTTGACGACGCCCAAGTGGGGCTCGAGTGTTGTAAACGGATAGTTAGCAATTTTTGGTTTTGCGGCCGAGACAGTACTAATGAATGTTGACTTACCCGCATTAGGAAAACCGACAAGTGCGACGTCGGCCATCAGTTTGAGTTCCAGCTTCAGCCAACGCTCTTTTCCATGTTCGCCTTGTTCGGCAAACTTTGGCGCCCTGCGACGGTTGGACAAGAAACGCGCGTTGCCTCTTCCGCCTTGGCCGCCGTGCGCTACGCAAAATCGAGCACCGTGTTCGGGGAGGTCGGCCAGAATTTCGTTCGTGTACATGTCGCGAACAACGGTTCCTTCAGGAACCTTGATCAACATTTCCTGGCCACGGCGGCCATGCAAATCTTTACCCATTCCGTGCACGCCGTCGCCTGCTCGTCGGTGGGGATGATCGCGAAAGGCCAGCAACGACGCCACATTGTGGTCGGCCTCAAGCCATACCGAACCGCCGTCGCCACCGTCGCCGCCGTTTGGGCCACCGAAAGCAACTGGACCCTCTCTACGGAAGCTGACGCAGCCTGCACCACCGTCGCCTCCGCGAACGTTGAGTTGGGCTTCGTCGACAAATGCACTCATAGGGGCTTTCTAGGCTACTGCTACACCCTGCTCGTATCGTGGAGATTATGAATGAGGTCAATAAGTCTGCACAGCCTCAGGACCCATCAGGGTCTCGTGCCCATTCGTGGGCCAGCACGATGCACGGCTTCAACTCACCGGACGGAATTATCTTCGCTCACGCCGATTCTTGGGCAGGCGCTGGTTCTACCAACATTGTGTCCCGCGCTGAACGAGAGGCGCGTGAAGACGCGCAGCTTGCTCCATTAGCAACGCGCGCTCTTGGTGCCGGCAACCGTGCCATTGTCGAACAGGCCGACGATTACCGCACCTGTTTCGAACGCGACCGTGACCGCATCCTGCATGCTTCTGCCTTTCGACGACTCGCCGGAAAGACTCAGGTGTTTGTCTTCCCCCAGGATCATCAACGCACCCGACTCACTCACGCACTTGAAGTTGCACAAGTAGCGGTAGCAGTTTCACGCGCACTTGGGCTCAACACCATGCTCACCGAAGCCATTGCTCTCGGGCACGATTGCGGGCACGGTCCCGGCGGCCATGCCAGTGAAGACGCACTCTCTCCATTCGTTGCGCATGGCTTCGATCACGCGCTCTGGGGTGCAGACGTCACGTTGGTGCCACTCAACTTGTGCGTCGAAACACTGGACGGCATCCGTAATCATTCATGGTCACGCCCCGCGCCAATGACGCCAGAGGGTGAAGTGGTTTCGTGGGCAGATCGCATTGCTTATGTATGTCACGACTTCGAAGATGCGGTAGCGGCCGGCATTGTCTCGCCACAACAACTGCCAGAAATAGTCGCTACACAATGCGGCTTCACTCGTTCCAGCCAACTTCGTGCGTTCATCACTTCAATGATTAGGGCAAGCGCTCAGTCCGGTCGTATCGGCATGGAGTCGCTACCCGCAGAAGCACTTGCCGAGTTTCGTCGATTCAACTACGACAACATCTACATGCGTGACGCCTCACGCAATCAGGCAAAGGCTGTCATCGACTTACTGCGCGCCCTTGTGGAGCACTACCGTGCGCGCCCGCAAGACATGTTCACCGAACAATCCCCAACCAGCAACATCCCGATGGCCAACAGCGACGAAGCGTTGCATGACGCAGTTGCATACGTTGGGGGCATGACCGATCGCTTTGCGTGTCGACAAGGCGCGATACTTCTCGGCTGGGGCGCAGAGCGACTACCGCAGGGAATCGATACGAACTAGCTCACGCTTCGCAGCAAAGGCTGCAGGTGCAATTAGTTGGTTGGAAGAACGTCGACGACGCGACGACCGCGACGCTCGCCGAACTTTACGCTGCCGGCAGCAAGAGCGAATAAGGTGTCGTCTTTGCCGATGCCAACATTGTTGCCAGGATGCACCTTGGTGCCGCGCTGACGAATGAGAATTGTTCCGGCGGTGATGACCGTTCCGTCAAATACCTTTACTCCGAGTCGTTGCGCGTTTGAATCGCGACCGTTGCGTGTAGAACCGCCACCCTTGGTTTTTGACATGAGATCAGCCTTTCGCGATGCTGGTGATTTCAATCACCGAATACTTTTGGCGGTGTCCGAAACGACGACGCTGGTTGGTACGACGCTTGTATGTAAAGCCATCGATCTTTGGGCCTGCAGCCTGACCGATGATGGTTGCAGTAACGGTTGCCTTAGCCAATTCGGCTGGCGTGGAAAGGACGGTTGTGCCGTCGACGAGAAGCACTGGGGTGAACTTCACCACGGTGCCTTCTTGGGCGCCAAGAAGCTCGACCTGGACCTGTTGGCCCTGGGCGACCTTTTCTTGTTTGCCTCCGGTTGCGATAACTGCGTACATAACGAGTCCTTACTCTACCCTTCGCCCTATGGGCTCTCCAACCAGCCAAACGACAAGTTGTTACTGATTTTCTTTGAAATGTGACCTAGTCAAGCATTGACATATCGATGAGCACTCCGCGGCCCTCACACGCCGCGCAGGCCTCGGCGAAATTCGTCAATAAGCCTTCGCCAATACGTTTGCGGGTCATTTCGACCAGACCAAGCTCGGAAATGTCGAACACCTGGGTGCGCGTCTTGTCCCGCGATAGTGCGCTCTTGAAGGCTTCAAGCACTTTGCGGCGATTTTCGCGTATCTCCATGTCGATGAAGTCGATGACGATGATTCCGCCGATATCTCGAAGGCGCAACTGGCGTGCAATTTCTTCTGCGGCCTCGAGATTGTTGTGGAACACCGTCTCTTCGAGGTTCGATTTACCGACATTCTTTCCCGTATTGACGTCGATCACGCTGAGCGCTTCGGTGTGCTCGATAATCAACGAACCACCGCTCGGTAGCCAAACCTTTTTGTCCAGAGCCTTGCGCAACTGTTCGTGTACGCGATACTGCTCGAACAATGGCAGGCCTTCCTTGGCGGCATCGAACAGCTCCACGCGATCGGCGAACTCTGGGTTGAACGCAGAGATGTAGTCGCGCACCTCGGCATACAACTGTGGATCGTCGATAACGATGCCGCGGTAGTCACTGCTGAACTCTTCACGAATAACGCGTACGGCCAATGGAGGTTCGCGATACAACAACGATGGAGTTGAAGCCTTCTCTGCCTGTTTGCGAATTGAATCCCATTGCTCAATCAGTCGTGTGAGGTCTGTGGTGAGTTCGTGCTCGGTTGCATTTTCTGCCGCAGTTCGAACAATGATTCCGTGCTGTTCTGGCTTGATGCGATCGAGAATGCCGCGCAAACGACGACGCTCGCCTTCTGGAAGTCGTTTGGAAATACCGTACGTGCGCGAATCGGGAATGAGCACAACGAATCGACCCGGCAGCGAAACTTCCTGCGTTAGGCGGCCTCCTTTGGCGCCGATCGGATTCTTTGTCACTTGACACAAAATCATCTGACGCGCCTTTAACACCTGCTCGATTCGCGGGTCTGGGCCCTGCTCGACAACGTCTTCTTTATCGAACTGCACGTCGCCCCGATACAGCACGGCATTCTTTTGCGTACCAATGTCGACGAACGCTGCTTCCATGCCTGGGAGAACGTTTTGTACTCGGCCCAAATAAATGTTGCCGTGAATCTGCAAATCATCATCGGCTGGGCGTGAAACATAATGTTCGATCAGGCTGCGACCTTCGAGCACCGCAACCTGAGTGAGATCGCCGCTCACCTGCACGCACATGAGGTAGCGACCAACGGCTTTACCGTTGCGCTCCTTGCCGCGTCGACGTTCGATCAATTCGGCGTCGGTGCCGACAACAGTGTTTGATGCATCGTCGCCGCGCTGCGATCGACCGCGGCGGTTGCGTCCACCGCGCTTGCCGCCACGACGGTTTTTGCTCCGTGGTTTGTCTTCGGAACCTTCACCGCGCTGGCTGTTTGCTGGGACAACTGCAGGCTTAGCGGCTGCGGCAGCGGCGGCCGGGGCTGGACGGGTGTCTCCAATTTGAGGCTTGCGCACAAGTGCATCATTGACCGCCTCGGGGCTGGCCATCTTGCCTTCGCGAGGAGGATCGGGAAGTTCCACTTCCGGAGTTGCTGGCTTTGGCGCCCTTGCTACGCGCGGAGCAGCTTGAGTCGAATCGGCGTTAGTCGCAGCTGGGTTGGTGCCACCAGTGCGTGTGCGGTTGCGGTTGCGCCCACCTCGGCGACCACGACGACGCTTCTTTGGCCCACCTGGAACTTCGGCGCCATTTTGCTGCTCGCCAGACGCCGCACCTGTTGGCTGCTCGGGGACAGAAGCCCCTGCGCTCATTTCACTCATGTTGCTTGCTCGTTTCCTTACTTGGATAGCGCATCCGAGGCGGCAAAGCTGCCCACCACATGCACTATCGTCGCGGTCCAGCGCTACCGGCCACAGGTTTCCCTGCTGCCCGAATCGCTATCGCGTGTACGACCTTTGGAGGGGCCCAATGCCCTTCCTGGCTCTCAGGATATCCCCCTGCCCATGGAGGAACTCGGCTTTCTTTGCAGTTTTTACCGTGGCCCTTATTGCAAACGGCGCATATGAACGCTCTGGACAAGGCCAAGCAGGACGGCCGTGGACACCAGGTGGGACCCTCCATAGGAGATGAATGGCAATGGAAGACCGCTTACTGGGGTGACCCCCAACGTCATACCAATATTTTGAAAGACCTGCCACAACACCATCGTGAATACGCCAGTGGCCAAAAAGAACCCATAACGGTCTCGAGCCATCCGCGCAATACGCCAGATACGCCAGAGAATCACGCAGAAGAGACCGATGACTACACCGCCACCAATCATTCCGAATTGTTCTCCGATTGCAGAAAAAGGAAAGTCGGTGAATTGCACGGGAATGTATTTTCCGTTGGTGAGCGGCCCGTTGAGATACCCCTTGCCAAACACTCCCCCCGTGGAAACTGCACGTTTGGCGAAACGCACTTGCAACACGATCTGTTCCAGATCTTTGTCGAACGAGTTCTGATTGAACCATGCGTCGAATCGACGCAACTGATACCTAAGGCTTGGCACTGCAACAATCGATGCGGCAACCGACCCAACCGACATTGCCGCAATCAACAGCAAATACCTTCGGCGCGCTTGACCTACATACAACACACCCGCGACACCGGCCAAGATAACCGAGGCAGAACCCAGGTCTGGCTGCAACAAGATCAGCGCACACGGAGCCAACACCATGTACAACGACATCACAAAGTGGTGCCAATCAATTCCGTCAATGGCAGCTTCGCTGAGATAGCTGGCGATCAAAACCAGAATTAGTGGCTTCGCAAACTCGGCGGGCTGGAGCGAAATTGGGCCTAGGTCGAAAGCAAGTCG
>Ga0102902_1000860_pt1 | contig 10236 bp, 9 predicted proteins | sample Colrivmet1555B02_FD_78458 | JGI IMG/M metagenome (GOLD analysis project Ga0102902, IMG submission 78458) | Estuarine microbial communities from the Columbia River estuary - metaG 1555B-02 | ecosystem: Environmental > Aquatic > Marine > Intertidal zone > Estuary | place: USA: Columbia River... | reverse complement strand
ATCACCATCACCATCAGCAATCGCAAGGGCGGCCGCAATCTTATCGGTTGTGATTTCAACGCCTGAGTGGTCGTCTTCTTCGTCGGCGGCGGGGGCCTCTTCAGCTACCTCAAAGGAGTCGTCTTCATCCTCAAAGCCCATCTGATCGAAATCGATGTCATCAACGTCATCGGCAACCAGTTCGGCTGGCAACTCAGCAACAAGCGGCTCTGCTTCTTCCGTCAAATCTTCAGCGAAATCAACCTCTTCAACCTTTGGTGCGGCTTTGCCAACTACGGCGCGGATGCGCTGGAGTTTGGCTGCGACACTTTCCGCGTCAGGATGCGCTGGGGCTTCTGTTAGTGCAGGTGCCACAACGTCAGGTGTCAGCCTTGAGGAGGCTGCCTGACCGGAGGCCACGAGCGGTGAGGACACATGATCCGCGACCTCCGGCCCTGCAACAGGCTCCCTATCATCCGCCGTCGCGTCTGATAGGGCTGTCTGGAAATCGTCTAATGTGTGGTCCTTAGGTGTCGGAACAACCTGAGGCGCCACAGCAGCGGCAGCCACCAGCACAGGATCAGGGCGTTCTACTTGTGGCGGCATCGCTGGGGCAACAGCCTCTGATGCGCGCAGCACAATGCCACCGTCTGTTGTGCGGGCGTCAACACGTCGCGTGATTTCACGCTCGGCGATCTTTGCCAACATGTGGACATCGGGGGTCGGAGGCTCTGCTCCAAAATACCGATCATCGGCTGCCAGATCGCGGAAATACTCCGCAATTGCTTTCATCGTGCCGAAGGAATCATCGAAACCTTCAAGTGTGCACGAGAAGGTGCCGTATGAAACGGTTAGAATCTTACTCGGATCAACCATCTTTTTGCTCGCTTTCTTCCAAACCCAGTAAGAGTGTGTTTACCACCAATTGGTTCGCAATCCGGCACGATGGCGGGTTAAACTGGGTATTATTTCAAGGCGCTTTTGAGGAATGTTTCTCATTTGGCAGGTAATGAAGGGACGTTTGATTGATTGTTCACAGTATTGATCCAGTTGTTATGGTCGGTGGTGCTGACCTTGGACCAGAAGAGTTTAACATTCTGCAAAAGGAAGTGGCAACTTTCATCGGAGTTGATGGCGGGGCTGATCATTTATTGGCTCACGGCATTATACCATCCGCTGTTATTGGTGATCTCGACAGTATTAGTGACGCCGCACGCACCGCATTTGCAAACCTGCTGCACCACATCCCTGAACAAGACACCGTGGATTTTGAGAAAGCCCTCACAAATATCTCCGCCCCACTGATTTACGCGCTCGGCTTTGCGGGCGGCAGGCTTGATCATACCCTTGCGGTTTTGCACGTCATGGGGCGGCACCCTGAGACGCCTGTCATTCTGCTTAGCGCCGATGACGCCTCTGCGATTGTTCCAGCACAAGGCATTCTATTGCACCTATCCATCGGCACCCGCGTCTCTCTTATGCCGCTCGCGGATGCGCGTGTGGATGCAACGGGGCTCAAATGGCCAATCATCGATCAAGCCATGCACCCGATGCACTTTACCAGCCCGTCAAATGCGGTGGCTGAGGAGACCGTGCAAATTCACGCGATGGGACCTGTTGTGGTTACAGTTCCACGGGGGCAGGCGCAGGCACTCGCGAAAGCCGTCTCTCGCGCACAATAATATATAGCCCAGCGCCGACAGTAATGCAGATCCCAACCGCAGCCAGCCCATTGGGCAGATCGCGGAACACCAGCCAGCCAATAATGGTGCCAAAAGGGATCTCTAGATACTGCATTGGCGCAAGGGTAGATGTCGTGGCGAACCGCAGGCTTCCCGTCATCGCCAAATGCGCGACGGTGCCGAGAATGCCCAGCAACGCCAAAAGCCACAGCGTCTTGGCATCAGGCATCACAACTTCAAACCCAGCGTAGTCGTGGAACATCAACAAAGCAGGCAGCAAAACAGCACTCGCCTGTAGTCCACTAATGGCCTGCAAGGTGATTGGATCGATCTGCTTGGCGATCTTGCGGGTCACAAGCATGAAGAGAGCAAAGACCACGGCGACACCCAAAGGAAGCAACGCAGGCAGGCCCACTTCGGCAAAATTCGGCTGGATCACAAGCATCGTGCCAATAAACCCTACAGCACAAGCGGCCATCCGTTGGCGGCCAACCTCTTCGCCCAGTATATAGTGTCCGAGCAAAAGCATGATGAACGGCATTACAAAGGCAATCGCCAGCGCGTCGGCGAGGGGCAGATAGCGCAACGCGCTAAACATCAGACTGATCCCCGTAATATGGATGACCGTGCGCAGGAGCGTAAGCTTGAATATGCCGCTGGGCAGACGCAGCCCTTTGCCTGACCAGATCACAATCGGCACCAAAATCACCGCCTGCACCGCAAAGCGGACAAAGATCAAAAGCCCCAGCGACACATGCCCACCCAGCAGCTTTGCAATGGCATCCCCCAAAGGGGCTAGCACGCAAAAGCCAAGCATCAAAAGGATGCCAAGGAAGGGGCGGTCACTATTCATCAGGTCAGGCTAGTGAACACTCGGGCGCGGCGCAATCGGTAGGGTGGCCGTGATCCGCTCGCGCCAGATGATATAAAGGCCAGAGGCCACAATAATCGCAATCCCGACCCAAGTGAGCGCATCGGGGAAGTCCGAGAACACGAGATAGCCAAAAGCCACGGCACTGACGATTTCTAAGTAGTGTAGTGGGGCGAGGGTCGACGTCGGTGCCATACGCAGGGCGTAAGTCATCATGAGGTGCGCGATAGACGAGGCAACACCAACACCACACATCCAGATCCAATCGAGACCTACGGGCATCACAGGGTCGAGCGTGACAACTCCACTCCCATCCGCGAGCAGCATAACGGGGAGACACATCAACGCCGCAACACTGGCCGTATGCAACTGCATCGGGATCGGGTGCATGCGCCGGCTCAGTGATCGGGTCACTAGCATATAGGCGGCAAAGAAAAGCGCAGTGCCAAGCGGGTATAGGGCGATAAACCCGAAGGCGACAAGGCTTGGCTGGATCACCAAGAGCGACCCCGCAAAACCGACGACGCAGGCCATGATGCGACGTGGCCCAACCTCATCTTGAAACAAGAAGCGGCCGAGGATCAGCAGAATGAAGGGCTCGACAAAGACAATTGCAAGCGCATCCGCAATCGGCATGACTTGCAGCGCAGCCACAAAGCAATAGGTCGAGGCAACCAGAAAGAAGGCCCTTTGGGCCAATTGCCAAAGGTAGGCCCGCGGAAAGGTCAACGGATAGTGCAAGATCAGACATAGCGGCGCCATGATCGCGGCTTGCACAATAAAGCGGGCGGTTGTGATCTGACCGACGGGCAGGGACTGGGCGGCAAGCTTGGATGCCACATCAATGAGGGGTGCGGTGATGCAAAAGCCAACCATCAGCACAATGCCGGGAAGGATGCGGTCGTTCTGCGGTGTCATTTTTACCTTTCGGGTAAGATGGGTTAAAACCCATCCTACTTAGTCTTCATGTGTTACAGCACGCGGTCATCCGTAGGATGGGTCTCGACCCATCACGCCTCTAACAGTTCGGCACATTCACCGCCAAACCGCCTAGCGCCGTCTCTTTATACTTTTCGGACATATCCTCGCCCGTCTGGCGCATCGTCTCAATCGCGGCGTCCAATGGCACCAAATGCACCCCATCGCCGCGCATCGCGAGAGACGCCGCCGACACAGCTTTGATCGCACCTAAACCGTTACGCTCGATACAAGGCACCTGAACCAACCCGCGCACGGGATCACAGGTCATGCCCAAATGATGCTCCAACGCAATTTCGGCCGCATTCTCAACCTGCTCAGGCGTGCCGCCCAAAACCGCAGCAAGACCCCCTGCAGCCATCGCCGCAGCCGATCCAACCTCGGCCTGACAGCCACACTCGGCCCCCGAAATCGAGGCATTAAACTTGATCAAACCGCCAATAGCCGAAGCTGTCAGCAGAAAATCGGGCACCTTCGAAATCGTGGCCCCCGGAACGTGGTCCAAATAATAACGGATCGTCGCAGGCACCACGCCAGCCGCACCATTCGTCGGCGCAGTCACCACCTGACCGCCCGCCGCATTCTCTTCATTCACCGCCATCGCATAGGTCGACATATAGTCGTTAATTGTGTGTGGTGCGGTCAGGTTAATGCCGCGCTCCGCCATGAGCGCATCATAAATTCCCTTGGCCCTGCGGCGCACAAACAACCCACCGGGCAAAATCCCATCGGTGCCAAGGCCGCGATCGATGCAAGCATTCATCACTTCCCAAATGCGGGTTAGCCCCTTATCGAGGTCCGTTGTCGGCTGGCACGCCCGCTCATTCACGCGCTTCATCTCGGCAATCGACTTGCCCGATTGCGACGCCATGGCAAGCATCTCGGCAGCCGAGCTAAAAGGAAACGGGGCGGGTGGGCCATCATAGGTATCCTTGCCCGAGGCTAACTCGTCAGCCGTCAAAACAAAGCCACCACCAATGGAAAAGTAGGTCTCTTGAATAATCACGTCGCCCTGCGCGTCTGTGGCTTTCAAAATCAATCCGTTCGCATGACCGCTCAGCGCGGGGCCGTAATCAAACAGCAAATCTTCCTTCGGGTTGAAACGCAACTCGCCCAAACCCTCAGGCTTCACGGTATTTTCCGCAGTGATACGGACCATCTCAGCATCGGCCTTGGCCGCATCGTAATCGTCGGCACGAAAGCCAGCAAACCCAAGGATCACGGCGCGGTCCGTCGCATGGCCCACACCCGTAAATGCCAATGATCCGTGCAACGAGGCCTTGAGCCCCGCTACCTTAAACGGTTGAGCACGCAAATGGTCGAGGAATTTGGCGGCAGCCACCATCGGTCCAATGGTATGGGAGGACGACGGGCCGATCCCAACCTTGAACATATCGAATACGGATAGAAACATCAGAGAGCACTTCCTTCGGGAGGATTAGGATATTGGGGGGCAGAAAAAATCGTTTGGCCTAAACCCTCTGCACGACTTGCTTCATGTGCGGCGGAGCGGTTTTCAAACCAAATCGCAAATTCGCGCAAATGCGGGTATTTGTCTAAATCGAACCACGCCTGCGCGGGACCATATAATGCCGCCCATCGGATCATCGGGGCGAGATAGTAGGCCAAAGCGCTGGGCGCGCGATCATCTAGCCACCCTGCATGAGCCTCCAAATGCGCGAAATACTCGCTCAATCGCCCTTGCGTCGCCCGCGACAAGGCATGCACTGACGCCTCTTCGATATATTCGTGCGGATAAAACCACATGCGTAACGTTGGGTGCAGCGTATTGGATAACCAAAACATCCATTTGAGCGCATCGCCACGCGGGGCAGGCATAAAGCCATCCCCTGCCAGCCACAGCAAAATCGCGCCGGTCTCGTAAATGGGGCCGTCTTCCGTCACCAGAGTGGGGATCAATCCATTCGGGTTCACCGCCAAATAGTCAGGCGACTTTTGGCCCTGAACGGCGCGATCCACCAACACCGTGTCAAACGGCAGACCTATTTCCAAAAGCGCCAGCCGCACGCAAAGCGAGGCATTATCGGGCGCATAATAAAGGGTTAATGGATTGGTCATAATCCCGTCATATCAAGAAGCTGGCGAAACATCCGCGCAAAAGCGACGTTTCCGAAAGGAAACAGGCGCATTTTTCTGGCGTTTCCCCTCGCGCCAAAATGCGATCCGCCTTATAACCCAGTTTAACCTCGACAAATTGGAGCTGCTGCCGTGCCAAGTGAACTATCCCCCATCGATAAAGCCAAATTTGTTGCCGCGCGCAAGGCGACTGAATACGTGAAATCTGGCATGAAAGTCGGGCTTGGGTCGGGATCAACGGCGGCTTGGTTGGTGCAATGTTTGGGCGAATTGGTGCGCGACGAGGGGTTGCGGATGAAGGGCGTGCCAACGTCTTCGCGCACAGCCCGGCTCGCACGTGAGGTCGGCATCGAGGTGATTTCGCTGGATGAGGCCAAATGGCTCGACGTCAGCATCGACGGCACTGATGAATATGACGGAAACCTCAACCTGATCAAAGGCGGCGGCTCACATTTGCAGGAAAAGATCGTGGCCACGGCATCTGATCGCATGATCGTGATCGCAGACGTGACCAAGAAAGTTGAAACCTTGGGCGCATTCCCACTGCCGCTTGAGGTCATTCCTTTTGGCTGGCAGACCACCAAAACACTGATTGAGGAAACCTTGATCGGCATGGATGTTCTGGGGCAAACGACGACGCTGCGCATGAACGGCGACGCGCCTTATATCTCTGACGAAGGCAACCACATCCTTGATCTGCACTTGAACCGTATCGGCAATCCGCGCCAGCTCAGCCTTATGCTAAATCAAATTCCGGGCGTTGTTGAGAACGGCCTTTTCATCGACATCTGCGATATCGTGATCGTCGGCCATGGGGACGGGCTGGTCGAGGTGCATGACATCAATCAAGATCAGGTCGAGAAGACCAAATTCGACTTCCTCGATGATGGAAACCTCTTTTCCGAAGATATGTAGGGCGTGGCACGTTGCGGATCGTGTGTCTGGTGCTTAGGTTATGCCCAGCAGACATAAATACCAAAACGAAAGCCGCACCATGACATTTGACTATGACCTCTTTGTAATCGGCGGCGGCTCTGGCGGCGTTCGGGCGGCACGGGTGGCTACGGCGACGGGCGCAAAGGTCGCATTGGCCGAAGAATTCCGCATGGGCGGGACTTGTGTGATCCGTGGTTGTGTACCCAAAAAACTAATGGTTTTTGCATCGACCTACGCCGAGAGCATGGAAGACGCCCAAGAATACGGCTGGGACGTTAAAATCGGCCCCTTTGACTGGACCAAATTCCGCACCAAACTGCATGCCGAACTTGACCGCCTTGAAGGTGTTTACCGCAGGCTCCTTGGCAATTCCGAGGTCACGATCTTTGACGCCCGTGCGACCCTCAAAGACGCGCACACCGTGGCTTTGTCCACAGGCGAGACCGTCACAGCGAAACATATCCTTGTTGCAACCGGCGGGCACCCGACAAAGCCCGATATTGAGAACGCCGACCTTGCCATCACCTCCAACGAAATTTTCAACCTTGAGGTTATGCCAAAATCGATCCTCATCGTGGGTGGCGGCTATATCGCGTCAGAATTTGCAGGCATCCTCAATGGCCTCGGCGTGAAGGTGACGCAATTCTACCGCGGCGCACAAATTCTGCGCGGCTTTGACGATGAGGCGCGCGGTTTGATTGCGGACGGCATGATCGAAAAAGGTGTGAACTTGCACCTTGGCACCAACGTGCTTGAGATGCGCCGCGAGGGCGCTGGCATTTACGTCAAAGCAACCAATGGCGACGAACATGTTTTCGACCAAGTCATGTTCGCGACAGGCCGACACGCCAACACCGATGGGCTTGGCCTAGAAGAAATCGGCGTGAAGCTGGGCCGCAGCGGCGAAATCCGTGTCGACGACTTTAGCCAAACCGCCGTGCCCTCCATCTATGCCTTGGGCGACGTCACCAACCGCGTAAACCTGACCCCTGTGGCGATCCGCGAAGGCATGGCCTTTGTCGAGACCGTATTCAAAGGCAACCCGACCAAGCCCGATCACGATCTGATCCCGTCTGCGGTCTTCACGCAACCCGAATTCGGCACCGTTGGCCTGACCGAAGAACAAGCCCGCGAGCAAGAACCGATCGAGGTGTATTGCACGTCGTTCAAGCCGATGAACCACAGCTTTGCAGGCCGCGCTGACCGCGTGATGATGAAACTCATCGTCTCTCAGGCAACCCGCAAGGTGTTGGGCTGTCATATCGTCGCAGATCACGCAGGCGAATTGATCCAAATGGTCGGCATCGCCGTGAAAATGGGCGCCACAAAAGAAGATTTTGATCGCACCGTCGCGGTTCACCCGACAATCTCGGAAGAACTGGTCACGATGAAGGAACCCGTGCGCCGCGCTTGATTATAGGGCATAAAGGCACACATAACGTAAGACAGTCCCAAATTGGGGCGCAATAGAATAGGTAAGTTTAGATGGCAGGAAATAACGGTGGCCCATGGGGCGGCGGTGGAAACAACGGAAATAATGGTGGTAACGAGCCGCCAAAGCCGCCACGCAGACCCCCAGAGGGACAGGGCATTCCTGAAATTGACGAGCTGGTGAACAAAGGCCGCGAGCATTTGCGCGTCCTGATGGGCGGCGGCAATGGCGGTGGCAATGGTCGCGGTCCTGTCGGCGGTGGCGCTGGTCCGCAACTGACACGCGGCACAATCGCGCTGGGTATCCTTGGCGCAATCGCACTTTGGGGTATGGCGTCTTTCTATACCGTGAAGCCAGAAGAGCAGTCTGTCGAATTGTTCTTGGGCAAATACAGCTCCACGGGCGGTCCCGGCCTTAACTTTGCGCCTTGGCCTTTGGTGACGCGCGAAGTCCTCGCCGTGACATCCGAGCGTAACATCGACATCGGTGTTGGCCGCTCAGCGCTTGACGCGGGCCTTATGCTCACAGGCGATCAGAACATCGTAGACATCGACTTCCAAGTGGTTTGGAACATCTCCGATCCGCGCAAGTATCTGTTTAACCTGTCTGATCCTGCCCAAACCATCGAGGCTGTGTCCGATTCCGTTATGCGTGAAATCATTGCGCAGTCCGAACTCGCACCAATTCTTAACCGTGACCGTGGGGCCATTGCTGACCGTTTGAGTGACCTCATTCAATCCACTCTCGACAGCTACGAGAGCGGCGTAAACATCATCCGTGTGAACTTTGACAAGGCCGATCCACCCGTAGAGGTCATCGCATCCTTCCGTAAGGTCCAAGATGCGGCACAAGAACGTGACCGTCTGCAAAACGTGGCCGACGCCTATGCCAACCAAGTGCTCGCCGGTGCCCGTGGTCAATCCGCACAGCTTCTTGAGCAAGCCGAAGGTTATCGCGCACAGGTCGTCAACGAGGCCGCAGGTGAAGCATCCCGTTTCACAGCCGTCTTGTCTGAGTATGAAAAAGCACCGGAAGTGACCCGCAAACGTCTCTATCTTGAGACGATGGAAAAGGTCTTGGGTGGCACAGACATCATCCTTCTGGACGATAACGCAGGCGGCGACCAAGGCGTCGTGCCTTACTTGCCACTGAACGAATTGCGCCGAAATACCACTGACGGAGGGTCAAACTAATGCAAAAATCCGCACTCCTTATCCCCGTCGTCGTGATCGCTGCTGTGGTCGCAATCTCTTCCGTGTTCATCGTGGACGAGCGTGAAAAGGCACTGGTTCTCCAATTTGGTCAAATCGTGAAGGTCAAAGAAGATCCAGGCGTGGGCTTTAAAATCCCGCTTATTCAAAACGTTGTTCGTTACGATGACCGCATTTTGAGCCGTGATCTTGATCCACTTGAGGTCACACCATCGGACGACCGTCGTCTCGTTGTTGACGCCTTTGCGCGTTACCGCATCGCAGATGTCGAGCGTTTCCGCCAAGCTGTTGGTGATGGTGGCGAAGAGGCGGCTGCGCGTCGTCTCGATAGCATTTTGCGGGCCAAAACCCGTGAGATTCTCGGCTCTGTAACCTCTAACGATATCCTCTCAACCGACCGTGCGGGGCTGATGCTGCGCATTCGGAACGGGGCAATCTCGGAGGCCAACGCGCTGGGCCTGCAAGTCATCGACGTAAGATTGAAGCGGACAGACCTGCCGCCAGAAAACCTCAACGCGACTTATGAGCGTATGAAGGCAGAGCGTGAACGCGAAGCAGCCGACGAGATCGCACGCGGTAACGAAGCCGCGTTGCGCGTCACTGCGACAGCCGACCGTACCGTGGTGGAATTGGTCTCCGAGAGCCAACGCCAAGCGGAAATCACACGCGGTGAAGCCGACGCAGAGCGGAACAAAATCTTCGCCGAAGCCTTTGGCGCGGATCCTGAATTCTTTGAATTCTACCGCTCCATGACAGCCTACAGCCGTGCTTTGGGAAGCAACTCGTCCATGGTGCTGTCACCAGACAACGAGTTCTTTAACTACCTGAAATCCGACCAAGGCGCTGCGTCGCAGTAAGCTGGTCCGACGAACTTTTAAAAAGGCCGCTCTTCGGGGCGGCCTTTTTTACATCCAGACTTCATTGATCCAAATGCACGGGTCTCGTGCCAAGCATTACAATCGAAACCCCGTCGGTCATTTTGGGCGTCTCCCCAAGTCTCGGTTAGCTGGGCTTGGGCGCTATCGAAGAGGGTGTAATGTCGGTGCACGT
>Ga0102902_1000801_pt1 | contig 10685 bp, 10 predicted proteins | sample Colrivmet1555B02_FD_78458 | JGI IMG/M metagenome (GOLD analysis project Ga0102902, IMG submission 78458) | Estuarine microbial communities from the Columbia River estuary - metaG 1555B-02 | ecosystem: Environmental > Aquatic > Marine > Intertidal zone > Estuary | place: USA: Columbia River... | reverse complement strand
TCCAAATACACTCTATGTCGGTTGCACACGCGCTACCAACGGACTATATTTACTCGAATTCGACCAATATCCTACAGACAGACCACTCGAATTCCTTAAGATGGGACACCATGATTTTATAAAGTCGGACTTTGTTAAATTCAAAGGTATGCCTCGTTCGATTTTTTATCCGGATGACAGTGGTGCAAAAGCAAAATCACTTATCGATAAAAAATACGAAACACCGACCAAATTAATCAAATTTATACCTGATTCAACATTGGATTATATTTCGCCTATTATTGATAAATTATTTACTGTAGGTTCTCCCATATCAAATACAATCGATATACCAATGATCATACAAACAAAATGTGGATTTTTCGAATCAGTTAGTGACTTGAATGGAATCGCAATTCCATCATTATACTATGACCATCTGAATCAAGAGAACCAACAAAATATTTTACATAAAATGGTTGAGAACACACTCGTCGAAATGAAAGAAAATGAACACGCATATTTGAAACGAATTGTCAAAGAATTGCCCGAAAAATGTGGATCGATCCGCGATTATCTTCTGCTTGCAAATGTATATACGGCTATTCAGGAGCGTCTCTATTTCAAACTGAAACAGATCGGAACAGATGAATATAATTGGATAACTGACAAAATTATAAACGATTGCATCGATAGATTGGATTCTATAATAGGAATTGAAATGACAGGAGAGAACCCACTGGTTATATCAGAATGCACAATAATACACCATTCTATGGAAGATTTACACACAAAGATTGACCAGACACTTGCGCCATTTTTCCCAGAAAATATGCGCTTCCGGTTCTCCGCAATCGTTGATTTAATCACAGAATCGAGTGTATGGGAACTGAAATGCACAAGTGAGATTTCTATGGATCATAAATTGCAAGTTATTGTATATGCGTGGATTTGGACTATGCTCGATAAACCGGTAAAAGATTTCAAGATATTGAATATTAAAACTGGCGAAATTGTTCTGATGAATTACGAACCAACGGAACTTACGAATATTGTTGTGGCATTATTAAAAGGTAAATATGAGGATATTATTCCGAAATCGGACGAAGTTTTTTTATGTGATGTTACTACGGTATGCAAACAATATAAAGATTGTTCAAAGACATAATACAAATGTGGAGCTATTTTGAACCAGATACAACTCAAAAAGTCGAAATTAGCACATTTGATGATGGAAATCAAAAATATAAAATATATACCAACGCTTGGTATATATTCGGTAGATGGCTTGGTAAAATTGCGTTGGTAAATTCAACCGATGATAAAATTCGAATACTAAGTATTTCGGAATGGAAAGTTACCTCAATCTCATAGACGTATCTATTCGAATACATCTCGAGTTGTATGTTTTGGATATATCCAATAGACAATCATTCACATAATTGATAATTGTTTCTATTTCGTCTAAGATATTACGCGCACGCTCTATATCAATCACAACAGTATTCATTGAATCGTCGAATCTGTATATTATATCAGTAACAGTATTATATAACAAGGTCAATATGTTATGTATTTCCCTATTTTTCTGATGTTTCTTATCGTGTCTTTGTATTAGCATTTTAAATTCATCATCGGTAATTTTATTCATTAGATATTTGACACGTAAATCCTGATTGTTTAATACGTGGTCGACCGCAAAACGGTTTAATACAACATATCGAAAATGTATGACCGCTTCACAAATTCGTGTTACCCGATTGATCATTTCAGCGTCGGCGCGATTGATACGTAAATTTATCGTCATAGTACGCGTAAATGTATTTGTTATTTCGCGACCACATTGTATATCATTGGGATTGCGTGGGGCAACCCCACCAGTTCTACGCAACCACTCATAATAATGCGGATTATGAATATTTGTTTCTATGCGTCCAGTTCTCCAACTAAACCCGGTATGGCAAATCGTGCAGAACATTTGGTCACACCCTTCTATTTTGTGTATTCCAGTTCCACAACTTGGGCACGATTTTGTATCATTCGCCAATAATGCGGCGGTTGCTACATTGTCAGGATTGCAAGTATGTTCACAATCGCGAGACATACCCTTTATTTCGTGACAATCACTACACGCCCATTTTTCACAAATACCACATTTCCATTGACTGCTTAAAAATCCACGGCACCCCTCGTCTGGACACGCCTTTATAAACGTAGACCGTTCCACAGTTTTAGTAGTATTACGACCGAGTGTATATCTCTCATTGCGCAGAGCAGCAATTCGAATATAAGCGGCTCGTAATTCCTCGGTTTCGATTCTTTCGATTTCTTTGTCGATTCTATCACATTTTATAATGTTCTCAACTACTGGTTGCGTCGCTGGTAATAGTGCGCGTTCTTGATCGAATAATATTTCTTCCCGGTGTTTCTTATAATCTTTACTCACAAATGTTTTAGAAAATGTACTGACAACAAACTGTCGTGTCCATTCCTTTCCACAAGTTGTGTTTATACATCTAGGAGTAGTTTCATTCAATATCCAAGTTTCGCAACATTTTCTACACGCGTTATATTCACAATATGGACAAGATACTTTTAATCGTGATGTCTTATTGTATTTTTCGATACATATTTCACACTCCATTATAATATTATACATTATGTGTTTATATTTACACATTTGAATATTTATAGTGATGCAATTTTTTATTGCTGTGTATAACCATCTAAACAATATACTACATTGGACTTGCTTACTGAAAAATGTGTATCTATAATACACATTACTCTAAAGTGATTCCCATTTGTTATACTGTATGACGTAATCGTGTATGGATAAATCAATACAATTACGTATGGAATAATTAGAATAAACATATTACCAATATCAAATATGCGTAGGTATTGCATTCGGTTGTAAATGAATCGGTTTTATGTTATTCGGAAAGACGGTGGAAACACATTACCGTCAAGGGGAATCATATAAATTGGGTTATAAATCAATAAATGACGAGACATACCATACAATTGATATGATATAATATATCATATTATTTCCATAAATGTGCAAGGTCTATGTATTTACTTTTCATCTAAAACGTTTATAAATTGTGTAAAAAAGTCAGTTTCAAGAGTTTTATTTACTTGAATGGACCGCCAACAGTTGTGCAAACCAGATACGCGCTTTAATTGTTTCTTTGGTATGGTAGATAAAACAGATTCGTCGATCATATTTAGTTTTTCATCTGATGCATAAAATAGTGTAACATTCTTATTATTTTTAATGAAAGAAACGTCATTTGAGATGGCGTAACTTGGATCATTATAAAGAACAAATGGTTGTTTGAATGAAATCAACGAATTATCGTTATTTAATAAATTACCAACGTCGAATAGATATGAAGCTGGAAGAAATAATGATTTCGGTATCAATATATTTGGTATAAATTGAAAATTCGATGCAAAATCATTTATTATATTTTTACATATGAGTGGCATTAACAGTATTATTTTCTCGTGCCCATCTATAACCGTTTTTGGCATTGTCTTTATATATTTTGCAATTAATCCGCCACCCAAACTATGTGCAATTATTATATCTGGATGCATATTCACACTTTGCAAAGCATTCAACAGTCGGTTATATACAACGTCTAAATCTTCAGATGGTTCATAATCAAAGTATGTGAATTTATATTCACGTTCCAATAATACTTTTATATACATATAATCATCTATACCTGACGATAATTGAGTTGCAAATCCGCGAACGAATAAAATTGATTTTGTCATTATATATAATATATATAATATATAATATATAATGGATATAATAACACATAAATTTCGTTCATTATCTGAAGATTATAATACCCGTTCACCAAATACACAATATATAATACAAACTATGACCGGCGCAATACCAACATCATCGAATTACAAAGAAGAATACACCAATATAGATGAGTATAATAAATCGTCTCCTAGAACTAAAGCAAATATGGTTACATATAATCTGGTTCCACCAAATTTCTTGTCAATCCAAAAGAAAAAATAATAAAAAGGTTAACGTCGTTTCTTTATATCCGAAAAACAATAAGTGTTGGAAATGTTGTTTTTGCAATCATTATTAATAGGTTGTTTTGAAAATTGGACATTTATAAAATGTCCATTTTTTATTTCTATAGAATACTTTTCCAATCCCGTTTTTTAGAAAAATCACTTGTGAGCATAATGCTTTGAATCTCGCATTTCTGCAAACAATTTGGCTGCATATTAATTTTTCATAATTATATTATAAAAGCATTTAGAGTTTTTTGCGTCATCATTTTATGATGACGCAAATGATGACGCAAAACGCGCAACTACCTATATCAAAGTATGTTTGTATTGATTGTGACTATATATGCTGTAGAAAATCCGATTTCAGTCGACATTGCGCAACCGGTAAACATAAAATGACGCGGAATGATGACAAAATGATGACGAATGATGACGCTAGCGCGCCACGCGACAAATATATATGTATATGTGGTCGTGGATACAAATATCGTCAGGGATTGCACGTTCATATTAAAAAATGTGTAAAGACAAGTGATGTATCGATGCCTTCAAAGAGTGATGAATTACAAATACTAACAAATCTGGTGACCGAATTGGTGAAAAGTAATATGGAATTGATGAAACAGAACCAGGATGTTATTATACAAAACCAAGATGTTCAACAACGGATGTTGGATATTGTAAAGAATGGAACAAATAATGTTACTACGAATTCGAATAACAAATCGTTCAATTTGAATTTCTTTTTGAACGAACAATGTAAAGATGCATTTAATTTCACAGATTTTGTTAAAGGAATAGAGGTTTCGCGCGAAGATCTTATGAATACAAGCAATCTGGGATTTGTAAATGGAATCTCGAAAATCCTATTGGATAATTTAAACCAGTTGGGTATTCATGAGCGACCCATCCACTGTACCGATTTCAAGCGAGATATAGTATATATCAAAGACGAAGACAAATGGACGAAAGAAGAGGATGATAAAAAATTGCGAAACGCTATACAGGAGGTATCGAGGAAAAGTATGGGAACACTAATAGATTGGAAGAAAAATAACCCGGATTATGCTGATGGAAATTCGGAGTTCTCTCAGAAATGTATAACAATGCAACGAAATTCGGTTGCAGGAGAAGACCGTGAGGTGTTTTTTCCGAAAGTTATTCGGGCATTAAATAAAGAAATTCTAGTGGATAAAAATACACAAAATTGAAAATTGATAATATAATATATAATAATATTGTTATATATTATGAAAATAATGACAAAAATATCTCCAGAACAAAGTATCGATTGTAAATTGCAAATTATTGGGTGCAAAGATATAGATATCACTTTGAATAATAGTATCAACGATTATTCAATAGAACCATATAAAGTTGAGAAGGATGGTATTCGTAAATATCTTATATATAGTGTTCATAAGAATGGTAAAACATTGCGACAATTTATAAATGATCTAAATGAGTTAAAACCAAAACGTTCATTTCGTCAATCATTTCGTAAGCAATTAATTATGTATCCTACAGATTTATTAATTCAATTGATAGATGCTTGTGATTATTTATTATCAAATAATATATTATTGTCACAATCTCACATAAATCCAGATTTAATATGGGTTGAAACCGATATTAATAGTACTATCAAATTAAAATTTATAGATACATTGGATTATGCTGTTGAAAATGAGATGGGTGACGTATATTTGTCACCAGAATTACTAGGAAAAAAGAATCATTTACAGTATTATGCATCTGAATCGTATACAGAAAAACACAGAAAACTTAAGCGATATGATACTCGACCATCGACCATAAGTTCGGTTTATTCGTTAGGATTGGTTATGTATTTTATGATTACAAATAAGGATCCGTTTATCGGATCGAGAGTGAATGTAAATGAACGACCGTATTTAGGTTACGTGAATCCAGATTATTCGAAACTAATTTGGGTTGCTACGGAACCAGATCCTAAAATCCGACCAACCTTGAAAGAATTACGTGAAATGATAGTAAATGTTAAAACTGATACGTGGTGTTGTATATAGTGTCTATACTATATATATATTTATTTAACCTATAATAAATGACGTTATCATTCCATTAATTGGTATTGTATATAACCCCAACGGAAGAAGATTTTGTGTTGCGATAGCAGAGGTAGTAGCAATAATCGAAACCGGAATTATAGACAATGAAGCTACACCTAACAAATTCATATTTAGCTTTTGTGTGTCGAAACACATTAAACCTGGAACCAGTAAAATGTATCCAACACCACAACCTATTGCGCCAGTTGTTAAAGCTATATTATTTACAAACATTATATATATATATATATATATATATATAAAATTAGGTTATATTCGCGTATATAAGTGGTTTTATTTCGCAAATCATTTGATAGATAAAATTAAATTACATATCATTACATTTGATAGCACAAAGATGTTGGAAACTCTTATAATGTTATTACACAATACATTCGAATATTTGAAATCAAAATTATATTAACGTAAGTTCAGATAAGTAAAAAATACTCGTTTACCATACTTCCTGACAAATTTTATTTTTTACACCTTTTCTCGTTTTCTATTTTAGATGATGCAATAATACTATTTGTTCTTTATCACATAAATAGAAAGTTATAATCTCTTATAAATGAAAGCGATAAGTTTATTTTCAGGAATGGGCGGTGATTCACTTGGTATGGTGTATGTTGGTCTAGAACTGGTTGCATATTCAGAAAAGGAAAAGGTTTTCCGCGAAACCCACGATTTAAATTTCAAGAATTGTATATCACTGGGTGAGAAAGTGAATGGTGATATAACCAAGATTCCAGATTCAGAATTCGAGGCATTTACAAATGAGGTCGACATGATATTTGCAGGGTTTCCTTGTCAGGGGTTCTCACAAGCAGGTAAAAAGAATGCAAATGATGTTCGGAACACATTATTCAGTCAGTTCTTACGCGCGACTCGACTCATAATGCCTAAATACATAATCGGTGAGAATGTGAAAGGACTTTTGACTCGTGAAATGGATGATGGTCGCAAATATATAGATGTAATTGTAAGTGAGTTTGAGAACATTGGCTACAAAATAAAGTATAAATTGATTAAAACGGATAAATATGGGATACCTCAGAAACGTGAACGTTTGGTGATCATAGGTTCTCGAACTGGCAATGAACTTGTATTCCCCGAAGAAATACCTGGTATACCAAATTTAGAGAACATTGTTAAGTTTGATATGACTGGTTCCATTAAAATAGAATCGACCGACTTTGATATGTCTACAATTCCAGAACAGTGTATACTAACTGATATGGATAACGAGGAAGAGGAGAACAATCCGCATCCATATTTGAGATTGAAGGCAAAACGTAGAAACGAGTCATATGGAAGTAAGACATATGCCAGTTTATTATCATTTGGTAAGCGTGATTCACCGATTCATTGTGAAATAATTGACATTAGATTACCATCCAAGACGATAATATGCACATATGAACATCAACCTAGATTATTTGTTCCATTGCGTAATAAAAATGGGTATTTTTTGAGATGTTTGCTGCCAGATGAATTGAAACAGATACAGGGATTTCCAGCAGATTATAAAATATCAGGAAATTTGAAGCAAAAGATAGTTCAAATTGGCAATTCGGTGCCACCTGGATTGATAAAGTTGGTGGCAGAATCATTGATACAATGATAATCAGATATCGTAACCGATTGAATATGGATATTTCATATAGCAATAATCTGTCCAATTTGTAGGGAATGGATGGTTTGTTTCGTTCCATTCGAATAGATACTTATTTCCGGATATAGTTCGAATAGGGAACTCGTGCCATAACTTATATTTGAAGTGTAGCAATAGGTTCATTATAGTCATTTCATTCGTGCGGCATACTGGATATTTGTCCATTGCTTCGATTAGTTCCGTTTTGTTACAAATATTTAAAATATCTGTATCATAAATCCAGATACAATTGAGGAAATATTGTGAATTGAAAATGTTCTCTCCGAATTCGTGTTTAATTTGTTCGATTGGTTCGGTTCTCCCAAAGTCCATTTGATTCCTGAATATTTTATCTTTGTGAAAGTATGGTGCACAATCATTGGGTGCAAGAAACTTACCTAGATAATCCAATTCTAATAAATATTCGACCGTGTCGAGAACACGCAACCCAGCATCTAAATACACGACCCTAGACCATTTTCTAAAATAATCATCGAACATATGTAGCTTTTCCCATTGATTCAATTTAAAAAGCTCTCTTTTATCACTATTTGCGAATCCTTCTTTGCCAATGTTCTCTACTAATGTGTTTTTATCTATATTTTCAAATGTAACTTCTGTAACATTGTATTTTTGTTTGAGTTCGTCGGATAAATCGAAATCTATGGTTGCGAGAACAATTGAACCTGTCCAACATCCTCTTGTTCTAAGGTCCTTTATGGTTTGTTCCGCCCTTCGAAGATATGACTTATCGGTGATTAAAGCGAAGGTTGTGTCCATAGTTGTTAATTAGAGTTACTGTTTATGTTCTGAAGAATCATAATATAAATATTGCTGCGCCACCTTTCATTTTATTGCTCTCCAGGCAGAACCACCTTTCATTTTTTTATTCGATGTGAAACTTTTGAAAAAATCAAATGCAATAGAAATAAAATAGAATACTATCATAAGTAAAATTAATGTGTTTACGAATTTGGATAACATACAAAACCATGTTGTATCATCGGATTTACACTGTATTACAGTGCCAAACATCCCGAATATACCGGAACCACCTATTCCACCACTAGACGACTTCATTTTCAATCCTTCATCTATTTTTGCAGTGCAACTCATTTGTATACAATATTACCATATTTTAATTGTTTCATACAAGGTTCTCTAAAGTGGTATTAGTTTCTATATAGAGTTGAAATAAATTTATGATTATGCAAAATTGAATTTATATTATATTGTATAATATAATTAGACCATTGAAGATTTGAAACGGCACGAATTATGCCGTTCAAATCTGTAAATGACTGCCACTTTGAAAGAATAAAATGGCAGGCGTGCCATTTTAATTCTTCAAAGGTGTAAATAATCACAATGGTATTCATCTATATATTAGAATTGAACGAAGGGCGATATTATGTTAGTTATTAGAAGTAACATAATAAATAATAAAGCTATTACATATGCATATTTACAATTATGGGTTCTCTCGGTTTTGTGGTATCCCTAGATGAGTCGAATTGTTTTTTTTTCGAACATCCTCTGTAATGTGCGAGTAAAGCTCTAGAATTTTTCGCAGCATAATCACAATGTTCACAAACATCATTTTTTGATAGAGATGATGCATAAAGTTTTGAAAGATATTGTTCCAAATTTGGAATTTTCATATCTTCCGCTTGTGATATTAATTTTTGATTATAGTCCTTGATTGTTTTTATATGAGACAGCTTATTTGTAGTAAATATTTGATATTCTTTATTGATTTCATCTAATGTATCCTTGTTTATTGTCAGTGTCTCTCCCTCTGAAATATCATTATCAACTAATGTTAGACGAAAGTGGTCTACTATATCGACTGCCGCTTTAATTTTATCTGCGTCATATTCAACCTTATGTAAATAAACGAGAATATTATTATTATTCAACTCGATTTCGAAATTATTCTTATTCGTAATACCATAATGTTGAGCCATCATAATTGCAGAGCAGTTTTTGGTTTCTACATCACGTAAAAACTTGCGAACTTCTTCCTGTGATACATTTTTATCATAGTTCTTGTTCTCGAACAAGATGGTAGGTTTATCTTTTCGAAACATCATTATATCACCAGTTTCTTTCATAGTTCCTACAGAGTCAATTTGTGCTGTAGGATAAAGAGACAATAAGATATTATACAATAAGTTTTCTGATATTTTGCCTTTGGATGATGAATTCTCCATTTTCCTAAGAAGTTCTCCTATATTGGATTGTAAAGTATTATTTGAAACATTATTTGCTTTGGATATATCTTTTAATTCAGTTAGTTTTGTTTCTAAGCGTCCTTCACTCGATGAAATTACAGAATTAAAGAACGTTTGTGAATTTAATATTGTTTTTGAAAATGTATTTTCCATCGATTTCATAAATGCATCCATTGATTCTTTTGTAATACTGTCATTTAATAGTTTATCGGTATCAATATTGATGAGATGATGTAAGGACTTTATAGAATTATCAATGTCAACTGATAATGCATCTGTATTTTTAGGAATTATTTCACTTAACATAATGCGTGTTTTATCTAGAAGAGAATCGTTACATTCTTTAATAATAGGAGCAACTCTATCAGCAGTATTACTTGATAATATAAGTTGGAGATCATTCATATAATCGCGTTTAAACTCAACAAACTTCACAGTAAAATTCGTATTCATTTCGGATTGTGATTTTGTCATCATACTTTTAACATCAGTAACCTGTGATTGTAATGATTTAATGTTCTCTACCAACTGTGAAGCTATGCTTGTATTTAGAGAAGGATTTGAACTTTCAAATATCTTACCAAGTATATCTACAAATAAAACATTCATCTCTTCGAAATCAATATTTGTGTGTTGTTGATAAAATTCCCATATTTTTTTATTTTT
>Ga0102902_1000789_pt1 | contig 10749 bp, 10 predicted proteins | sample Colrivmet1555B02_FD_78458 | JGI IMG/M metagenome (GOLD analysis project Ga0102902, IMG submission 78458) | Estuarine microbial communities from the Columbia River estuary - metaG 1555B-02 | ecosystem: Environmental > Aquatic > Marine > Intertidal zone > Estuary | place: USA: Columbia River... | reverse complement strand
GGAATGGTTGGGTTAAATATTAACATCGGTCGTCGAAAAGATAAAGACTATGATGAAATACCAGACAGTAAAGACAGTTGCAGTGCAAGCTTTGGTTATTTTAAGAATAATGGCTGTCCTGATGCTTTCGTGGCTGACGCTGCAAAATACAAGACACCTAAGAAGGATGACACGCTTCAGAAAAACTCGATAGAAACGCTACCTAAAGTAATAGAAACTCTTGATAAAGAAGCCGTACCTGCTTTAATAGACACTGAAGAGCTAAAGGAAAATGAAGTTACTGAAGAAACTTCAACTCCTGAAATAGAGGTTGCGCCTCAAACTCCTGAAATTGAAGTAATTGAGAATCCAGTATCGGAAAGCACAGAAGCAATTATAATAGATTAAAGACCAGATATCTAATTAACCATACGGGGAAGTAATTAAATAATTACTTCCCTTTTTTTTGTCGATTTTTATCCTACACACCTTGCTGGTTTCTATATAAAATAGTGTGCTTACTCATGGTTTTATTTCTGAAGCCTTAACTTCGAAGCTCATTTAACGTAACCAATATGAATATTGAAATTAAGCAGTGGTTTTTAAGTAACCTTACAACTAGTAACTCCTACGCTTCAGCACTTCTTGTTGTCATGTATCTTATCATTATTTTAGTTATTTGGTGGGTGTGTTTGCGGTTACTCCAATCATATATCCCGAAATTAACAGCTAAAACAGAAACAATGTGGGATGATATTATTTTCAATCAACGGGTAATTAAGGCATTTGCTACGCTAATTCCCGCACTTCTGGTACACCTTTTAATTCCCCAATTATTTATTGAATCTAGTCCAATACTTCCGCTACTAATCACTACTGCAGATATTATTATTGTCTTTGTATCGGTATGGATTCTCACTTCTTTTTTTAATTCTATCAATGAAATTTTATCTGAAAAAGATCAATACAAAGGGAAACCAATTGGTAGTTTAACTCAACTCGCCAAAATATTGACTTATTGCATTGGAGGTATTTTGATTATTTCTTTACTTATTGATAAGAGTCCTGCTTTTTTGTTGAGCGGTTTAGGCGCTATTGCCGCTATACTTTTGCTCGTATTTAAGGATAGTATATTGGGTTTTGTAGCAAGTATACAACTGTCTGCCAATAATATGGTTCAGGTGGGTGACTGGGTAACTGTTCCTAATTATGGCGCCGACGGCGATGTGTTTGAAATTAACTTAACGTCCATAAAGGTTCGTAATTTTGATCTTACCATAACCACTGTTCCTACCTATGCTTTCATTTCAGATTCGTTTACAAACTGGCGCGGGATGCAGTATTCTAGTGGGAGACGAATTAAACGTTCTATCAATATTAAAAAAGATACCATTTGTTTCTGTGATGAGGCTATGCTGGCTAAATTTCAAAAAATAGCCTTGATATCAGACTACATCACCACACAAAAACAAGTAATAGATGATTATAATTTTAAAAACAAGATAGATACTTCTATATTGATAAATGGAAGGAATATGACCAATATAGGGGTTTTTAAAGTCTACATAGAAAATTACTTGTTGAATAATCCAGACATAAATCAATCTATGATGATAATGGTAAGACAATTGGTCCCATCTGATACAGGATTACCTTTAGAAGTATATGCATTTTGTAATAACAAAGAATGGAAAATGTATGAAAGTAATGTAGCAGACATTTTCGACCATATCTTGTCGGTGGTTCATTACTTCGATCTGGAGTTATTCGAAAATCCTTCAGGATCTGATTTTAGAAACCTGATCAATAAATAAAATATAAGGTCAAACTAGTATCATTGTATTCTAAAATGAAATTCGGTACAAAAGCCATACATGCAGGCCTCGCACCTGATAAAGCAACAGGTGCAATAATGACACCTATCTACCAGACCAGCACATACGTGCAAGAGGGAATAGGAGAACACAAAGGATATCAGTACAGTAGAACCGGTAATCCTACGCGTAGTGCGCTAGAATCCAACTTGGCTGCTTTAGAAAACGGAAAATACGGTGCTTGTTTCGGTAGTGGATTAGCGGCCATTGATTGCGTAATCAAAATGCTAAATCCGGGGGATGAAGTAATTTCAACTAATGACTTATACGGTGGTTCATACCGTTTGTTTACCACGATTTTTGCCAAATACGGTATTGTCTTTCACTTTGTAGACATGTTGGATGTAAAGCATATTGAAGCTGTTGTAACACCCAATACAAGGTTAATCTGGGTAGAAACACCTACAAATCCGATGATGAATATTATCGATATTGAAGCAGTTGCTAATATTGCCCAAAAAGCCAATGCCCTATTGGGAGTAGACAATACCTTTGCTACGCCATACTTACAAAATCCACTAGACTTAGGAGCAGATATAGTTATGCACTCTGCTACTAAATACTTGGGTGGTCATAGTGATGTGATAATGGGAGCACTAGTATGTAAAGACCCGATTATCGCGAATGAAATGTATCGCATCCAGAATAGCTCTGGAGCTATAACAGCTCCCATGGATTCATTCTTGGTACTGAGAGGTATAAAAACACTTCATTTACGCATGCAACGTCATTGCGAGAATGGTGAAAAAATAGCTCGTTGGTTACAAAAAAATCCTAAGGTAGATAAGGTATATTGGCCAGGTTTTGAGAGCCACACCAATCATATTATAGCTAAGAAACAAATGCGCGGATTTGGCGGAATGATTTCTTTTAACCTAAAAGGAAATGACTTGGATGATGCCAAAAAAATAGTATCCAATACCCATTTATTTGCGCTCGCCGAAAGTTTAGGAGGGGTTGAAAGTCTTATCGGTCATCCAGCTACCATGACGCACGGCAGTATTCCTAAGGAAGTTCGGGAGCAGTCGGGTATCGTCGATTCACTAATACGCCTTAGCGTGGGAGTGGAGGATGCAGATGACCTAATTGCTGATTTGCAAATGGCTTTTGATGCCTGAGCAAATTATATACTCTTTACAAAATCTAGAAATACCTGCTTGTGAAGATCTAAATCCATATGAGCAGATAATGCGACACGGGCTATGTAGTCTTTGTCTCCTTCTTTGGTAGTTCCTTGGGTAGACGTGGCCGGAATCGTCCAGTAGCAGCCTTTTAGCTGGCCGTAGCTTACGCAGTATTTACTTTCATTGGGAATTTCTGTGATCATTAAATTGATTAAGCGGTGATTTAGCGCACGTTTATGGGATTCTCTCTCTTCATACGTGGTTCCCTTTGTAGGTAAATCTAAGGAAAATACAGACGGCATAAATCCTTGGCTAGCTAATTCTTCAGAAACAAAGTTGATTTTAGCTTCTGGCAAAACTTCATTTATAAAATTAACAAATTCACGTGTGTTGGCATACGCATCTACTATACGCTGATTCATGGAAGGTAATTGCTGCGCTAGGTATTCATATTGCAAATAAGTTGCTTCGTTATCACAAAGTGCGAGATGTATTTCTATTTTAGGCATTAAAGCCGCAGCCATTTGGTTTCCAACACAATAACCAGCCGTGCATTTGCCACCACTCGGAAATTTAGATCCGCTGGCATACGATATAGCGCTAACGGTGGATAGTATTTTCCCTTCCCCTAAAAAGTGAACATTAGGACAAAATGTTTGGTCTAAAATAAACACTGGAGCAATAGCAACCTTGCCAGACGCTGTTTTTCGCTCTCTGGCTAGTGTCTCTTTCAGTTGGATTAAATCAGGCACTTCGACTCTAGGATTGGTAGGAATCTCTGCAATAATGTATGGGATAGCGTCTTCTAAAGCTAGTTGTTTTAAAATCCGGTCAATACTTTGTACCATATCATGATCGCCGTCTACAGGTAAATCAACTATTTGAACATTGTCAAGACAAGCAGCAAGACGTCTTGCTTGATCATTGGTTCCTCCATAACAATTAGGTGGTACAATAAATTTAATTGCCTTTTCTGGATGGTGTTCAACGGCATCGTGAACAAGCCCCATCATTATGGCATATTGAATTGAAAGGCCACTAGAAGCCACTAATGCCGTCGTAGGTGAACCTGTAATGCTAGCAATAGATTCTAAAACCGATAACTTATTGATCTGCAGTTGTTCCAAACTCAACTCCGCGGTTCCGTTACCTAAAAACATATTCAAAGCTGCAAGACAATTTACAGGCGTCATCGCAATGGTCTCTCTGCGTCTTACGTGCTGAATTTCTGAAACATAGTTCTTATTATGCTCACCATTAACTAAAATGACACTGCCTAGCTGTTGTTTCGTATGTATATAGAAATCAGCCATAGTCGATAAATCAAAATGACTTATGTTCTCGGTTTCTGAAATAAAAACAGTTCTACCTTCAAAATTAGGAATAACTGAAGAAGCATTATCTATTTGCTTTAGTTCAAAATTATAGCCATAAATACTGCGGATTAAATTAAAATCTAAATACTTAGGCAAATCACCTCGGTAAAGTATCTGAGTGCTCTTATGATCCAATAGGTTTTTTCGTAAGATGGCTAAAAGAGGGGCCGACTTGGAAGAAAAGCTAATCACACTTTCGGAGGGTACTTTGTTCAAATCTGCAATAACCCATTCTAGAATACAAGATAATGGATGACCTAGACGAATGTAATCATAAGCCGTAGGCAGTTTACTTAATGCTGAAGTATCTGCGTTATTGTTTTCATACAAGTCTTTAAATAAATCAATAAATTGAGTTTTGGCATATTTTTCATCATAAATATCCAGTCTGTGCGTGGTTAGATTTAACCAATCTAAGGGCATGTTTTGTACTACTGATTTTATATATGTAAGCATTTTAGGGTTAACCATTCTAGTTTCGGTGTAAGAGGTCGGCAACTTACATCAATTCCATTTATTTTGAAAGAAGCGAGTAAAAACAATCCTTTATCAGGACCTATTGAAATTTGACCTAGATAAATTTGATTAGAAAAATAAAACCTTAACATTTGAGGCGCACAACTTATTACCTAAGTGACTTCTAACCAACATACGCTCGATAAAATACTTCAAGACCTAAATCACCAAGATTTTATCGAGCATGACCCGATTTCCATTCCCAAACGATTTAAGAGCAAAGAAGATATTGAAATTTCTGCATTTTTTGCAGCAACATTGGCTTGGGGACAAAGAAAAACCATCATTAACAACACGAATAAAATCATGCAGTGGATGGGAGAGGAGCCTTATCGTTTTATAGTACAACATTCAGCTAATGACCTCAAGATTTTTGAAAAGTTTGTGCACCGTACCTTTAATGCTACGGATGTATTATACTTTATTGAAGTTTTAAAACGATGGTATGAAAAAGGACAATCATTAGAAGATTATTTTGTAGGTAATACGATGAAAGATAGAATTGCTCATTTTCATCTAGCCTTTTTTGATAATGACTTTGTCTCTGAGCGTACCAAAAAACATATTGCTAATCCAGCTAAAAATTCTTCAGCTAAACGACTCAATATGTATTTGAGATGGATGGTGAGAGACAATGATATCGACTTTGGTTTATGGAAATCAATACATACCTCAGAACTAAAATGCCCGCTGGATGTGCATGTACAAAGAGCCGCATTTCATTTTAATTTACTTACCAGAACCCAACAAGATTGGAAAGCAGTAGAAGAGTTGTCTGATAATCTTTTGTTATTGGATCCAGTTGATCCCATTAAGTATGATCTCGCTCTATTTAAATGGAGTGAGCGTAAAATGGATTAAGTTATTTTCAACTTGTGCTTATCTAAAAGCCCCGCTAAGCTTAAAACTGAAAATTTTGCACCCGGCATGGTATTAAGCGATGGGTCAAGATTATAGTTAATTGCCGTACGAAAATCAGCATTGGTAAGATTGGTGCGTTCAAATGTTGCTGCATATAAATCGCTCTTATCAAAACTAGCATTGCTAAGGTCGGTTTCTACAAAATCTACATCCTTCAGCGAACATTTTAAAAAACAGGTTTTATTAAGTTTTAGCTGATAGAACGAACTGTAATCCAAGATGCAATTGGTGAAATTAAGTTCCAATAAAAATCGATTAGCATCGGTAAATTGAATACCCATAAGCTTACAATCGTTAAAAATTGCTTTTTTAAAAGCGGTATGTTTGATTTTAACATTGGTCAAGTTACATCCTGAGAATGAACAATCAGAGAAAGCAACTTCAGCAAGATTTAGCTCGGCAAAATCACAATTTATAAATGTACACTCCTCATAATCATTGCACAAGGTTTCTGCCGTTATAATACTGTTTTCTATGGTTACTTGATAAGCGGATTTATCCATGATTATATTTTGTTTTAAATAAGCTTAAGGGATAAGTATTTGGGTGCACCAATTACTGCTATTTGACAAATATCGTGGACCAAAAAGACTTATTAAATTGGCAACTACTTGAGAAGTACACCGTTGTCCCACTGCTCTTTCTTCCACTTTTTACCGTTATGTTTCCAGTAATTCCATGTGCCGTGCTTCATATCATCTTTAAACTCGCCTTCACACTTTCCATATAGATTGGTTGCTCCAACTTTCCAAGGACCGTTTCGCTTACCTTTGATATAGCTTCCTTCATCTACACCGCCTTCATTGTACCGATGTTCTACCCAAGGGCCTGTTTTAAGGCCATCTTCGTAATCTCCGTAGGTATCTAAACCTTCTTCTTTGTAAGATTTATAAGCACCGTTTAGAAGGCCGTTTTTAAAGGTCTTTATTTCAATAGGGTTACCACTCATCGTGTAAATAACAGACTCACCTTCTAACTTACCCGCTTGATACGTTTCCTTGAGCATTAAAGAACCTTCTAGCGAATAAACGAGTCTCTCACCAGTGGCAAAACCATCTACATATTCACTTGTTTCTGCTATCTTTTCACTGATGTGATAAAGTGTGGTTATTCCATGTCTAACACCATTGGCATAATTGATCTCTTTGCGTTTAGCTCCCTCTCTGTCATATGAAGTAACTAAACCATCAGGTAATCCATTTTTAAAATTACCTACCTGCTCTTCATTTCCATTGTCATGATAGGTCACAAATGGACCTTCTTCTTTTCCGTTTACAAACATTGCTTTTTTGAGTGGTTCGCCATTTGCTCTGAAAGCTCTGTAGGATCCATTCAAAACACCTTCTTGGTACATGCAATCTACTTCAGGTAAACCATTTCTATAAAAAGTTCTAAAAACACCATGTCTCACACCTTTTTTGTAACCTATTTCTTGGTCTTGTTTACCATCTTCATACCAGCTACTAAATAAACCATCAATCTCTCCATTAGTCCATGTAATGCGTTGCATTGGCTTATTATTACTAGGCCATAACATTAAAGATTCTCCTGTATAAGCATTACCTTCATAATAATAATTGCCATCTTCTTGTTTTACGAGTTTGGAGAAGGCTATTTTGGTTTGCGCAAAGGTTATTATTCCTAGCATCAGCATTACGGCAAGCGTTGTTTTTCTCATTTATTGTATCAGATTTTTGGCAAAGTTATATATTGTAATCAATCTACTGCTTGGCAGTTTTTCACTATTTGTTCGGCATTCTGTTTTAGCATACACTCAAAATGACCACGCGGACAACTATCGCTACCTAACTTGCTACAAGGGTTGCATTTTAAGTCCACGTTATAGTTGAAGATTTCCTCTTTATTCGTCCTATAGGCATACATACCAAAGGATGGATGTGTATTTCCCCAAAGGCAATGTATAGGCGTTTCAAAAGCGGAAGCGATGTGCATAAGCCCTGTATCTCCGGTAATCAAATCAGATGCATTTTTGATGATATAGGCAGATTCATCTAATGTCAATTTATTGCACAAGTTAATTACAGAATTATGTGGCAGCTTATCAATAATTTCTTTCGCTTTTGCTTCGTCAGCTGAGCCTCCACCCAAGATTACAACGCAACCGTTTAAACGTTTAATAATATCTAAAACAACATTAACGGGTATCTGCTTGGTAAAGTAGGTTCCGCCTATAGCGAGTGCGACATAGGTTTTAGGCTTTAGGTTAAAATCAGATAATTGCAGGGAGAGCTTATCCGGAAAGAAGTAATCTATTCCTTTTTGATCATCCACTACTTCAAGCGATTTTAACGCGTCAAAATAACGATCTATGATGTGGATTTGTGGTAGTAGGTTCAATTTAAATTGCACAAACAACCATTTTTGAATATTTAGTTTGTCAAATGAAATCCACTTTGCTTTAAGCACTTTTTTAAGTTTACGGGTACGTAAGTTTTTGTGTAAATCGATAACTAAGTCATAGTTTTCTAACGTTAACTCGTTTGCCAAATCTTTAGTGTCATTATTCCAATATTTTACTTGATCTATATAGGGATTATGAACGACCAAACCAGAGAATGTATCTTTAGTCAAAAAATGCACCTCTGCATCTATTAGTTGTTGCTTAACGCAGCGTATAACCGGTGTGGTTAATACAATATCACCAATAGAACTTAGTCTTATAATCAGTACCTTCATTGTTTTGGGGCGTACAAAACCTCTTCATGTATAAAAGCATCTTCCATTATATAAGCAGCAGAAACTCCATTTTCTATCATGGCAATAATGATATTGACATTGTTTCCTTCAGCATCTTGACCCGCCATGATATATTTGATTATTCCATACGAATTGGCTAGCCGTTTGGGCATCCTACTTACATCAAAATCACCATCTCCAAAAAATCGGCTATAAAAAATTAGATTGTAGCACGTGTCCATATCTATTCTTTCTTTCTCAAAACGTGTCTTTTTATAATAATCAATATAAATATAATTATCTGCTTCGATAGGCGCAAAGTATAAGGTGTCGTCTAGTTGCAATTGAACTTCTTCTTGGGCAAATCCTTGCGAAATACAAGCGAGTATTAATATTAAAAATAGTGTTTTTCTCATGATGTTACAGTGTTTTGACCACTAGGTACTGATTTTCGATGCGTTTTACTCTAATAATTTTACCGCTATCTACAAACTCACCATCCGTCTTTGCTTCAAAAGTAACACCATTTAATTTCACTCTTCCCATAGGCCTAAGAGCAGTATGTGCAGTGCCTTCCTGACCTAAGAGTGTGTTTAAGTCAATATTGCTATGTTGAATTCCAGGGGCTTTAGCAATGGTACTTATAAGTACAGCCTTTTGAAATAAACTAGATTTTATAAATCTTGAACCAAAAAAATAGAGCAATACTCCAAAGCCAACTAGTGAAAATAATACCGTTGCAATAGCATTGTTTATCTCAGGAGGTGAGACATCACCAAAATCTAAGTTTACGTTGCGTATCATACTTAATGTAAGTCCAGAAACTAGAAAGATTACGCCACTTATGCCCGCAACCCCAAAACCCGGTATGACGAAAATTTCTAGAGCTAATAATACCAACCCCGAAATAAAAACCAAAATTTCCCAGTTTTCAGCAAATCCATCGAGATATAACGGAGCAAAAAAAGCAATTGCCGCAGCTATAGATACTACAATAGGAACGCCTAATCCAGGTGCTTGTAACTCCAGCACGATACCGCCGATAATAAGCAATATCAAAATCATTCTAAGCCAAGGGAAAGAGAGTATCTCTAATACTTTGTCCAATGCAGTGGGTTTTACTGTTATTACTTCGGCATTCTCTAATCCTTTTAAGGTTAGTATTTCAGAAATAGAAGCTACAATTCCTTCACAATAGCCCCATTTTAAGGCTTCTTCCGTGGAGAGCGTAATTACTTTGGTGGAATCTACTAACCCTGGCACAATCATGCGCTCATCCACCATTCCTTCTGCAATATCTGGATTTCGTTTGTAAATAAAGGTAGAGTCGTTGTCACTTACTTTGAGTATTTTACCCTTGCTTTCTGCAGTGCTACGTATTTGTTTACGCATATAGCTCTGGTATTTATCTGGCGCCTTTTCTCCTGTTTCTATCACCACGGTAGATGCGCCAATACTGGCACCTTTTCGCATATAAATGGCATCACACGCGATGGAAATAAGCGCTCCAGCGCTGGCTGCGTTATTATCTATAAATACGCAAGTAGGTATCTTAGTATTTAGTAAACGAGATCTTACTGAGTCTGCATCAGTCACATAACCACCATAGGTATTCATATGAACGATTATTAAATCGGCATTTAGTTTTTCGGCTTCGGATACCGCTTGGCTTGTGATACGTGTTGACGTACTGTTTATTACACTCTTTAGCTCAAAAACAACAACCTTGGGCTTGTTCTGTTGTCCAAAGCTTAACAGCGCACTGCATAAGAACATGGCTAGACTTAAAATGTGTTTCATTTTGACCACAATACTACAAATCCTTCCAACAAAGTGAATAACTAATTGTTTAATCCAGATTTATCGTTGATAAATTTGCATCCATAATGACAAAATTATTCACCATCATCGTATTTCTGAGTTCCTTTAGTGCTTTAGCACACAAGTGCGATTCTATTGGAAGTAAAGTTAAAAATGGTAAAACGTATATTCTTCATAAAGTAGAAAAAGGGGATGGCTTGTACAGCCTAAGCAAAAGATATAACGTTGCGTTAAAAAGTATAGTGGATCAAAATCCAGGAGCTGATTCTGCTATTAAAATCGATCAAGTACTTTTAATTCCTATGTACGCCGAAGTACAATCCAAAGATAAAATTTCGAAAAACAATGCAACCACTGAGATAAGCTCCAAGGGCGAGGTAGTAAAATCTGCTGGAACAAAAAGTCATAAGGTGGAACCAGGTCAAACACTCTATAATATTT
>Ga0102902_1000693_pt1 | contig 11607 bp, 9 predicted proteins | sample Colrivmet1555B02_FD_78458 | JGI IMG/M metagenome (GOLD analysis project Ga0102902, IMG submission 78458) | Estuarine microbial communities from the Columbia River estuary - metaG 1555B-02 | ecosystem: Environmental > Aquatic > Marine > Intertidal zone > Estuary | place: USA: Columbia River... | reverse complement strand
TCTAATTTGTTTTTCAATTTTACTGCAAGAGCACAAGTTTCATATTCCTCAAAGTCAATAAGGATTTGTAATTGTTCGTCTAAAAGGTCTGTAAATTCTCTACTATCAATAGATAATGTAATAACTATAACCTCTTTGATTAAGACTTTTGCGAAATCAACTCTTTTCTTTTTATTTCTTATTCCGAATGAAATACCTTCTACGATTGCTTTTGCAAGTTCTCGTCTATTTGTTTCAAAAATATCCGAAGGGTCGTTTGCGTTAATTTGAATTGGTTTAAATCTCTTTCTTATTGACATAAATCAAATATAAGAAAAATATTTTAATTCTCCAAATTTTGAGTATTAAAACTTTTAAATACTTTTGTAGGTATCATTTTATAACCTGTATTGGATGTGGTTAAGATACAATTTCTAAATTCTTCCCAATCAATCATATAAGAATTATCCAACATACCACCTGTTTTTGACTTAACTACTTCATTTAAAGCATTAATAGTGTATATTGAATTTGATTGTTTCTTTCTATGTACTAAAATAGTTTTCCAGTCAGAAGGGATTGCATTAGAACCCTTCTCAACATTAAAAGTAATGAAAGCTTCTTCAGGTCTCACCTTACTTTCTAAAATGAAAACATTTGGATTAGTTAGGGTATAGTTTGTTAATATAAAATCAACCGACTTATCCAATTCTTCCTTTGTCGTAAAAAGGCAAAGTAATTGTGTGTTCATTATTTTTTCTTACTTTTTTGTTGTTTTACTGCTTGTTTTAGTGTACCAATTCTAGAGGTTTGAGTCTTTAAACTTTTATCCACATCTTTAATTGCTTTTAATAAAACCATATCAGTAATATTTGTTACCTTTTTAGATTGCAAAACCTTTTCTTTTTTCATTGCTTCAATGGTTACTCGTTTTCTGTCTGCTACAGGACGTTTTTCACCTCTACTTCTATGACTACCCTTTTGTGCCTGGCCTCTAACTATTGTATTTGAATGGTCTGGTGGGGGAATTTGTATTCCTTTTGCTTTTAATTTTTTATCATAGTTTGGGTCTATTCTTCTAAAAATGATAGCATCTCTTGTATTTGGATGCCAATAGTTCCAGGCCTTCATAACTACATCTATTTCGTCAGCTGACATGTTTTCTATATTTTGTTGATTCATTCCACCATAATCACCTTTACTAAATGAACTTACTAAATTTTGTAATAACTTTGCCTCTCTAAGATTTTTAACTTCTTGTTCTAATTTTTTAAGTTCCTTTTCTTCAGGAGATTGAGATAATTTTTGATTAATTCTATTTACCAATGCACTGGGTTCTAATGAATTTTTCATTTGATTTATAGAAGATTCCATCAAATCCCAGTTTTCAGGACTATCTAATCTATCTTGCTCTTCCAATAAAGTTGTTTTAATTCCTTTTTTCTTTTTTTCTGCAACATTTTTAATTGCGTTGGAATATGCAATTCTATGGTCTAATTGCATTTGATTAAATGGAACCACTTCACCTGTAACGGCACTTCTACCACCATGACTCAAATATAATCTAATAATATCTCTAGCTCTTTGTTTACCTGCTTCTCCCGTTGTTAATTTGGGGTCTACACCACCCGCCTTTTGAATCAATCCCATCACTCTACTATACTCTTTTTTACCCATTTCATTTATCATAACTTCCTGTACTCTATCAATATCCTGTTCAGAAACATCATATTTTGGGTAATCCAATTGGTAATCAGGATTCTCCATTCTCTTTTGGAAAAAATCCAGAGACGATTTTAATTGTTTTTCGGTTGGAGCATATAAACCTGCGCCCGAATTTGCTCTTACTTGTGTTGGAATTAAACCATTTTTTACAATATTAACAATAGACGCATCATTTAATTTTTGTCTTTTTGTTTCGGATTCACTACGTTTAAGTGATTTTGTATTACTTTTTTTTGATTGTTGGGTTGGTTTTTCTTTTGGTTCAAATACTTTACCACCTTTATCTTTACCAAATACATTTGATTTTGGTTTTACAGGTTTTTCTTCATCATCAGGACCTGCATCTACCATATCAATATCCTTTTCCGAATATCCTGCTGTAGCCATCATATTCTTTGCCATAGTATATGCTGCAGAATTTTTCTTATATCCTAATGCAGACGCAACAGTTACTTGGTTACCTGTTTCTGGATTTTTAAAGCTTTGTTTTAATACCTTATCCAATGATTGTTTTGCTTCATTCAAATAAGAATAATAGACTCTTGCTTTCTGTGCCATTGCATTGGCATCAGAAACACCATTTTCTCTTAAAATTTTTACTAATTTTGTAACTTGTTCCTCTTTGTTTAAATCAATAATACCATGTTCTACACGATATTCTAATTCTTTTAGGATTTCTTGGAAATTTATTGACATTTTTTTATATTATTAAAATGAATTTTGTAATTGTTTTGCAAACTTATCACCATATGTCTTTTTAGCTTTAGCTAATAAGTTATTCAAAATTGAACTTCTATATTTAATTAAAGATTGTGGCATGTGACCTTTTGAATTGTGATATTTTTGAATTTTTTGCATTTCAGCAGCTGATGATTTATCGTCCATCATTTTTGCTAATGCCATAACTGCACCATTGTGGTCGTTATTATCGGTTAAATCTGCTATGTTGTCCAGTTCATCAGATAAAGATACTCTTTTAGGTTCTTTTTTATCCTTATCGGCCATCATTTGATTAAATGCATTATCACCATATTTTTTTAGTTTGTCATCGTTACCAAATACTGATGTTCCACCAACTTTAGATGCTCTACCTGCAGTTGTTACTCTACCTGCAACTACTACCTTTGTATCAGGTCTTAATTTATGATTTTTACTATAAGTGTCAAATGCTGCCTGAGATGGAAAATCAATCTCATGTAATGGGATAAGGTTTATTAAATGCATATTTTGTCTATTAATTGTATATAATTATATGATATAAATATAAAATTTTAACTTATAACCTCTAAATTGTTGTAATTCTCTCCTTCTTCCACTCTAACCGGAAAATCACCCTTCTCCATTATCTCTCTAATGTCGTTTAGAAGATTTTCTCTTTCTACGGGATGTGTGTCTATAATGAAGGCATCATAAGTATAAAGTATCATTTTTGACATTCTCCCACTCAAATACTCTAACACCTCACCAATCTTCATATAATTGATTTCAGTTTCTAATGATTGTAGTAAATAGTTAAATACCTTTTGTTCGTTACCACCTTCAATTCTACTAAAAGGAATTTCTCTTTTATATAAGAGTGTCGTAAGTTTTCCCGAAATGACGAACGATTGGTATAATTTCTTAATATACTCATCTACCTTTTGGAAAAATGGAATTCCTCTTGCGTTATCATCTAATCCCCCATAAAGATATGTAAAGGTTATCTTCTTTGCCGTCTCATAGTCACACCCATAAAGGTTTGCAAGATGTTGGTGAGCGGTCTCTCCTTTTGGAAATTCATACCCAACCATTTTCGCAATCAAACGAATGTGATAAGACTCATAGTCAAATTGTAATAAAGTACCATGTGGATGACGACTAACGAAACACTCTCTCGTTCCATCCGACTTATTTAGAGCAGAGTAGTTCACGTTAAGATGTCTATTGGATGGCCTTCCGGTAGTGGTGTAGGGGTTATATTGTGTGTAGACGATATCATTTTTTCGCAGGTATTGCTCGTTAAAGTTAAAACTATCAATAAATTTTTCTCTAACGACTTTTACCCCAGCCCCTTCCAACCTTCCCAATGTTTTAATTGCTGATGTATATTTTCTATCCCACTCTCTTCGTGTACTGATATTTGGGATTGTTTTTAAGACTTCATACCACTTCATTAAAGGTACACAATCATTCAACTCTTTAAAGTCGTTTCTATACCCTCTATAAACCGATTCTACGACCTCATTAAAGATAAATGGTTTCCCATTCTCTTCAAAGTAAACCCACTCATAATCTAATCCTATGGTGTTTAAATACCTATTGTCTAAAACCAATGTATTGACATGAATTATTTTAGATATGTCAAACTTATCTAACTTTTTTGCGTCTATGTGATTAAAATTAATTATACCATCACTTCCGTCACTTTGTCTATAATAAAGGAACGACAAACGATTTCCCAATGGATGTGCTCTATGAGAACTCCACACAGGAATTATAAGGTCAATATTTACATTACCCCCTAAAAACGAAAGTAGGGTATGTTTATCTTCAATTAGATTCATACCCTACAATATACTAAAAATATTTTGATTTACAAAATTTATTCTCCCCAATGTTTTTGCTTCATCTCATAGATGTCAATTGGTTCTCTTTTCATTTGTTGACCTGGATTAAAATATGCACCCTTCTTTAAATAACCACATAAGAAGTTTCTTCTCATTCTTGTTGTATCTCTATTTGGTTCACTACCATGTACAACGTGTGAGTGCAATAATGCAACTTGTCCTTTTCTTAAATATCCTTCAATCTTTTTGAAATCATGTCCTTCTGGCATCACACAACTCTTACCTCTCTCACTTCTCCAATTACCCGTATTTGTTTTCTTTCTTTCCTCATTATCTTCAATTGGTAATATAGGCAATCTATGAGAACCTTCATAATTCCAAACTGCTCCGTTTTCAGGGTCGTGATTATCTAATGCCAATGCTGTATTAATAATTTCATTGTGGCCACATCCTGTATAGAATGCATTTTGATGTTGGTCTCTACCCAATTCACCTTTTGGTTTGTAATATCCCCAAGTTTGCATTCCTACGATATCACCTTCCATTAAAAATTCACATGCTTCAATCATTTTAGGATGTGAAAACATTTTTTCAACTTTTTCAGAAACTTTGTGTGGATGCATGATTGGTTCAAACTCTTGCCATTTTTCAGGTTCAGCTTGATTCCTTTCTAATCTTAATCTATCTAATTCTGCGTTTAATTCGTCAACCTCTTGTTCGGTTAATAATTCTAAAACTGTCCAACCTCTATATCTCCAATCAAAGGTCATTTGCTGTTTTTCCTCAAAGGATAAGTGTTTGTATTCTTTCATAACTAATTTGTTTTATATAATTAAATATAGTGAAAATTATTTTAATTACCAAATTTTTATATGATTTTTATCATTTGTAGAATTGAAGTAAGTTTGGTAAATATAATCCAATGTTTTTTATTTTAAACGATGTCATAGAAATTGAAGATTTGTTTGATTCTATTACTCCACTATCCAATAATTCACCAGTACCACTATATATTTTTTCTTTTGGGCCGGCAATTCTCCAAGGCATATTGTCTGTTATCCAATATGGGTTATCTTGTAATCTTTGAAAAATATCAAAATTTACTTCAAAAACAAAACCATTTGGGTCATTAGCTTTTTGAATAAAATACCTTGTAATTACACCAGTATCATAATCATCATCTATTGGTATTGGTACTATTGTCTGTGGTATATCCAATGGAGGAAATGTTTTATTTTTTACTAAATCACTATACATATCATTTTTTATTCAAATGTGAATCTATACGCTATCTCTAATATTGTTGTCCATCTATTTTCTTTAATACTATGTTTTACATTTAATACTTGAAAATATCCCTTTTGATTATAAATTTCAGGTACACCATCAATTAAAAAATATTCACCACAACTTATTCCGGCAATACCATCCATTGTTATTGTTGCTTCTAAAAATGTTAAACCAATCGTACCCGTTTGTGCTTTTGGTATTTTTGCTTGTATTAATGATGAATCTTTGTATATTAAATTATTCAATGGTTCCGTTTTACCATTACTATTCATTTTAAATCTAACAATATTTTTTTTAAGAGCTTCTTCTGTATTTTTAAATTCTTTTTCTGCCAGTTTTTGTGCAGCTAATTTATCCTTTTCCTGTTCAGCTTTTGTTTTAGTAACGGGTGGTGTTGATTTGGTTGCGTTATTCTCATTAATTTCCGATACTTCGTTCACTTCTTTTGCAAGTATTGGATTTAATGAATAATATCCATCTGCATTTTTTGCATATGAATAGTCTATATTTGCATATTTTGTTCTTAAATTTACAATTTCAATATTTTTGAAATTATTATTTGTATTTCCATTTTTATTAGAATCTAATATAAATTTACTATTATATAAAGCCTGTGCTTGCATCAAGTTATCTAATTCTAATTTAAATTCAAAATTTTCAATAATTGAACCGGATGCACCTATATTTAATCTATATATGTTTTCTTTTTCTTTTTTTTGTGGGACGGGGTTTTCAATTTTTAATTTTTCATCAACTATTATTAAATCAGTATTACCCTCTTTATCCAATGCTTTTTGTAATCTTAAATAAGACATGCCATACATATTCGCACTTATCAATGATAATATTGAATTTATTACATCGGCTTTAGTATATGATTTATTATATGAATCTAAAAAAGAATCATAACTTATAAAAACATTTAATAAATTTCCAACATTTTTATATATCCTTCGTTCGTTGTCCTTATTATATTTATTATATATTGTAAATAATGATGGTGTTTTCTCATTTTCTTCTTCATTGGTTACATTAAATTGATATTTTTTCTTTTCACCTATTTTACATTCCAAATTCTTTTTTTCGTTTATGTATATTATATTTCTTTTTTCTTTTGATATTTCTATTGAAGGTATTTCTCCAGGAAATAATAAAGAATCATTTGATGAAATTAAATATTTGCTAGAGTTTACAGGAATTATATCAATTTTTTCTGAATTTTTGTCATTTTCATCTTTTAAATAATAATATTGGTCTGTATTTATGCTTTCCTTTTTAGTTAAAAATAAATCTAAATTATTTAATAAATGTAATATTAATCTAAATGAAATATATGGTGTTTTACTATATGTTTCATCTTTTGCATCGTTATTAATTAATCCCCAATTAAAAAAATCTTCATACCATTTATCTTTTTTTAATTTATCTGTTAACACATCTACTGGAAGATTAAAATCACTAATTAATTTTGCTACCCAACTTTTATAATCATCGGTTACTGGTGCTTTTTTTGTACTAGTAATAGCATATAATTTTCCCTGTTTAATTGGAGTCCACATTTGTAATTCATTTCCTGCAGATATTTCTAATTTTACATCGTATGAACCATCGGATTCTATTGTGTATGAAAAATTTGTAACTCTGCCGGCCATAAAATCATAATCACCATTTGTATCTTTTAAAATTGTAATATAATCTTTTTTAGTTGTTCTATTTTTTTGTGAATAAATTTCAAAATAAGAATTCATAAATTCTTCGTGTCCTTTATTTGCAAATAAATGCTTATCTATTGTAACATTTTTGAAAACACCAAAAAGATTATCGGCTCTAATATCACTATTATGACCATATTCCAATACAACATTCATTCCAGGTCTTAAAAAGAAAAGTTCAAACATTTCTAATTGTTTTAATGTAAAAACTTTTATTTCTAAATTTGCCGTTTTTAAAGTATTGTTACCATTTAATGAATCTATTTCTAATGAAAGTATAATGGGAGGTGATACTTTTCTATTTTTTTCACCTGGAACACTAATAGTATTACCATCTAAATCTTTACCTATTGTACTAAAACTTTTTTCATAGGTTCTATCACTATCATTTGTAGAATTTGATATAACACATCCTTTATATGCCGATGCTGGATAGTTTCCCGATGAATACATTTTAGATATATCATCCGAATTATTAGGTTGATTTGTTACTATTGCAGGGGATGATAATATTACAAATGGTGATAATAAATTTAATTGTTCTTTATTATTTTTCCTGTAATCAAATTTGTTTTTTATCCAAGGTTTTAATTGGTCTAAAAATGGGAATTCCATAACTTATTTATTTATTTTTTCAAACTCATTTAATATTGCGGGTAGGTTTGATGGTATTCTCATTTGAGTACCTGGTTCAATGTGTAAAGATGCTTGATTTAAATTATTTGCAATTGCAATTACCCACCATAAACTTATATCATTATAATATTTGTAAGATAATAAATCCAATCTATCACTTTCTTCGGATATTATATATAAATCATTATCCGTTGGTTTTATTCTTGGATAAATGACACTTCCTAAATATCTTTTTTTAGTGTCTTTTGAATTTAAATTATTTGCGTATTGATATCTATTTGGCATTTTTATTGTTTTGTTTCACCTATAACAAATGGTGTTGAAATTGGATAAGCTGAATTATATTCGTTACTATTCGTTATTCCATCAAAATCATATTTATATTTTGTTATTCCACCAGTTCCTTTTTCTATTTTATGATTTTCTATTATTTTCATACTAATGGATACATCTATAACTGATGGATATAAATGATTATCATTTTCTAATCCAACTATTTTTAACGCTGGGTGTAGTCCTTCCTGATTACCATTAACATCTGCATTTGGCCATATGGTATTATCATCTACTGCAAAAGATATATTTTCTACAAAACCAAAAACATTTTTATACATATCACCAATTGATAAGTAAAATAAATTTGGAGAAAATGCGTATTGATTATATAGTGTACTATTTGCTTCGGTATAAGATATTGTTGAAACTTCTTCATATGGAAATGCCAATGATTTTAAATAATTTATTTTTTTAATCATTTTTTCTTTTTGTGTAACCGTATAATAGTATACTTTTAAATTAAATTTTAAGCTTCTTTCAACTCCACCATACCTATATGTTTTAAATGGTGAGCCAATATATTTAACATCACTCCATTCCGTTGTAACATCTTCACTTAATCCAGATATTGCACCTGCAAATGGAACTATTTCGTTATTACCATATTTTTTGAATGTAACCCATACTTGATTTACATCTCTATTTTCATTTATAGTTTGATTTAAATCAATTTCACTATTAAATTTTTCCTTTTCTAATATGTACTTATTTGCTCCTGACCAACCTGCTTTTTCTTTAAATGTTTTTAATTTTATTGATTTGCCTACAAATAATCCTTTACGTTCTTCACCATCTATATCCAACTGATGAACTGTTTTATACTCACTATTTTTTATTTCTGCTCCTCTGGTTTTTCCGGCTTTATTTTTACCAAATCTTGGATGATAACTTTCATTTTTTGGAATTTTCAATGAACTGGCTAATTCTTTAATTGCACCCACACTTCCAAATTGTTTTATCCCACTAGCTACTATACCTTCGGTTGATTGGCCACCACCAAATATATTTAATAATTCATTAGACGGGTTTGGTGAAGTTTTTACAACATAAGCTCTTCCTGATTTTATTGAATCTCTAAGTAATGCTGCGGTTGGAGCCAATAGTGAAACTGGTTTTGCAAGTGGAGATAAACTACGAAAAATTGTATCGGATGGTCTATTTGCAGAACCACCACCATTATTTCCTGCTATTAATCCACCTGCTAAATCTGCTATTGGATTTGGAGATGATGCAAGTAATGCAATACCTCTTGGTGGATTAAGAATACCTTTACTTTCTATACGAATATTATCTTTATCGTATATTTCTTTGCTTCTTTGCTTAAAAAGGTCTTGTATTGTTGGCATTTATTAGAATCAATTTTATATAAATATCTTTTAATACAATTTATAGTATTATCCGGCTATTATTGATGATGCGTATCCAGTAACACCTGTTGTAGTTTGTACATTACTACCCAATCCGTATTGATTATTTTTTACTTTTTGCAAAGCTTTAGTTACTCTAGTACCATCCATAGTAATATTTTTACCTTGTAGTGTTGCATCAATTACATTACTTAATAATTCATTTGTAACTTCACCTTGTCTTAATAATTTTGTATATCCATTTGCTTCCGCTTGAAATATTTGTTGTAATAAATTTTTCAAATTGAATGAATCATCTTTTGCTTGTTTAGTACCTGCTGCAACTGCAACTGTTGTTTTCTCCAAATTAGTAGGTATTGTTGAATTCATTGTTGTGCTAAGTGTTGTAACTGCGGTTGTCAAATTTGCAGTTTCTTTTGTTGTTCCTGCCGGGCCTGTGATTGAAACTGATGATATGTCTCTTAAATTTTTCATAAAATCAGTTTTTTTAGTGTTAAATCTTGCACCACCCGAAGCTTCAAATTGTTCAAATGTTTTTGGATATGCTTTCTTTACCGTCGTTTGGAATGCCATATATTCCTCACTAGATGATTTGGCATACATTGTTACTAATTTTTCAAATGCGGCTGCTTTAATTTTTTGTGCACCAATTTCTTTATCTACTCTTGCATTATAATCACTTAATCCATACTGGTTTAATACAGATGCCGGGTCTTTGGAATTCATCATTTTTTTAGTAATTTCAACTAATTGGTCATCTTTAATATACCCAGCTTTTACTAATTTTTGGTAATCACCTATAATATTTTGTTGGTCTGTCCCTTTCATTGTGACACCACTTGCTTCAAATGCTCCCGACATTTGTTGTTTTAACATTCCTTTTAAAAAGTAGTTTGATGCCGATTCAACCAGTGCGTCAGCTGCGGCCATGTCTTTTATGTTTTGTTTCTCATAGTATAATGACCACTTTGCTCTATATGCTGCTTCTAATTGAATTCCTGCCAATCTTTGTTGTTGTTCAACCATTAACATTACTAATCTTTGTTTTTGTTCAAATTTTAATAATTCCAATCTCTGTGCTTGCTCTAATCCCAATTTTCTTCCTGCATTTGCAACTTCGGTTTTTAACATTTGGTCGGCTATTTGTTTACCAGCTTCTGCATTTGCTGATAATTCACCACTCATGCTTCCTCCACTACCTTGTAGTAATGCCATCAATGCGGTTGTACTCATACCTGTTGCCTGTGCTAATGCCTGTCTTTGGAATGCATTCATTGCATTTATATCCATACCACCCAATGATGATTTTAATGCATTTGCAGCACCGACACTATCATTGGCCATTAATCTAGCTCTTACTTCTGAAAGGTTTACATTACGACCTAACATTGCCGATAAACTCATTTCAGATTTTATACTATCTTTATAATTTAACACCATTGAGTCAGTTGCTCCTAACATTTCTTTATATGAAACTGACATTTTACTAAGTATTCCGGCTTCTCTTACTAAATTGTTGTAATTCATATCAGCAAACTTTGCAATTTCTTCTGCAGCGTTTGATATTTCACCAAAAAGTGTAGCAGCTATTAACCCATTTTTTTCCGCAAATACACCGAGACCACCTACTAAATTAGATGCCATTTCACCGGATATTTTTGCACCAATTTTGAATAACTTTGTCATATTCAAAACATCATCAGTAGACCCTCCAAAATATTTAGAAAGGGCAGCTGCTTGTTCTGTTATTTTAGTCATTGATTTAGCACCATATCCGAACGCAGTTTGAAATTTTCCCATTGCCGTTGCAATCTCTTGAGAAGAACTACCCACCGCTTTAAGTGCTCTTTCTGATATTTTTTGATATTTCGTTATAAATCTAAGTCCCATTTGTTGTAATGCACTTCTTTTTTCATTCTCCGCATCCAAAGTTTGCATTGCTTGTTGTTGACCGAATACTAATGCATCTTTTTTCAATCCAATTTCATACTCAATTTGGTCTTTTATTAAACTTTG
>Ga0102902_1000674_pt1 | contig 11813 bp, 9 predicted proteins | sample Colrivmet1555B02_FD_78458 | JGI IMG/M metagenome (GOLD analysis project Ga0102902, IMG submission 78458) | Estuarine microbial communities from the Columbia River estuary - metaG 1555B-02 | ecosystem: Environmental > Aquatic > Marine > Intertidal zone > Estuary | place: USA: Columbia River... | reverse complement strand
ATTAAAAGTATATATCGACCAAAAAAACGAGTTGGGCTTTACTAGCACCGATAAATTAATAGTTACCGATAAGGGCACAGCAGCCTATCCGCAACTCATTTACCGTTTGGTAAAACAGGCATTGGGAGAGGTATCAACCCAAGATAAAAAGAGTCCACATATTTTGCGCCACAGTTTTGCTACCGCTTTATTAAATAAAGGAGCAGAGTTAACAGCTATTAAAGAGCTTTTGGGTCATGCCAATTTATCGGCAACGCAGGTATATACCCATAATTCCATCGAAAAACTAAAATCTATCTATAAACAAGCCCATCCAAAGGCATAAAAACAAAGGAGGAAAAAATGAAAATCAACGTACAATCTATTCATTTTGATGCAGACCGTAAGTTATTGGATTATATTGAAACTAAAATCGCTAAACTCGATCATTATTTCGATCAAATTATTCAGGGCAATATTTATTTGAAAGTAGTACCCTCGGAAACCGATGAAAATAAACAAGTAGAAATTAAGTTGGCCATACCCGGTAAAGATTTGTTTTGTAGCGAAATTGCGCTAAGTTTTGAAGCCGCAACCGATTTAGCCATGGATTGTATAAAAATACAGATCCACAAGCATAAAGAACGGGTAAAAGAACACACCAGTAACCATAAACAATTGCTTAATCCGGAAGATACGATATAAGCCCTTTTAGATACCAAAAAAGGCTAATTTTTAGAGGAGTTTGGGCGGCAAAAAAGGCCGCCTAAATTTTTTTCAGAAAAAATTTTGTTCCACTCTTAAATTGTGTAGATTTGCAGTCCCTTTCTCGAGGCCATGTTATGCGCTTTCGAATAGTATAAAGGGATGTTCATTCATGTATTAAAAAGCTTTTTATATGCAAAAAGCCTCCTTAGCTCAGCTGGTAGAGCAACTGACTTGTAATCAGTAGGTCATTGGTTCGATCCCGATAGGAGGCTCTGTATAGGGGGGATTCCAGAGCGGTCAAATGGGACGGACTGTAAATCCGTTACTTCGGTTTCGAAGGTTCGAATCCTTCTCCCCCCACCATAATATAAGCGGAAGTAGCTCAGTTGGTAGAGCGATAGCCTTCCAAGCTATAGGTCGCGAGTTCGAACCTCGTCTTCCGCTCAGAAAAAAGATAAATGGGCTACGGTTAACAGGGATGTTGATCTTAAGCTTTGCGAAAGTAAACAGCCGAAGTAGCTCAGCGGTAGAGCACTTCCTTGGTAAGGAAGAGGTCGTGGGTTCAAGTCCCATCTTTGGCTCAAAAATTTTATAAAAACAATAACAAACAACAATTAACCTTTAATTAGATTTTAAAATGGCAAAAGAAAAATTTGACCGTAGTAAGCCGCATTTAAATATCGGTACTATTGGTCACGTCGATCACGGTAAAACAACTTTAACAGCAGCTATTACTAAAGTTTTGGCTGATGCTGGTTTATCTGAGGCACGTTCATTCGATTCAATTGACTCAGCTCCTGAGGAAAAAGAAAGAGGTATTACTATTAATACTGCTCACGTTGAGTATTCAACTGCAAACCGTCACTACGCACACGTAGATTGTCCAGGTCACGCGGATTATGTAAAAAACATGGTAACTGGTGCTGCCCAAATGGATGGTGCTATTATCGTTGTTGCTGCAACTGATGGTCCAATGCCACAAACTCGTGAGCACATCCTTCTTGCTCGTCAGGTAGGTGTACCTTCATTGGTTGTATTCATGAACAAAGTGGATATGGTTGATGATCCTGAATTATTAGAATTAGTAGAAATGGAAGTTCGTGAATTATTATCATTCTACGATTTCCCTGGTGATGATATTCCTGTTATTCAAGGTTCTGCCTTAGGTGGTTTGAACGGAGATCCTAAATGGGTAGCTAAAATTATGGAATTAATGGATGCTGTAGATAGCTACATTCCAATTCCTCCACGTTTAACTGAATTACCTTTCTTGATGCCGATTGAGGATGTATTCTCTATCACAGGTCGTGGTACAGTTGCAACTGGTCGTATCGAGCGTGGTGTAATCAATTCAGGTGATGCAGTAGACATCTTAGGTATGGGTGCTGAGAACTTGAAATCAACCGTTACTGGTGTAGAAATGTTCCGTAAAATTTTAGATTACGGTGAAGCTGGTGATAACGTAGGTTTATTATTACGTGGTATTGAGAAAACTGATATCCGTCGTGGTATGGTAATCTGTAAACCAGGTTCTGTAACTCCTCACACTGATTTCAAAGCTGAGATTTACGTATTATCAAAAGCTGAAGGTGGACGTCATACTCCATTCTTTAACAAATACCGTCCTCAATTCTATTTCCGTACTACAGATGTTACTGGTGAAATTTCATTAGCAGCAGGTGTAGAAATGGTTATGCCAGGTGATAACGTTACGATCAGTGTAAAATTGATCAACGCAATTGCTATGGAGAAAGGTTTACGTTTCGCTATCCGTGAGGGTGGTAGAACTGTAGGTGCCGGACAGGTAACCGAAATTTTGAAATAACAAGATTTCACATAAATAAGGTTAATTGGATAACATAAGTCCGCTTTATTGCGGGCTTATGTTTTCTTGTTAATTAACTACGGGAATAGTTCAACGGTAGAATAGAGGTCTCCAAAACCTTTGATCAGGGTTCGAATCCTTGTTCCCGTGCTTAAGATATAATAGAACAGATGGCAAAAGTTATTGAATTTTTTAAAGAATCGTATAACGAAATGACGCAGAAAGTATCTTGGCCTACGTGGTCTGAGTTACAAAACTCTGCAGTATTGGTATTGGTAGCCTCTATTGTTATTGCCTTTTTGGTTTTGGCAATGGATGAATCGGCAGGTACTGCGTTGAAACTTTTCTATAAATCTCTTGCTTAACATTTTTTAGAACGAAACGATGAGTGATCAACTGAAATGGTACGTAGTACGTGCGGTTAGTGGCAAAGAGAAAAAGGTAAAACAATATCTAGAAGCCGAAATTAATCGTTTGGGTATAGCTCATTTATTGCCTCAAGTATTAATTCCGATGGAAAAATACTTGCAGATGAAAGACGGTAAAAAAATTGCCAAAGAGCGTAATTTTTACCCTGGATATGTATTAATTGAAGCCAATATGGATGCTGAATTACAGCATATCATTAAAAATATTAATAGTGTAATTGGATTTTTAGGTGATAAATCGGGTACACCGGTGCCTATGCGCCAAGCAGAAGTAAACCGCATCTTAGGTAAAGTAGATGAGATGGCCTCTCAAAGTGAGGTAATTAACATCAACTATATGGTTGGAGAGCAGGTGAAGGTAATGGATGGTCCATTCCAAGGCTTTTCTGGTGTAATTGAAGAGGTAAACGACGAGAAGAAAAAACTAAAAGTAATGGTTAAAATTTTCGGCCGTCGTACCCCACTTGAATTGAATTACATGCAAGTAGAAAAAGAATAGTGTTGAGTGGAGGTTTATCCCTCAATAAATACATATTAAAAGCATTTAGATGGCAGAATAGGATAAGAATATAAACACTCTTTTACAAACTCTAAAGTCTAGATAAATCAAATGTTACATAGCTTCCAACTTACTAACATTGAGTATTAAATAAACAACAAAAAAATGGCAAAAGAAGTCGAAGCGTTAGTAAAATTACAGATCAAGGGAGGAGCTGCAAACCCATCGCCACCGGTAGGACCTGCATTAGGTGCTAAAGGGGTAAACATTATGGATTTTTGCAAGCAATTTAACGCTCGTACCCAAGACAAGCCAGGTAAAGTATTACCGGTAGTAATTTCTGTATATGCTGACAAATCGTTCGAATTTATCATTAAAACCCCTCCAGTAGCTATCCAATTATTGGAAGTTTCTGGTCAAAAAAGTGGTTCTGCAGAGCCAAACCGTAAAAAAGTTGCTAGCGTAAGCTGGGAGCAGGTTGAAGCAATTGCAAAAGATAAAATGACCGATTTAAACGCATTTACCATTGAGTCGGCCATGAAAATGGTTGCAGGTACTGCACGCAGTATGGGAATTACCGTAAATGGTAACGCACCCTGGAATAATTAATTAACACAAATCAGTTTAAGAAGTGGCTAGATTAACAAAAAATCAAAAAACGGCAATTTCCAAAATTGAGGATGGTAAAGCATATACTTTGCAACAAGCTTCGGCTTTAGTAAAAGATATTACTACTACCAAATTTGATGCATCGGTTGACTTGAATGTACGTTTAGGCGTAGATCCTCGTAAAGCGAACCAAATGGTACGTGGTATTGCAACACTTCCTCATGGTACCGGTAAAAATGTACGTGTATTGGCCTTAGTAACCCCCGATAAAGAAGAGGAAGCTAAAGCAGCAGGTGCAGATTACGTAGGTTTGGATGATTATATTGCTAAAATTGAAGCAGGATGGACTGATATTGATATCATTATTACCATGCCTAGTGTGATGGCTAAAGTGGGTAAATTAGGCCGTGTTTTAGGCCCAAGAAACCTGATGCCAAATCCTAAATCAGGAACCGTAACTACCGAAGTAGGTAAAGCGGTAACCGATGTTAAAGGCGGTAAAATTGATTTCAAGGTTGATAAAACCGGAATCATTCATGCTTCTGTAGGGAAAGTATCTTTCTCTGCCGAGAAAATTTATGAGAATGCATTAGAAGTAATTCAAGTGATCTCTAAATTAAAACCATCAGCTGCAAAAGGAACTTATTTTAAAAGCATTTACATGTCTTCTACAATGAGTTCTGGAATCGAAATTGAAACTAAAACTATAGCAGGAATCTAATCATGAGAAAAGAAGAAAAACACGATGTTGTTCTTGCTTTAAAAGAGCAGATTAATAGCTTCAGCAATGTTTACATTGCTGATACTTCTAACCTGACTGTAGCAGCTGTGAATGATATTCGCCGCAAATGTTTCGATAGTGATATCAAAATGCAGGTAGCAAAAAACACCTTAATTAAAAAGGCTTTAGAAGCCGCATCAGGTGAATATGCTGAATTATACGATGTACTTAAAGGATCATCAACTCTATTATTCTCAAACTCAGCTAATGCTCCGGCAAAACTGATTAAAGCCTTGAGAGCTAGCGGTGATAAGCCCCTTTTAAAAGCAGCGTATATAGACAGTGCTATCTTCATTGGCGATAACCAGTTGAACGCTTTAGTGAACTTAAAATCTAAAGAGGAATTAATCGGAGAAATCATCGGATTGTTACAATCACCAGCTAAAAATGTTATTTCAGGCTTACAGTCTGGTAAAAGCAAATTAGCAGGTATTGTTAAAGCATTAGAAAAAAGAGGTTAACAAGCACCTAAAGCTTGATTAAAAAACAAAGTATTTAACGTTAAAATTCAAATAAAATGGCAGATTTAAAATCGTTTGCTGAGCAATTAGTAAACTTAACAGTAAAAGAAGTTAATGAGTTAGCTCAAATTCTTAAAGATGAGTATGGTATTGAGCCTGCTGCTGCAGCTGTTGCAGTTGCTGCTCCTGCTGCTGGTGGCGCCGCTGCTGCTGCAGAAGAAAAAACCAGCTTTAATGTATTATTGAAAGAAGCTGGTGGTCAGAAACTAGCAGTAGTAAAATTAGTGAAAGATTTAACCGGTTTAGGTTTGAAAGAAGCTAAAGACTTAGTTGATGCAGCGCCATCTGAATTAAAAGCAGGTGTTGCTAAAGACGAAGCTGATGCTTTGAAAAAACAATTAGAAGAAGCCGGCGCAGTTGTTGAAATTCAATAATCTGACACGCTAAAAATGGCCTTAGACTCCGGTTTTCACCGGGGTCTATTGCTGTTTCTATTGGTTTCTATTGCTGTTTGACCTACAGCGCTCTCCGAAAAAAGAGCAAAAAAGTCGCACAGTTTATTTTTAAACTAAAAAACTAAATCCCTTGGCAAACACTACTAAACATACCGAAAGAATCAATTTTGCAACCAGCAAGCATGTGTTGGACTATCCCGACTTTCTGGATGTACAATTGCAATCATTCAGGGAATTCTTTCAGTTAGAAACCACTTCAGATAACCGTCATCAAGAAGGTTTATTTAAAGTATTCTCTGAAAACTTCCCCATTTCTGATTCTAGAAACATCTTCGTTTTAGAGTTTTTAGATTATTTCGTAGATCCGCCACGATACGACATTCAGGAATGTATTGAACGTGGCTTAACCTATAGTGTTCCTCTTAAAGCTAAACTCCGTTTATCTTGTAACGATGAGGAACATGAAGATTTCGAAACCATCGTTCAGGATGTTTATTTGGGAACTATCCCATACATGACTCCTAAAGGTACCTTTGTAATTAATGGTGCCGAGCGTGTAATTGTTTCTCAACTACACCGTTCACCTGGTGTGTTTTTTGGCCAAAGCCGCCACACCAACGGAACTAAGTTATATTCTGCCCGTGTAATTCCTTTCAAAGGATCGTGGATAGAATTTGCTACAGACGTAAATAACGTGATGTATGCGTACATTGACCGTAAGAAGAAATTCCCGGTTACTACCTTATTGCGTGCCATTGGTTACGATTCGGATAAAGACATTTTAGAATTATTCGAACTAGCCGACGAGGTAAAAGTGAGTAAAGCTGCCCTCAAGAAATTTGTAGGCCGTAAGCTTGCCGCAAGAGTATTGAAAAAATGGGTAGAAGATTTTGTTGATGAATCAACCGGTGAGGTTGTTTCTATCGATAGAAATGAAGTCATTTTAGAGCGTGAAACTATTTTAGAAGACGATCACATCGATATGATTATTGATGCTGGTGTAAAATCTATCATCTTATCTAAAGAAGATGCCAGCCACGCAGGTGATTATACCATCATTTACAATACCTTACAAAAAGACACTTCAAACTCAGAAAAAGAAGCTGTGGAGCATATCTACAGACAATTACGTAACGCTGAACCACCTGATGAGGAAACTGCTCGTGGTATCATTGATCGTTTGTTCTTCTCTGATAAAAGATACGATTTAGGTGATGTAGGTAGATACCGCATTAACCGTAAATTGAAATTAAATACCCCAGATACTACGAAAGTATTAACCAAGCAAGACATTATTGCTATTGTGAAATACTTAATTCAGTTGATCAACTCTAAAGCCGAGGTGGATGATATTGATCACTTATCTAATCGTAGAGTGCGTACCGTGGGTGAGCAATTATACGCCCAATTTGGTGTTGGTTTAGCCCGTATGGCTCGTACCATCCGTGAGCGTATGAACATTCGCGATAATGAGGTATTTACACCAACCGACTTAATTAATGCACGTACCCTATCTTCTGTGATTAACTCGTTCTTCGGAACCAACCAATTATCACAGTTTATGGATCAAACCAATCCTCTGGCAGAGATTACGCACAAGCGTCGTCTGTCAGCCTTAGGGCCGGGTGGTTTATCTAGAGAGCGTGCAGGTTTCGAGGTTCGTGACGTTCACTACACCCACTACGGTCGTTTGTGTACTATCGAAACTCCAGAGGGACCAAACATTGGTTTGATTTCGTCACTTTGCGTTCACGCAAAAATCAACAACTTAGGTTTTATCGAAACTCCTTATCGTAAGGTAGATAAAGGCCGTGTAGTGGTTGAAGAGCCGGTAACGTATTTATCTGCCGAAGACGAAGATGGAAAAACCATCGCACAAGCAAATGCGCAATACGATGATAAGGGAAACTTTGCAACACCACGTGTAAAAGCACGTTTCGAAGGCGATTTTCCGGTAATTGCGCCAGAAAAATTAGATTTGATGGACGTAGCGCCAAACCAAATCACTTCTATTGCGGCTTCCCTCATTCCTTTCTTAGAACACGATGATGCAAATAGAGCCTTGATGGGATCGAACATGCAACGCCAGGCTGTGCCTTTGTTGCGTCCAGAAGCTCCCATTGTAGGAACTGGTTTGGAAGGCCGTGTAGCCCGCGATTCGCGTACCTTAATTAATGCCGAAGGCAATGGGGTAGTAGAATACGTAGATGCCAATGAAATTAAAATTCGTTACGAGCGTAATGCAGATGACATATTGGTTTCTTTCGAGGGTGAAGTAAAATCCTATCCATTAATCAAATTCCAAAAAACAAACCAAAGCACCTGTATCAACTTAAAGCCAATTGTTAAAAAAGGCCAAAAAGTAGAAAAAGGACAAGTACTTTGCGAAGGATATGCCACTCAGAATGGCGAATTGGCCCTAGGTCGTAACTTAAAAGTGGCGTTCATGCCATGGCAAGGTTACAATTTCGAGGATGCGATTGTAATTTCTGAGCGTGTGGTATCTCAAGATATCTTTACTTCATTACATATCGAAGAATTTGAATTAGAAGTTCGCGATACGAAACGTGGTGAAGAAGAATTAACACCAGACATTCCGAACGTTTCTGAAGAGGCTACTAAAGACTTGGATGAAAACGGTGTAATTCGTGTGGGTGCTGAGGTGAAAGAGGGTGATATCTTAATTGGTAAAATTACACCAAAAGGAGAGTCAGATCCATCGCCAGAAGAAAAATTATTGAGAGCTATTTTTGGTGATAAAGCAGGTGATGTAAAAGATGCGTCTTTAAAAACACCTCCTTCTATCCACGGGGTAGTAATTGATACTAAATTATTCTCTAGAGCTAAGAAAACTACCAAAGCAGAAGAAAAAGCATTGGTAGAGAAATTAGACGCCAACTTTACAAAATCTAATAAAGATTTAAGAGATAAGTTGGTAGAAAAATTATTCACTATTGTAAACGGTAAAACCTCACAAGGTATTTACAACGTGTACAAAGAGTTGTTAATTGCTAAAGGCGTTAAATTCACTCAAAAAGTATTGGCCGATTTAGATGTTGCCAATATAAATCCTACTAAGTGGACTACCGATGAGGATAAAAACGAGTTAATTAAACAAACCTTACACAACTACAACATTCGCTTAAACGAAGGCTTAGGTGCATACAAACGTGAGAAATTTGCCATTACCGTGGGCGATGAATTGCCTTCAGGTATTGTTCAAATGGCCAAAGTGTATGTAGCTAAGAAACGTAAGTTGAAAGTAGGGGATAAAATGGCAGGACGTCACGGTAACAAAGGTATTGTTGCCCGTATCGTTCGCGATGAAGATATGCCATTCCTAGAAGACGGAACTCCAGTTGATATTGTGTTAAACCCATTGGGTGTACCTTCACGTATGAACTTGGGCCAAATCTACGAAACCGTATTAGGCTGGGCCGGAAAAGAATTGGGTATGAAATTCTCTACTCCAATTTTTGATGGTGCCACCCACGAAGAAGTAGAAGAATGGGTAGCCAAAGCGGGTGTACCAACTTCGGGAAGAACCTATTTATACAATGGTTTAACTGGCGATCGTTTTGATCAGCCAACTACGGTAGGTATCATCTATATGTTGAAACTTGGCCACATGGTTGACGACAAGATGCACGCCCGTTCAATCGGACCATACTCATTAATTACACAACAACCATTGGGTGGTAAAGCCCAGTTTGGTGGTCAGCGTTTTGGTGAGATGGAGGTTTGGGCCTTAGAAGCATTTGGTGCTGCAAACATCTTACAGGAGATCTTAACCGTGAAATCTGATGATGTAATTGGCCGTGCCAAAACATACGAAGCGATTGTTAAAGGTGAACCTTTGCCAACCCCATCGGTTCCAGAATCATTCAACGTATTGGTTCATGAATTAAGAGGTTTAGGTTTAGATATCACATTAGATTAAGTTGCAAGTTTAGAGTTGTAGGGTGTAACTCATCCTACAACTCATAACCCACAACATTCAACTCAAAAAAGAGCTATGTCTTACAAAAAAGATAATAAAATCAAAAGTAACTTCACCCAAGTTACTATCAGTTTGGCCTCTCCAGAGTCAATTTTGGAGCGTTCAAGCGGCGAAGTGTTAAAGCCAGAAACCATTAACTACCGTACGTATAAGCCGGAACGTGATGGTTTGTTCTGCGAACGCATTTTTGGTCCAGTGAAAGATTTCGAATGCCATTGCGGGAAATACAAACGTATCCGTTATAAAGGAATTGTATGCGACCGTTGCGGTGTAGAAGTAACCGAGAAAAAAGTACGTCGTGAGCGTATGGGACACATCAACTTGGTGGTTCCTGTAGCACACATCTGGTATTTCCGTTCCTTGCCAAATAAAATTGGTTATTTATTAGGCTTGCCTACTAAAAAACTCGATTTAATTATTTACTACGAGCGTTATGTAGTTATTCAGCCAGGTATTAAAGAAGCCGATGGAATTCTGAAAATGGATTTCTTAAGCGAAGAAGAATACTTGGATATTTTGGATACCCTACCAAAAGAAAACCAATATTTAGACGATAAAGATCCACAGAAATTTGTGGCCAAAATGGGTGCCGAAGCTTTGGTTGACCTGTTAAGCCGTTTAGATCTAGATCAATTATCATACGACTTACGTCACCAAGCAGCTACCGAAACCTCACAACAACGTAAAAATGAAGCCTTAAAACGCTTACACGTGGTTGAATCGTTCCGTAGTGCCAATGATCATATTGTAAACCGTCCGGAGTGGATGATTGTTAAAATCGTTCCGGTAATTCCACCAGAATTACGCCCATTAGTACCTTTAGAAGGTGGTCGTTTTGCAACTTCAGATTTAAATGATTTATACCGTCGTGTAATTATCCGTAACAACCGTTTAAAACGTTTGATCGAGATTAAAGCGCCTGAAGTAATTCTACGTAACGAAAAACGTATGTTACAAGAGGCTGTTGACTCTTTATTTGATAATTCACGTAAAGTAAACGCCGTTAAAACCGAAGGTAACCGGGCGTTAAAATCACTTTCAGATATTTTAAAAGGTAAACAAGGTCGTTTCCGTCAGAACTTACTAGGTAAACGTGTCGATTATTCTGCACGTTCGGTAATTGTTGTAGGCCCGAACTTGAAATTGCATGAGTGTGGTTTACCAAAAGATATGGCTGCTGAGCTATACAAACCATTCGTTATTCGTAAGATGATCGAAAGAGGTGTGGTTAAAACCGTAAAATCAGCTAAAAAGATTGTAGATCGTAAAGATCCAATTGTTTGGGATATTCTAGAAAACGTATTAAAAGGTCACCCGGTATTGTTAAACCGTGCTCCAACATTACACAGACTAGGTATTCAAGCTTTCCAACCAAAATTGGTAGAAGGTAAAGCCATTCAATTGCACCCGTTGGTATGTACGGCTTTCAACGCCGATTTTGATGGTGACCAGATGGCTGTGCATTTACCTTTAGGTAATGCCGCAATTTTGGAAGCCCAAATGTTGATGTTGGCTTCGCACAATATCTTAAACCCTGCAAATGGTACGCCAATTACCGTTCCTTCACAGGATATGGTGTTGGGCTTATATTATACTACTAAAGGCCGTAAAACAGACGAAGGCCGTGTGGTGAAAGGCCAAGACTTGTCCTTCTATTCAGCCGAAGAGGTAATTATTGCGTACAATGAGAAACAAATAGATCTGCATGCATTTATTAAGGTGAAAGCCAATGTGAAAGAAGCAGATGGAACGATTGTAAATAAATTAATTGAAACTACGGTTGGTCGTGTACTATTTAACCAAATGGTGCCATCAGAAGTAGGCTATATCAACGAACTATTAACTAAAAAATCATTACGTGATATTATTGGTGAAGTAGTTAAAAATACCGGTATGGCCCGTGCAGCACAATTCTTAGATGAGATCAAAGAATTAGGTTTCAAAATGGCTTTCCAAGGAGGCTTGTCATTCAACCTACAAGATATTAATATCCCTGCCGAGAAAGTACAACTGATTGAAAAGGCTACTAAAGAAGTAGAAGAAGTAATGAATAACTATAACATGGGAT
>Ga0102902_1000664_pt1 | contig 11862 bp, 9 predicted proteins | sample Colrivmet1555B02_FD_78458 | JGI IMG/M metagenome (GOLD analysis project Ga0102902, IMG submission 78458) | Estuarine microbial communities from the Columbia River estuary - metaG 1555B-02 | ecosystem: Environmental > Aquatic > Marine > Intertidal zone > Estuary | place: USA: Columbia River... | reverse complement strand
TCCAAGGCCCAGACTTCCATCTCACCAAAACGCTGGCCACCGAACTGGGCTTTACCGCCCAATGGCTGTTGCGTGACCAAGCTGTAAGGACCGGTTGAACGGGCGTGCATTTTGTCGTCGACCAAGTGGTGCAACTTCAAGACGTGCATGTAACCAACCGTGGTCTTGCGCTCAAACGGATCACCGGTGCGGCCGTCATACAGCTGGGCCTGTGTACGAGTGGGCGTCAAACCTTTAGCTTGTGCAATCTCTTCAGGGTAAGCCAACTGCAACATCGCCTGAATTTCGGCTTCTGACGCACCATCGAACACGGGTGTCGCGAAGGGCACGCCGTGTGACAGGTTCTCAGCCATGGCCATGACGTCTTTGTCGTTCATGGCCTTCAGGTCGGCCTTGCGACCAGTGGAGTTGTAGATCTCATCCAAGAAGCCACGCATCTCGGTTGCGCGGGCACCATCTTGCAGCATGTTGCCAATGCGTTGGCCCAAGCCTTTAGCGGCCCAGCCCAAGTGCACCTCAAGCACCTGACCCACGTTCATACGTGACGGCACACCCAAGGGGTTCAGCACGATGTCGCAGGGCGTACCGTCGGCCATGTAAGGCATGTCTTCGACCGGGACGATCTTAGAAACCACACCCTTGTTACCGTGACGACCGGCCATCTTGTCACCCGGCTGCAAGCGACGCTTGACAGCGATGTAGACCTTGACCATCTTCAACACGCCGGCTTGCAGCTCGTCACCTTGGGTCAACTTCTTGCGCTTCTCTTCGAAGGCGAGGTCGAAGCTGTGACGGGTTGCCGCCAATGCATTCTTCACCGACTCAAGCTGAGAGGCGACATCTTCGTCAGCGGGACGAATGTCAAACCAGTGGTGCTTGTCGAGCTCGGCCAGGTAGGTCTTCTCGATGGTTGAGCCTTTGGCCAGCTTCTGTGGGCCACCGTTGACTTTCTTACCGACCAGCAGCTTCTCGATACGGGCAAACGCGTCGGCTTCAACAATGCGCAACTGATCGTTCAGGTCGAGGCGGAAACGCTTCAACTCGTCGTCAATAATTTGTTGCGCACGCTTGTCACGCGTGATGCCTTCGCGGGTGAAGACCTGCACATCAATAACGGTACCTTGTGAACCCTGACTGACGCGCAGTGAGGTGTCCTTCACGTCAGACGCCTTCTCACCGAAGATCGCGCGGAGCAACTTCTCTTCAGGCGTCAAGGTGGTTTCACCCTTGGGTGTGACCTTACCGACTAACGTGTCGCCGGGCTGGACTTCGGCACCGACGTAAATAATGCCGGAGTCGTCCAAACGGTTCAACTGGGTTTCGGACAGGTTGGGAATATCACGGGTGATTTCCTCGGCGCCCAGCTTGGTATCACGCGCCATCACCACCAATTCTTCGATGTGGATGGAGGTGTAACGGTCTTCAGAAACCACGCGCTCAGAGATGAGGATCGAGTCTTCGAAGTTGTAACCGTTCCAAGGCATAAACGCGACCAACATGTTTTGACCCAAGGCCAATTCACCCAAATCGGTTGATGCGCCGTCGGCGATCACGTCACCCTTGGCGATCACGTCGCCGCAATTGACGATGGGGCGCTGGTGGATGTTGGTGTTCTGGTTAGAACGCTGGTACTTGATCAGGCTGTAGATGTCCACGCCGACTTCACCGGCAACGGCTTCAGCGTCGTTCACGCGAACCACCACGCGAGTGGCGTCAACGTAGTCGACAACACCGCCACGGGTCGCAGTCACAACGGTACCAGAATCAACCGCAGCGACGCGCTCGATTCCCGTACCGACAACGGCCTTTTCGGGACGCAACACGGGCACGGCTTGACGCTGCATGTTCGCACCCATCAGTGCGCGGTTCGCGTCGTCGTGCTCAAGGAACGGCACCAGAGATGCGGCCACGGAGACGATTTGAGCGGGAGACACGTCCATGTACTGAATGCGCTCGGAGCCGACCAAAACGGATTCGCCTTTTTCACGGGCAGAGATCAGGTCACCAACCAAGTGGCCCTTGTCGTCCAACGGTGCGTTGGCCTGCGCGATGACGTATTTACCTTCTTCGATCGCAGACAAATAATCGATCTGGTTGGTCACCAAGCCATCGGTCACGCGGCGATACGGTGTTTCGATGAAACCGTACTCGTTCAAGCGCGCGTACAACGCCAGTGAGTTGATCAAACCAATGTTTGGACCTTCGGGTGTTTCAATAGGACACACGCGACCGTAGTGGGTGACGTGAACGTCACGCACCTCAAAGCCAGCGCGCTCGCGGGTCAAACCGCCTGGGCCCAAGGCAGATACACGACGCTTGTGCGTGATCTCTGACAGGGGGTTGGTTTGGTCCATGAACTGCGACAACTGTGACGCACCAAAGAATTCTTTGAGCGCAGCAGAAATCGGCTTTGAGTTGATCAAGTCATGGGGCATGAGCGGATCTTGCTCGGCTTGGCCCAACCGCTCTTTAACGGCTTTTTCGATACGCGCCAAACCAGTGCGGTATTGGTTCTCGGCCAACTCACCCACGCAGCGGACGCGGCGGTTACCCAAGTGATCGATGTCGTCGACTTCGCCACGGCCATTGCGCAGGTCAACCAAGATCTTGGTCACAGCCAAGATGTCTTCGTTGCTCAGCACCATCGCGCCAGTGAGCTCGTCACGACCAACGCGGGCATTGAACTTCATGCGACCAACGCGTGACAGGTCGTAGGTGTCCGGGTTGTAGAACAAACGCTGGAACAGCGCCTGCACAGAGTCCTCGGTGGGCGGCTCGCCAGGGCGCATCATGCGGTAGATGGCAACGCGGGCCTGGAATTCATCCGCCGTGTCGTCGGTACGCAGGGTTTGTGAAATGTAGCTGCCCTGATCCAACTCGTTGGTGTAGATACAGGCGAGCTCTTGTATACCAGCGCTACGCAGCTTCTTGAGCAGTGCTTCGGTCAACTCGTCGTTGGCCTTGGCAATGATCTCGCCGGTGTCTGGCTCGACAATATTGGCGGCAACCACGCGACCCAGTAAGAACTCTTCGGGCACGCTGATGTGGGTCGTCGCTGACTGCTCGAGGTCACGGGTGTGGCGCGCGGTGATACGCTTGTCTTTAGCGACCACCACTTTGCCCGACTTGTCTGTGATGTCAAAACGCGCGACTTCACCGCGCAGACGCTCTGCGACGAACTCCATTTGTGCACCACTGTCCATCAAACGGAAGTGGTCGTTCACGTAGAAGTTGGCCAGGATAGATTCGGGCGTCAGGCCAATGGCCTTCAACAGGATCGTGACAGGCATCTTGCGACGACGGTCGACGCGGAAATACAAGAAATCCTTCGGGTCGAATTCGAAGTCGAGCCATGAGCCGCGGTAAGGAATGATGCGTGCGGAAAACAGCAACTTGCCCGAGCTGTGGGTTTTACCCTTGTCGTGCTCAAAGAACACACCGGGCGAACGGTGCAACTGAGACACGATCACGCGCTCGGTACCGTTGATGATGAAAGAGCCTTTGTCGGTCATCAGGGGCACTTCGCCCATGTAAACCTCTTGCTCTTTAACTTCCTTGACCACTTTAGATTGGGCGGTGCTGGAGTCACGGTCGTAAATAATCAACTGAACGCGGGCACGCACAGCCGATGCGTAGGTCAAACCACGGGTTTGGCACTCGCGGACATCAAACGCAGGCTTGGCCAAGTTGTACTCGAGGTACTTCATCTCGACAAAACCGTTGTGCGAAACGATGGGGAATGCGGCTAAGAATGCAGCCTGCAAACCTTCGTTGGCACGTTTTTTAGGGGCGGTATCTGCTTGCAAGAACGCGGTGTACGCGTCTTTTTGCATTTGCAGCAAGTAAGGAATTTCCAGCACGTTTTCGCGGCTGCCAAAACTCTTTCGAATGCGTTTGCGTTCGGTGTATGAATAGGCCATGGGTTCTCCGGAACATTTCGACAGAACAATGGACACCGGCGATGCGTCGGTGCATCACCAGCGGGCTCGGCGGCTGGCCACTACCAGCCTTGGCTGACAACCACGCATTGCACGTGGTCCGTACCAAGCCATCTTCTAACGTCGGACTTTAGAAGACACTTAAAAATGAGCTTTTACTACTCATTTTTAGGTGCATTCTCGGCAATAAGAAAAAGCGCAAAAGGCTGGTGCGAACACCAGCCTGTGCAATTTGCAAAGCTCGGGGCTTGGCGAACCAAACCACGCGCTGCGCAAAATTACTTGAGCTCGACCTTAGCGCCAGCTTCTTCCAGCTTCTTCTTAGCGGCTTCAGCTTCGTCTTTGTTCGCGGCTTCTTTAACAGCTTTGGGTGCGCCGTCAACCAGGTCTTTGGCTTCTTTCAAGCCCAAGCCGGTGATTTCGCGAACAGCCTTAATGACAGACACTTTGTTTGCGCCAGCTTCAAGCAAGACGACGTCGAAGTCAGTCTTCTCTTCAGCAGCAGCAGCAGCGCCACCGCCAGCAGCAGCAGGTGCAGCCATGGCTGCAGCGCTCACACCAAATTTCTCTTCGATGGCTTTCACCAAATCGTTGAGTTCCATGACCGTCATGCTATCTAAAGCGGTCAAAAATGCGTCTTTATCGAATGCCATTTTTAAATTTCCTAAAACGTTACGGTTTCAACACGTCGTACCAAGCGCGGTGGCTTAAGCAGCGGCGGTTTCGCCTTTTTTCTCTGCCAAGGCAGCCAGTACACGTGCGGTACGGCTGACGGGGGATTGCATCAAGCCCAACAATTGCGCCAACAAAACCTCTTTCGAGGGGATGGCTGCCAACTGCTTAACGCCGTTCTCATCCAATGACTTGCCAGCGTAAACACCTGAGCGGATCACCAACTTGTCGTTGGTTTTCGCAAACTCGGCCATCACCTTCGCGGCGGCCACGGCGTCTTCTGAGAAGCCATAGATCAGCGGACCGGTCATTTGGTCGCCAGCAACTTCAAACGCGCTACCTGCCACAGCACGGCGTGCCAGCGTGTTTTTCAACACGCTAACGGTCACACCAGCTGCGCGGGCTTTCACGCGCAATTCAGTCATTGCTGCCACCGTAATGCCGCGGTATTCCGCCATCACAAGCGTTTGAGCTTTAGCTGCGAGTGCTGTCACATCTTCGATGACGGCTAATTTCTCACTGCGGTTCAGACTCAAGGTCAACTCCTTCTTAATGCCCTCGCCGGATAAACCGACTAAGGCGCCTTATTGCAGCGATCATCTGTTTCAGGAAACCCCGAGGGGCTTGTCCATCTGCAGCGGGATCGCCATCTGCGTTGGCAATCAATTAAGCAACGTCTAACGAGTTAAACGCCACACCAACGGTCTTGGATGACCCCCGGCAAAGGGTTGAATCAATGCCAGGACCCACCACATGAGCGGCACCGAAGTGCTGCTCAATTCTTTATCGCGTCCCGATTAGGCTGCGATGGACTGGGTATCGACGCGCACGCCCACACCCATGGTTGAGGACACTGCGACTTTGCGCAGGTACAAACCTTTGCTGCTGGCAGGTTTGGCTTTCACCAAAGCATCGACCAATGCGGCGAGGTTGTTTTTGAGGGCATCGGACTCGAATGAACGACGACCAATGGTTGAGTGGACGATACCGGCCTTGTCAACGCGGAACTGCACTTGACCTGCCTTGGCGTTTTTCACCGCGGTAGCAACGTCAGGCGTTACGGTGCCGACTTTGGGGTTAGGCATCAAGCCACGGGGACCAAGAATTTGACCCAATGTACCGACCACACGCATCGCGTCTGGTGAGGCGATCACAACGTCGAAGTCCATCTTGCCGGCTTTTACGTCGGCAGCGAGGTCATCCATACCAACGATGTCAGCGCCAGCGGCTTTCGCCTCTTCAGCTTTCGCGCCTTGCGCGAATACCGCCACGCGGGTGGTTTTGCCGGTGCCGTGCGGCAACACAACGGCGCCACGAACAACTTGGTCAGATTTCTTGGCGTCAACGCCCAACTGAACCGCCACGTCGATGGACTCATCGAACTTGGCCGTTGCGCACTCTTTCACCAACGACAGCGCGTCGACGATGGCGTACAGCTTGTTGCTGTCAACTTTGCCTTCAAAGGCTTTTTGCTTTTTGGTTAACTTGGCCATGTTATGCGCCCTCCACAGTAACGCCCATTGAGCGTGCGGTACCTGCGATGGTTTGAACGGCAGCATCCAAGCTGGCAGCGTTCAAGTCTTTCATTTTGGTGTTGGCGATTTCTTCCAACTGGGCACGGGTGATCTTGCCGACCTTGGTCTTGTTAGGAACAGAAGAACCTTTGGTCAACTTGAGTGCCTTCATGATCAGAACGGCCGCTGGGGGCGTTTTGATGACGAATGTGAAGCTCTTGTCTGCAAATGCGGTAATGACCACAGGCAGTGGCAATCCGGGCTCAACACCTTGGGTCTGGGCATTGAACGCCTTACAGAATTCCATGATGTTCAAGCCGCGCTGGCCCAATGCGGGACCGATTGGGGGGCTTGGGTTGGCCTTACCAGCTGGGACTTGCAGCTTAATAAAGCCGACGATTTTCTTCGCCATACTTTTCACTCCTTCGAGTACAAGCGACTGCGACCAGCGCAATCTCCTCGTCAATAACGATCCTGTTTTTTAATTTGGCGCGGACCGGGAACGCCAAAACCGCTGCCGCCTAAAGCGCCAACGGGAAAATCAATTAACCTTTTTCGACCTGGCTGAATTCCAGCTCGACGGGCGTTGAGCGACCAAAAATGGTCACTGAAACGCGCATCTTGTTCTTCTCGTAGTTGACCTCTTCGACCGTACCGTTGAAGTCAGCAAATGGGCCTTCTTTGACGCGAATGTATTCGCCAGTAACAAACTCCACCTTGTGGCGGGGCTTGTCAGTGCCCTCTTGCATCTGACCCATGATCTTTTGCACGTCCGCTTCAGAGATGGGCGCGGGGCGGTTTTTCGCACCACCAACAAAGCCTGTCACCTTGTTGGTGTTTTTGACCAAGTGCCAGGTTTCATCATCCATGGTCATTTCGATCAGGACATACCCGGGGAAAAACTTCCGCTCAGTGGTCTTGCGTTGGCCGTTCTTCAGCTCAACAACCTCTTCAGTCGGCACCAGTGTGCGACCGAACTTGGCTTGCATACCGGCGTTATTGACGCGCTCGATGATGTTGCGCTCAACCGCCTTTTCCATGCCTGAATAGGCGTGAACCACATACCAACGCATGCCATCGGCAGGCGTGAGTGATTGTGGCGCAGCGGCTGTGTTTGCGGTGTCTTCAGTCATTACTTTCTCCAACCCAATACCAAGTCGTACAACAACCACTCAAGGGTTTTATCGGTCAACCACAAGAACAACGCCATCACGAAAACAAACGCAAAGACGTACATCGTCATCTGCATGGACTCACGGCGGGTCGGCCAAACCACTTTTTCGACTTCGCGCTTCGCGTCGCGCAAAAAGCCCAAAAAGTGACGACCGGTGTGCGCCGTGAAAAACACCACCGCACCAACGATCAGACCAGCCAGCAAGCCACCCCATTGAACCAAGCTGCCGTGCGACGCCAGCATGAAGAAGGCGACAAAACCGCCCAATGCCAAGCCAGCCGCCACCACAATCTTCGCGGTGTCGGCAGCACTGCCTACGGTTTCGATGTCAGATGTAGCCATAAATAAACGATCTCAGTACCAGTTTTTGTCGCCTGTCTCAAGACAGGCAAGCCCACCAGAGGTCTTGACGACTTCGGCGGGCTTTTTAAACCACTTTTTTGCTGCAGTGGCCAGTTGTCTTGACAACCGGTTTACATCAAATCGGTGGCAGGGGCAGAGGGAATCGAACCCCCAACCTTCGGTTTTGGAGACCGACGCTCTGCCAATTGAGCTATGCCCCTACGCTAAAAATAAACAACGATTAAGCGTGGATCTTAGCGACCACACCAGCGCCGACGGTACGGCCGCCTTCGCGAATAGCGAAACGCAGACCCTCTTCCATCGCGATTGGCGCAATCAAAGTCACTTCGATTGACACGTTATCGCCAGGCATCACCATCTCTTTGCCTTCGGGCAACTTGATCGAACCCGTCACGTCCGTCGTACGGAAGTAGAACTGGGGACGGTAGTTGCTGAAGAATGGCGTGTGACGGCCACCCTCGTCCTTTGACAACACATAGATCTCGCCTGAGAACTGCGTGTGTGGCTTGATTGAGCCGGGCTTGCACAGCACTTGGCCGCGCTCGACTTCTTCACGCTTCGTGCCGCGCAACAAAATACCCACGTTATCGCCTGCTTGACCTTGGTCCAGCAACTTGCGGAACATCTCAACGCCCGTGCAAGTGGTCTTGAGCGTGTCGTGGATACCCACGATCTCGATCTCTTCACCAACCTTGATGATGCCGCGCTCGATACGACCGGTCACCACCGTGCCGCGACCAGAGATTGAGAACACGTCTTCAACAGGCATCAGGAATGAGCCATCAACCGCACGCTCGGGCGTGGGGATGTAGGTGTCCAGCGCATCGGCCAGCTTCATGATCGCGCCTTCGCCTAGGTCGCCCTTGTCGCCTTCAACGGCCAACTTGGCTGAACCGTGGATGATGGGGGTGTCGTCGCCAGGGAAGTCGTACTTAGACAACAACTCGCGCACTTCCATCTCGACCAGCTCCAACAACTCTGCGTCGTCAACCATGTCGCACTTGTTCAAGAACACAATGATGTAAGGCACACCCACCTGGCGGGCCAACAAAATGTGCTCGCGGGTCTGGGGCATGGGGCCGTCTGCGGCTGAGCACACCAAAATCGCGCCGTCCATCTGCGCAGCACCCGTGATCATGTTCTTCACATAGTCAGCGTGGCCAGGGCAGTCAACGTGTGCGTAGTGACGGTTAGCCGTCTCGTACTCAACGTGCGCAGTGTTAATCGTGATACCACGAGCCTTCTCTTCAGGCGCGCCGTCAATCTGGTCGTACGCGCGTGCTTCGCCGCCGAACTTCGCCGCCAACACGGTCGTGATCGCCGCTGTCAACGTGGTTTTACCGTGGTCAACGTGACCAATCGTGCCCACGTTCACGTGGGGCTTGGTACGCTCGAATTTGCTTTTTGCCATTTTAAAAACTCCAATTAAAGAACAAGCCCGTGTCTGGTTTTACGTCTGCACATCATTGCTTATTCACCGCGCACGGGCACACGGTGGCATGACATCGCAGACAGGAAATACGACGCTGTCGATCCTTATTTCGCGCGTGAGGCCATGATGGCTTCAGACACGTTACGAGGCGCTTCAGAGTAGTGCTTGAATTCCATGGTGTAGGTCGCACGACCCTGAGACATTGAGCGCAATGACGTTGAGTAGCCAAACATTTCTGACAACGGCACTTCGGCGCGGATGGCCTTGCCACCGCCGACCATGTCTTCCATGCCTTGCACCATGCCACGGCGTGAGGACAAGTCGCCCATCACGTTACCGGCATATTCTTCAGGCGTCTCAACTTCCACAGCCATCATTGGCTCAAGAATGACTGGGCTCGCTTTGCGGCAGCCTTCTTTGAAGCCCATGATCGCGGCCATCTTAAAGGCCATTTCGCTTGAGTCAACGTCGTGGTATGAACCAAAGGTCAACGTGACCTTCACGTCAACAACGGGGTATCCAGCCAAGACGCCAGTGGTCAACGCTTCGATCACGCCCTTTTCGACTGCAGGGATGTATTCACGGGGAACCACACCACCCTTGATCGCGTCCACGAACTCAAAGCCCTTACCCATTTCGTTGGGTTCGACTTTGAAGACCACGTGACCGTACTGACCCTTACCACCAGACTGGCGAACGAACTTGCCGTCAACGTCTTCCACAATTTTGCGGATCGTCTCGCGGTAGGCCACTTGGGGCTTACCAACGTTGGCTTCAACGCCAAACTCACGCTTCATACGGTCAACCAAAATCTCGAGGTGCAATTCACCCATACCGGCGATGATGGTCTGGCCTGATTCTTCGTCCGTGCGTACACGGAATGAGGGATCTTCAGCAGCCAATCGGTTCAGCGCAATGCCCATTTTCTCTTGGTCTGCCTTGGTCTTTGGTTCAACCGCCTGTGCAATCACGGGCTCAGGGAAGACCATACGCTCAAGGGTCACAATGGCGTCGGCGTCACAGAGCGTGTCACCCGTCGTCACTTCTTTCAAACCCACACAAGCGGCGATGTCACCGGCGCGAATTTCTTCAACTTCTTCACGGTTGTTGGCGTGCATTTGCACGATACGACCGATACGTTCCTTCTTGCCCTTGACGGGGTTGTAGACCGTGTCGCCCTTTTTCAGGACGCCAGAGTAAACACGAACGAATGTCAATTGACCGACGTATGGGTCTGTCATGAGCTTGAATGCCAAGCCAGAGAACTTCTCAGCATCATCCGCTTTGCGCGTAATTTTGCTTTCGTCTTCGGCGATACCTTCGATTGGAGGCACTTCAACTGGAGAGGGCATCAAGTCCAAAACCGCGTCAAGCATGCGCTGGACACCTTTGTTCTTGAAAGCTGTGCCGCACAACATAGGCTGGATTTCGCAAGCGAGGGTACGCAGGCGCAAGCCTTCTGTGATTTCTGCCTCGGTCAAGTCACCCGTTTCCAGGTACTTGTTCATCAACTCTTCTGTCGCTTCAGCGGCTGCCTCAACCATATTCTCACGCCACTTGGCAGCTTCTGCAACCAATTCGGCGGGTACGTCAACGTAGTCAAACTTCATGCCTTGAGACGCTTCGTCCCAAATGATGGCTTTATTTTTGGCCAGATCGACCACGCCTTTGAAGTTTTCTTCAGCGCCGATTGGGATCACGATTGGCACGGGATTGGCCTTCAAACGCAAACGCATTTGATCAACCACCTTGAAGAAGTTGGCACCGGTACGGTCCATCTTGTTCACGAAGGCCAAACGGGGCACGCCGTACTTATTAGCTTGGCGCCAGACGGTCTCAGACTGAGGCTGAACACCACCCACCGCGCAGTAAACCATGCATGCGCCGTCCAAAACGCGCATTGAGCGCTCAACTTCAATCGTGAAGTCAACGTGGCCCGGGGTATCAATGATGTTGATACGGTGCTCGGGGCGTGAGAGGTCCATACCCTTCCAGAAGCAGGTGGTTGCAGCAGAGGTAATCGTGATGCCACGCTCTTGCTCTTGCTCCATCCAGTCCATGGTGGCAGCGCCATCGTGCACTTCACCGATCTTGTGGTTCACACCGGTGTAGAAAAGAATACGCTCGGTTGTGGTTGTTTTACCTGCGTCAATGTGCGCAGAAATACCGATATTTCGATACCGATTGAGTGGCGTAGTACGGGCCATGAAAGAACTCCAAATAACAACCAAGCCCGCGCACGGCGGGCCTGATTCGCTAAGACAAAATAATGGGGATCAGGATTAGAAGCGGAAGTGGCTGAAAGCCTTGTTGGCTTCGGCCATGCGGTGCACTTCGTCACGCTTCTTCATGGCACCACCGCGGCCTTCGGTCGCTTCGAGCAACTCGTTGGCCAAACGGAACGCCATTGACTTTTCGCTGCGCTTCTTAGCTGCTTCCTTGATCCAGCGCATGGCCAGCGCCATACGACGAACGGGACGAACTTCAACAGGCACTTGGTAGTTTGCACCACCAACGCGGCGAGACTTCACCTCGACCACGGGCTTCACGTTGTTCAAGGCAGTGTTGAAAAGGTCGAGCGGGTCAGCGCCATTGGCCTTTTTCTCCATTTGAGCCAGTGCACCGTAAACGATGCGCTCAGCAACAGCCTTCTTGCCACCTTGCATGATGACGTTCATAAATTTGGCCAGATCCACATTTCCGTACTTGGGATCGGGCAGGATTTCACGTTTAGGGACTTCGCGACGACGTGGCATTTTTAAACCTCTT
>Ga0102902_1000655_pt1 | contig 11920 bp, 15 predicted proteins | sample Colrivmet1555B02_FD_78458 | JGI IMG/M metagenome (GOLD analysis project Ga0102902, IMG submission 78458) | Estuarine microbial communities from the Columbia River estuary - metaG 1555B-02 | ecosystem: Environmental > Aquatic > Marine > Intertidal zone > Estuary | place: USA: Columbia River... | reverse complement strand
GCATACCAAGCCTCGTAGATACAGAACAAAATTGGAGTGGAGAAGCCATTCTAAGGGAGACCTCCCGAGCGTCAAGCAAAGTCTCTGATAGCTAAAAAAAAGGAACACTGGAGGGTTTAAACCCCAGTGTTCCTCAGGAAGTCCTAAGCCGCATTCCATGCAGCCAGAACTTCCTTCCCGCTGTAAATTACCCCGTCAGGGGTAACAGCGGCGACGTCCCCGCAGGGGGACGCTTTGAACTTAAAGCCCAAGGCTTTAAGTTCAGTAATGATGGCGAGAGGGGCGCCCTCGGTAGGGCGCCCATCTCGTTGGAGCAATGCAGCGAAATACATCGCTGCTTTGCTCCAGTTTTGATTCTGAAGGTGCTTTTGCACCTTCAGAATCAATCCTATTTGCTTGTAAATCACAAGCAATCCTCCATGCGTAACATTACCCAAACAACAGCGTTTGGATAGCGTTACGCGCCTCATGTTATATGACGCAGTTTTGCTGTGGATTTAGGTTTAGCCAATAGCTAAAAAAAAGCCCACGAACACAGGATGAACCTGTATCGTGGGCTTTAAATCAGGGCGTGTAAAACGCCCTGTATACTACTCTGGTATTATCATTGTGGGGCTCAAACGAGCCCTCACCATCTTCTTCATAAACGATGAACCATCCCTCCTCTCCGCGGATTTCGACTCTGAGGAAACCGTTTTCCAATAATTTTACTGTCAGCGGAGTCTCCGCCACGCAGTAACCCCTCATTTTTTGAACGACGGTTGAAACCCTCTTCTGCAAGCTGGTTGGCCATGACTTCAGTTGCTGACCGTCAATGTGTTTCACGAACTTACGAATAACTTTGTACATTTCAGAGACTCCTTCTAAAGCCACACACCTCTAAACCGAAATGGCTTAGATAGCATATGGCTTTCACATGTATTATGACGCGTTTTTGCTGTGGATTTAGGGCTTCATGATTTGAGCGAGAACAGCCCAAAGAGACATGACGAGTGTGGCTACCATGCTGGCCACCGCAGTTACGATCTGACCTTTAGTGACTGTCTTGGCAGTCTGGAAATTGTCCACGGCTTTCTTGACATCTTCAACGCACGATTTCATGTCATCAATATCTGCTTCTATATGTTGCAAACTAGCTTCTACTTTGGTGAGCCTGTCCATGATGGATGGCTGCCCATTACCGTCACGAATGATCTTGAACAGTTTGCTTTGGTTGTCGTTGTAGTTCTTAATGTTGGAATCAATGAGCTTGATCTGAGTAACGACTTCTCCCAATCTTTCTTGGTTGGTGGCAACAGATGATTTAAGGTCAGTCAGATCTTTCGTGATATGCAATACGTTGTTGGACGTGGTTGTAATCAGCGAGATCATTTCCTGTGTTGCTGACGGTGCCATCAGTCGTGCCTCCAAGAAAGTCCGTTGAATAGATCTCTTCGAGTTCCCCACTGCCCGAAGTACCGATGCTTGTACAAGACAAGCCGAAGGGGCGCTAAAAGGCGTGCGTTCCCTTCACCACCTCGATCCCGGTCTTCTCACCATGGACCGTCCCATGAATACGCATAAAGCGAATTCCACATCACCAACCGACGCCTGCGGTAAACCTATCCAACAGACTTAATGATTGTAACTTAAATGCGCAAATAAGAAAACGCACTAGACCGGTTCTATATTCTCACGCACCACATCAGCCATTTCCTGCTTAATTATTCCATCCACGTTTTGGCTTATCCAATAATTTTCCGTAGGAACGTCGTAAGTAAATGCGTGTCCGTCTGAGCCTTCCACATCAACACTGATGCTGTTCCATTTAAACGCAGACAACATGCTCACTATCGTTTCTTTGTTTTCCTGCAACCACACAGAAGTACGCGTGCCTTTTGATGTGACAGATAATTGCCTGTAATAGTCAAAAGGCTTGATGTGCCCCGAGAAATGAATCCCTGCAACAAAAAGCAATTCTTTTGTGCGCAGTAAATTGAATTTGATTGTGTTGAAATTACTGGCAAAGTAATTAACCATTTGTCCCGAAGGGTATTGCCTAATCGTCGCATCCAATGGCGGCAGCATGTCCCTAGCCATGATTAACGACGGAGAACAACATCTTTGCTGCGCAGGTGCCGTAGGATCAGCCGATAGAAAGTCCACAATAAACAATTCGTTGGAGTCGTGGTAATGGTATGCGGCATGAGCCAATACCGTTGCACCTGTCTGGCCTAAGCGTAATTGCCCTTCCATCTGCACAGCCAAGCGTGTGGGGGCACTTAGGTTGTCGTCATCCCACAAAGCCACATAATCTCCACGCGCAACAGCTAAACCCTGTAACAAGCCATCCAGAGCTTGTCTTGTGTGGGGCCTGAGTATGACCTTGATGTTCTGGTTGGCACACTGAGGATTATTAGTGACAAACGCTTGGATGCGTAATGCGTGCTTGGGGTCGTGCGTGATAATAATCAATTCTTTGTGCAAATAAGTTTGAGCACAGTAATTGAAAATGGCGCGCTGAAGATGTGGAAAGCGAACTGGTAACGTCGGACAAATACATGACACCAATGTCATAAGTCTACCCCAATAGAATTGTCGGCAATTGATTGAATCAAATCTAATTCAGTTTTATTGGTTACGTTTAACGTTTCTATTAACTGAACAGGTACACGCATCCTTTTATCCATCAGTTGTGTGCAAAACGTATTTTCCGAGAAATCAAAAGAGGAATCAAAGGCAAGTACGTTTTCTAACCAATATCCCGAACGCGTCAAACGTACGGCACCACTATGAAAATCGCTGTAACCATCAAACTCTCTTACAAGTAACGACACTTTCCCATTACGCGCCACTATGTTGTGTATGCAATGCTCGAGGGAATTGGCCGTTAGGAAAGGCGTGACAGGTTTCCACACAAGGTATTTTTCATAGGCAGTCGCTACATTGATTGCGCCACACGCTTCATAGAAACTCATGTTGGCAGGAATAATGTCAATCAGAAATTGATGTTGTGGGAAAATCTTTTCGATTAAGCGCTTATTCAATTTGTCATGGATTGCAGAACTTGTCACGATTGCCACATTGTTGCTTATGTTGCGTACGTGAGCAAAGGCTGATGCCATACGAGCTAAAGCCGTAGATGCCACAGACGGGAATAAATCACGCTGGTAGTCTAAGGAATCAAGATAAAGAACAGATGTGGCACGCATTAAAATAGGTCTCTTGCTTGAATATCCCGGCGAACGTCTTCAGGAAGCTCTGCCAGTATTTTGTTTAATTGAAACACACGGTCAGTAATTGTTTTGTTGGGTAAACGAAATACCGTGGGATAATGCCGAGAAGGTGGTAACTCAAGAAATGCCAATACTTCAGTCAACACGTTATCAAAGTTAAAGTACAAATCGTGATAATTGATTTTGCACATATCTCCACTTACTTGATTTATTCTGTCCCGTGTTGCCATGTGTTCACGTACGAAATCCGTCACTTCTTCAACGTCTAACCAAATACGAGGAGGTATGGCAGTTTTTAATTTCCTTGTGCGTTGACAATACACGTTTGTTTTTTCAGCTTGTTTCTTGGATACGTAACACATGAGGGGATTACGTTCGACATGAATTACGCAAAAATCACCTTCGTTGGTTGACTCCTTGAGTAAATCAAAAAGATCATGCTTGCGCAGTTCGTCGTACGTTATGCGAATGCCGATTGTTTTTTCACCGCGCACTGGTCGATCAAATATGCGGTTTTTTAAAAAGTAATGCGCGCTATTCTCTTCGGGATCGAAAGGCATGCCTCGATGTTCAAAATAAGAACGGTATGCCTTGGCGCGGGTCGCAGTGTCAACATTCAATAAGTGCATATGCGTTGCTAAAGACGGGACCAAGGCTAACGCAGTATGCAACGGAAACGTACCTGCCCGAACATCGCCCACAAGAACGAAGTTCAGGCATTGAATTTTTTCAATCAAACCATGGCTAATTTTTGGTTCAGCCGGCACAGGTTGTCTCACGTGGGAACCGGCACCACATTGGATGCTGACGGGGTTAATTCGTCGCTAGGTATTTTATACCCGAAACTAACTAGAATTTCTTTTAAGCGTTGCACCATGGCAGCACTTGGTAAAGAAATTGAATTACTTTCGTGTTTGCCATGCATGAATATCTCCGGCCTCGTAATGTTGAGTCCGTGATGAACCGCAACCATGTACATACAGTAAGGGAACGCAACGTTATTAACCAGTACCGTCTTGTCTACCCAATACTTACGATAGAAGTTTTCATCTTCAAGCGTATCTGTGGAATATCGTTGGTCTGTCTTTGGGAAAATCAACGTACTGGGGTGGCCGTATGACGTACGCAAAAAGGCAGTTGGCATGAAAGGCATATTGTCTTGATTTGACCTTAGACGCAACAGTACTTGAGTAGACAACATGATAGCTTTGCCGGGCTCAGCAAAACCCATCTGATATGCCAACAAATGTGGATCTCGGTAATCATCGTCATCCCATTGCGCAATCCACGCCTTGGTCGCTCTATCGATTCCAATGTTGCGCATTGCTCCCACAGACAAATCTGTTTGCTTTACCGAAATCTCGTGCAGTGATGGATGTTCCGAATCAAGCAACGCAGTACCCGTAGCATTAACAATCACCAATTCCTTGTCAGGGTAGCGTTGTTGCAAGAACCTATTAATACACGCTCTAGCCATGGTGCGGCGTCGTGGATCAGCGACAGGCATGATGCAAGAAACACCGTAGCTGGACGCAGGTGTCGCAGCTACGGTTGTTGGCGCAAAGTTAGAACTAGGAGGTACAGGCAAACCTTTAGACAAAGCTTCTAATTGCTCTCTTGTTGCATTGGGAAACATGTCAAACATGCTAAGAGTCGCTTTACTCGAAACAATCTGCCCGGCCATAAAACCTCCTAATTTTAAAAGCTACGTCAAATTAAACAAAAGCAGGCGAGTCCTTGTCAATGTATGTTGCATTGAGTTCAGGAGACTGTGGGTACTGCCAGCTAGGCAACCGTTCACGAATGCCTTTGTACAGTTCGTAATAGGTGCCTGTGAAGTTGGCATTCAACACATCAAGCGCCGCACGCGAAAATGCGCCATTGGGTCTACCGTTGAAACGGGCGTCACATGAATACTCAGCATCACCACACCCAGAAATGTGGACAAAACCTTTAACAGGTTGATCCCCCAAAGATGTAGGAGAAAACCGTTGCGCAATCCGAGCGTTGTTTAAATCTTTTTGATCTGTAAAGATATTGGCCGGAGGTATGTATCGAATGTGGGATGTATATGGCTCTGTACCTTGTTGTTCTCCAGCAAACCTGAACACGGTACCCGAATGACAAGAGTCTGTGATAAATACAAGCTGCGCTCCGGGTTTGATTTCAACCCAGCATTCAGCCAGTTCGTCATCTACAAGCAAACAATCAGCAGACATGTCATACGGACAGAGACATTCATCACGGCCATCTACTTCGTCTCCCTGCATGTCAGGAATCCATGTGCCGTGGCCTGCGAAGAAAACGACGCCCTTATCTCCCGGCTGTAATGACTGCACCAACGTACGAATACCTGTGTATATTGCAGCCTTCGTAGCCGCTGAATCTAATAGTGTGGCGGTTGCGTAACCACGTATCGTTAGAAACTTAGCCCAATCCAATGCATCATTAACACAACCGGCTAGTGGCGCGGATGGATAAGTATTGATACCAATGCACAATGCTTTTTTCATGGAAACACTCCTTAGTTATGCACAAACAAGGTAGCGTCCAATTTTCGAGCACGTTTTGCAGACGCAACCAGTGCTTCAATGTAAACTCCATCACCTGAAAACGAGAAATCTGTCCACGGTACTTTAGCAATTAAATCTCGGGATGCCATGAAACAACCCAGATCAATACGGCCTTTTTTAGGAGTCGTCAAGAACGGTTGCCAGAGTCTGTGACTGTGTACCATGTCGCAGTACATGAAATCACTTTTGGTACCTATGGCTTCAGCAAGCATCCATTCAAGAAACACAGGCATGTAGTAATTGTCGTCGTTAGTAAAAACGATGTACTCGGGTTGTTGCACAGTACTAGGTGAACCCTTGTACGTGAACGGAGCTAAAGCTTGTTCTCTTCTATGAGGATGCCCGTGTTGCTTAGTGCGAGTAGGCGTGCAAATAAAATCAATGCGCGGATCAAGGGTAATGTGGTTGGCAGGCAACGCACTATCCACAGGGCCGTCATGCACGATCTTGACCGACCAGTTGGGATAAGTCTGAGCCACAATGGAAGACAGAAGACATGTCAGTGCATCTTGTCGCCTTGAATCATCGTTGAGATACGAAGCGACAACAATTCCAACGGTAGGACCATCGTTTAGTTTGGTCTTCCAATAACGCATATGTCATCCCTGCCCCTAAAACGTGTGGCAATCTTTAAGCAGGATAGACAGTAACGACCTGTATGTCCAAATCATTTTTAGGAATATGGTCTATTGGCATTAACGGCAATCCAACGTATTTTCCTTCGCGGTTAATTTGTTCAACCAGCGGACGGCACCCAAAGTCCGTACGGTTAACGTAATAATCGTCCATCAAAAATGTATTTTCGGTCGCAATCAAATGTTCCAGATTTTTAAAATCTGACGCAATGGTTTCAAGGCTGTGGCCGCCATCGATGAAAATAAAGTTTGGTTTGATTGCGGTAGGATCTTCTTTCCACGCCTTAAGCGTTTCCTGCGTGTTGCCTTTAAATAGCTGTGCTCCTTTAAAACGCCCACCGTATTTTTTGCCAAGTGTAGTTGCAAATACACGTTGCACTTCATCTGTAGACAAAGGCAATGTGCTCTTTGAAAATTCGGCTTTTGACATGTCAGGTGTCATATCTTCAAACAAATCAAACCCAATATATGTTGCAGTCCTGTTTGGTCCGTAACTTAGAAAATAATCCAACAAATTTGCGGCACGAACACCGTTAAACGTACCGACTTCCAAATACACAAAGTTAGTTGTACGCGCAGCCAAATCATCAAGCTTGCGCAACAAGTTTACATAACGACCGGCAAACATGGGGAACTCCTATATGTGTTTATTCACTCTTATTCGACGCAGTTCTAAGATAAGTACTTGTATCTTCGGGAGGCGGTAACCACGGTAAATTGAATTCAGTAAGAAGTCGTTTGTAATCTTCCTCGCCGTGTACTGCACCGATAAATGGACTCAGCGTAAATGTATTAATGCCACCTTGCCGCAAAATATTACGTATTTTGGCTGTACCCTGCCTGTACTCTTTGTAAACATCTTTGGGCGCTAATCCGTGAAACTTAACATGCTGATCGTGTCCGTGGTGTTCGCCTGCAAGATCTGTCATGTCTACACCAACTAGAAAAATGTTCTTGGCACCCATCAACATTGCCATATGCATAGCTGTCTGTTGCACGCCGTACTCGATAAATAATGTATGTTCTTTAGGCGTGTAAAACAAATTGTAATTTTTTTGCTCTGTGACAAAAACGTAATACTCAGGGTCGTCGTATTTTAAATGACTCATCGGTGCTTTTTTCTTAACAATCCATTGTGTGTGATTACGCGTGCGTGTCTTGTTGTACAGCTTAAGCAATTCTGGATGCACCGTAATGCTGTATGTCAAAGTCCTGTAACGCCACGCCTGATTTAATCCAATTGTGATCTTGCCGTCTAAAATTTCTAAAGGAAATACGCGCATGCTGGGACCCGTGCCCACAATGTAAATGTCTTGTCCTTCGTGCTTGTTGTACAATTCAGCAATCTGCATAATTAAAAGATTCCTAACTTGCGACCGTGCCTGCCTTTGTCGTGCGTGATGTAACCACGCAGCGCACTGTTTTCGACAACATCTGCGTTGCCGGTAACAGCTTCGGCAAGATCCACAGCACTGACACCGGGATGTAACAAAACTTTCTGTAGTTGCATGCTGTCATCCCAACGATCTTCTTCCCTAAACGCACCAGACGTGTAACGTGCAATTAACTGTTCCAGCAAGTCAGCACCGTTACCTTCAAGATTAAAGCCAAAGACACCCGTTTCCATGACAGGTCGTTTGTTCTTTAGGTAGAAGGCGTCGGTACCATTAAACCAATTATCAATGACGTTATCGGATACGCTTGATGTAAACACGCAATCGGCATCAATCCATATGATGCTGGAATAAGCGGTATGCGTTTTATGCCGTTCTAAGGCTGCGCGTAATGCCACGATCTTACGAAACCAGCGTGCCGCATTGTAGTTAAACCATGCAGCGGGACACTTAGGTTTGTGGCTCTTACTGTTGGCAGTGTAAGGACCTCCCGCACACTCACAAGCATTAGTTGATTGACCGCCGAACTTTACAGGAATGATGTCTGCGTTCTTGGTCTGCCATTCTTTAAAGAAACTGTCACTCAGAACGTTGTGGTATTGAAAGAGCGTAGACAACGGTAACTGCTGGTAATTGACGTGCTCTAATCCCAGCAAAAATTGGAATGTGTTTTCGTTCTGCAAATAAGATTGCACCAACGGGATACCACTCTGATGCAATATCCGGTCAGAGAAAGAAGTAACCCACAGCGGTTTAAGTCCAGCCATGATTACAATCCTTTGATGTGCTCAAGATAAATAGGATGCAGCCCATTAGTGTTGCGCCAGTCTTCCTTAACGTTGAACTTGGCAACAGCATCCTTAACCTCGGCCTCTGTAATAATTGCGTTACGGTAGGCATGCTTAAATTCTTCTATCCACAAATACGCTAAAGGATGATCTGGTTTGTACCAAGGCTGCTCTGGCTCCTTGGTGTAATGCAACAATGCTGTGGTGTTGGGATTGTAAATGTTTAAATGATTCCATTCGATTGGCAAGATTCCCGGAGCTGGTTGCATCCACTTGGCGTGCATAAAATCGGCATATGCTTGTTTGGTTGAATTCTTCTTCAGCCAATCAAACATGTAACGGCGGCTCCACTCAAAATAATTCTTGGCCTTAAGACAATCAATCACCATGACAGATGACTGTGGCCATGGCTTAGGATTGAACTTGTCTGGTTGATATGTCATAGCTGCTGAGGTCTTATCCCTCATGGCCTCAATGCCCATCTGCAACAAGCCTGCAATGTCTTTGAAAACAATCTGATCAGCATCCAGATAGATAGCGTGCCCTTGCCAGTTACACGCTTCGGGGATCATCCAACGGCGTAACGAGAAACCTGTACCGACTTGAATACCTTCCGTTGCGTATTCCCATTCAGCGCCAATCATAGGTGTGAATGTGACAATCGATGTTGTACGGCGCTGAATGGAATGCTGGAGAACTTTGCGCGCTATCTCAGTCTTAGGTTCGGTGCCGATAAACACCTTGATATCTGACATGCGCATTCTCCGTGGTTAAAGCGCATTTTACAATTTAACTATGCGAACGCCAGATGACTTTACGGTTTTTTCAAACTCATCAAATTGAATATCGAACGAACTGCGACCGTTAGATAAGCGGTCTTTGGTGTCGAATGCTGGGTTGTAACGCGTGCCGCCATCAACGCCTAATGTGTAAATCTCTTCTGTGTGCCCTGCGGCTACCAACAGATTGATTGCAGCTACGGCACTGAAATACCTAACTCTTATTACTGGGTAATCAGGATTAGGTTTCAAAGAACTGGTGGTGCTGTTGAATGTGTACACGTTACCTGCGTCTGCGTATTCTTTCCAATAAGCACTTGTAGAAAATAAAACATCGAGAGAATCTTTACCCGACTTGGAGTTCTGGTGGGGTCTCCATGGCAATATGACTTTAATGTTTTTTGCTTTGAGTTCGTCGAAACATTCCGCAAAGGCTTCACGGTCAATGAACAAAGCAGCAGAAGGTGTCGTCAGCCTAAACGCATGATTAAGCGTCAGGATGTTAACAATATCAGTGCTGAAGTTTTTGACTTTATCCGATGTTGGACCTTTGCCGACAACTAGCCAACTTTTAGACGTGTCTTTAAGCAAATCAAGCGCGTTAAGAAACATTAGATTTTTTCGGTGTAATACCGCCCTCGTCCGCACGAACAATGTCTGAAGGGTCAAGACTCACCCAATAGGTCTCAATCAATTCCACGTCCGTGATCGCTTCAAAACGGTGCTCGACGTTGGCATGCACTGAGAACCTGTCACCGGCATTAAGGGTAACAGTGTGTATCTCTTGGCCTGCGGCGTCATACACAATGACTTTAAGAAGGCCTTCGACAAGATAAAAGTCGTTGGCTTTGGCTTTGTGGTGGTGCCGGGAGCTATAGCCCCCGGCAGAAATTTGTGCGTGATGCACTTCAAAGTTGGCGTCAGAAAAAATACAGCGATTGGTTCCCCAGCGTTTTGACAACACTGGTACGGTACACGCTTTTAGGTTAGACGAAGACACGATAAGTCCTAGTTGTTAAACGCGGGGAGGTCCGACAAAATTATCAGGCGGTCCGACAAAATCAGGCGGTCCGACAAAGTCGGGATGTTCGGGATATTGCTTTGGATTAAAGTAAGGATTTTGCCCCGGCAAATTAAAGCCCATATGTTTACGCATAAGCGGATTTAGCAATCTTGCGAGGTGCGGATAAGCACCTGCGCCAAGACCAAGAGCGCCAAGGCCAGTCAATGTATTATTTCCTGTCAACAATCCAAGACCACCAGCAAGACCGCCACCAAGCATAGAGTAACGCTGCCATGCCGGCATTGTTTTAACGTCATATCCAAGCATACTAAACATTGGATTTGTAAATTGTTCTATGGCGTTGTGGGTGTCTCCAAAAAATCCGCGTATTGCACTATCACGTTCATTAACTACGTGGTCTTGTATTTTGTCGGCGCCCTCTTGTGCCTTACCGGCAACTTGACCCGCAACATTATTAGCACCAACACCCACTTGCTGTAACGCACCTGTAATTTTGCCGAAATTTGGAATTTCAGGAAATTTACCTTGCATTGCACCGCCTAGCGCATTGCCAACACCTTGAACGCCCCCGGTAGCTGCGCCGGTAATTGCATCTATTCCGCCTGTGACCGCTTTACCTATAGACGGCATATATGGTTTTATTGCGGATTTCATTTTTTGGCGCAATGCTTCTTGCTTGATTACATCCATAAAGCCGCCTACGCCTTTTTGTACATCTTCCCATGCTGGAAGTTTAGGAAATTGCGGAGGTGCTGCGGGTGGCTGCGGGTTAGCACCAGCCGGCGGGACAGCGGGTGGTGCGTTTGGTGGGGCAGCTGGTTGCTTTGGTTTAAACCGATCCAAGAAGCCGCCTACGCCTTTTTGTACATCTTCCCATGCTGGAAGTTTAGGAAATTGCGGAGGTGCTGCGGGTGGTTGTGGTGGCTGGTTGCGGGGCGACGTAGGAAGAGACGGAGGTAATTGCGGGCGCAAAGGATCGGGATTTAGCGCGTCGGCGAGCGGATCACTAGATCCGGCAAACTTTTCAAGGCCTGACAACAATTGTCCAAGCAATTGCGGATTGACAGCTCCACTTGTTTTAATAAGTGCTTGTGCAATTTGATCCAAATTCATACCCCGTGCCATACATGTATCAACAAACGTATCCGCTAAAGTCATGTCATAGCTTTGCTTTTTACGAAAACGATCTAACGATTGCATAGCTGCCATGCCAGTTGCATGATCTTCAGGACGCTGTGCGTAACTTAAACCATTAGATTCGCCCATGGCGCTGCGAGGAGGCTTAGTATTGTCTTGGCGGGAATACTTATATAGCGCAGCAAATTTACCAAACGATTGCGTTAAATCCATTGCAGCTTTACCTGTAGAAAACAAGTCTGCATGCAATTCTCTAGTAGGAGATCGGTCCTGTGAATTACGCGCCACGGCACCTTCCTCCAAAAGACTGTTTAGTGTGTTCTGCTGATAATTGTCTGAAGGTGTGCGCATCCGAGATTGCCGGCGAGGGTTTGC
>Ga0102902_1000648_pt1 | contig 11995 bp, 4 predicted proteins | sample Colrivmet1555B02_FD_78458 | JGI IMG/M metagenome (GOLD analysis project Ga0102902, IMG submission 78458) | Estuarine microbial communities from the Columbia River estuary - metaG 1555B-02 | ecosystem: Environmental > Aquatic > Marine > Intertidal zone > Estuary | place: USA: Columbia River... | reverse complement strand
TCTGTGTTTAATGTCCCATCAGCAATAATATGATCAATTTTAGTGGTAACACTTGCCGTTTTGGTGCGATAAATACGAAAATAATTGATGGCGCTAAAATCTGGTGTGCCCCCCGTTATTCTAGCAGTACTAAAAGGCAATGTTACCAAATTCCATCCATTTTGCAAGGTGGCAATACTAATATTCCAGTTAAATTCATTTATATCAGCTGCTCCACCACTACCTAGTTCAACTTGATTGCCTGCAGCAAATGAGCTTATGTCCGATACAAAATACCAGAATTGCAGATTTCCGTTTGCTATGTTTGAATCGGTATTAATAGGTGGAGAAAAAACTTTTATAAAATCATTTGTATTTAATCCAACCGATTGTAGACTAGCAGTCCCTACTTTTTTGTCGATACTGTTTAACGTTAATGTGTTCGACGATGTCCAGTCGGTATTCGAATCGCAAGTAGAAATAATTTTATTTACGGGGCGTGGATTTACAGTAATAGCAGCAATAGCATTTCTGCCACCATCCTGAGTAGTTACTGTAATATTGCAAGTGCCTGGTGCTACTGAAGTAACCAATCCAAGCAAGTTAACGGTTGCCACACTGGTATTACTCGAGGTCCAAGTTGTATTTTGGTTTGATGCATTTGCTGGTAAAATCATTGCCGTAAGTTGCTGTTGGTTATCCATTGCAATTGTTGCAGTAGTAGGAGACACCGCTACACTGCTCACAAATATCTGATTAGTTGTAGTAATTGCCGTAGTTGCAGTTCTTCCACCATCTACAGTAGTTACTGTTATCGTAGCTGTCCCAACTGAAACGGCAGTAACCATTCCTGTTGCACTTACGGTGGCAACTGCTGGATTATTTGAGGTCCAAATAAGGTTTTTATTACTTGCATTTGCTGGTGCTATTGTTGATGCTAGTTGTTGCGATGGACTACCTACGCTAAAAGTTAAAGAAGCTGGTAGTAGAGTTATTCCTGTAACTGGAATATTGGCGGATACAAGTTCACCATTTCCGGCCCAACTTGCCAATATGTTGTAAATATTTCCGGTTCTTTGTTCTGGTATTGTGATGTTTGCGACAGCATTAGCACCAAGCCTGTCTTCCAGTTGTTTGTAATACAGACTTCGTGTATTCACATGAACACCAGCGGGCCCTGATCTTTCCCAAAATCCACGAAAAATAAAACCGGGGTAATTAGCAGGTTTAAATGTAGGAACGGTATATTCAGTGCCAATACTTCCAATTAAAAAATTTTGAGATCCCCTAGAGGCGTCATTTACTAAACCTCCGCATTCGAGATTCCAACCAACCGTTTGTGCTCCACACCAAGCATGACCATTAGATAAATCAAATATATTAATTGCCATATTAGATTGAGGTGCTTTTATATTGTCGAATAATGTGCCGGTAGCCCAACGATAATGAGGACCCAATGCACTCAGTCCGTTTGCGCTATAGCAATCAACAAATACATTGGGACCAGGCATTCTGGCGTGAGTTACAAAATCATGTCGCCCGTAATCGGAATAACAACGCTGAAAAAGAACGCGTGTAGAGCCTGCATCCAAGCTAAAACTATAACGCCATCCACCAGAAATGGTTCCCCGTGGATCAATATACGCACATTCTTGAACAGTGAGATTCATCACTCCCCAAGTCATTACAGCCGATTCGGATGTGCGAGTTACTGTAACACCATGAATCCAACTATTATCCAAAAATCGGGGTCTTATTCCTACCCGCAATCTATTTCCATTACTTGACACCCCGGGACTCCCTCCATCTTGAACCCCCACGATACGCAAATCTTCAACACCGCATTTGTTTAATCGTCCGGTTGTGGTGTATTTTGTTATTTGCCCCCCACCATATAAGGTCTGCATGGGTTGCACTATCGAACAGTCGATGGTAATTGTATTGCCATTTTTTGCAATTATTTTACGTTTAAATCCAATGTTGAAAGCTCCGGCATTTGCATTCCAATAATCACTTTCTCCTGGCGGAGCTACATATAAAATATATCCATTTTCGTCCACTTTGAGATCCGAAAACCAGGTTGCATTTGGAGTAAATTTTACTATTATATTATCTCCTACAGCATAATTACTTGCGTTGGCTACCGTAAATGTTTTTGCACCAGTCCCTACATAATCATCGGTAATGCGTTGCAAATTAGTCTCGGATGTGGATTGAGAAAATGGCTCAAGGGTTATCATGGTGTGATTCAAAGCGAAATCTGAATAAAGAATTGTTCCATCAGCTCCCTGTCCTTCGCCACGCAACACTACTCCGCTGGCCCAAATCCTCAATGCATAACCCATTCCATCAGAGAGCACAGGAATATTTCCATCATTCAATCTGTAAGTCCCATTTTTAAGCAATACCGCTCCTCTAAATCCATTAGCATCAAGTGGCATTGCACAAACCTGGTCAATAGCACCCTGAATTCGAGTTCTATCTTCGCCTGAAGGGGTTGGATACAATGTCATTTTTACTGGCACTTCTCCTACCGGCACTCCGCTAGCACCATCCATATAACCAACATTCGAAAAATCGGGCAAGGTATTATTTTCATTTGTCTGGTAATTATTTGCATAGTTCGCATATACTAATCTTCCGTTTGTGCCAGGATAAACCAAAGTTGATTCTACTTGCGAATAAGAGCTTAATGCAGTTAAAAATTGAAATACCAAAAATAAATGTTTAATTTTCATCATAAGAATGAGTTTTAAATATAATAAATAATGAATAATTTGTAAATATAAAATCAATTAATTAATTTATTATTAATTAATGATTAATTTGAAAGGTTTTTTGAATAATAAACGACAATCATTAATTTTTTAAAAAAATTAATGATTTATTAATGCATTGTTAAGTACTGCAAACTATTATTGCGAATATATTGTGCATTTATTATAAAATTAAAACACAGTGTTGCTATTTATATTGTATTTTTACTTGTATAAAATATTCCAAGTACAATTGTATTATTTATGAAATCAAAAAAAATTGTTTCTCTTTTTATATTGTTTTTAGCAATAGGGTATTCAAATTCAGTCTCTTCACAAAATCAACTTGATTACAAAGTGATGATGGGATATCAAGGATGGTTTTTAGCTCCTGGAGATGGTTCTACGACAAATAATCCTTGGAATCACTGGTTTAGAGGCGGCACTGCCGCTACCCCAGACGCAGCAAATTTAACTGTAGATATGTGGCCTGATATGTCTGAATATACAGATAAATTTAACACTAATATGACCTATGCTAATGGCTCAAACGCTCAATTATTCTCCTCCTACAGCTTGAGTACGACACGCAAACATTTTGAGTGGATGAGCAACTATAACGTGCATGGTATTTATTTGCAACGTTTTTTAAGTGCTGTAGAACTTCAAACTTCAGGTATGTTTAGAGCAAAAAACAAAGTACTTAATAATGTAATGACTTCGGCTGCAGAATATAACCGAAAGTATGCGGTTATGTATGATGTGAGTGGAGTAACTGATGCTACTATGTATGCGAAAATTGTAGCAGATTGGGAATATCTTGTTAATACCTATGATATCCTTAATAGGCCGGAATATGTAAAACAGAATGGAAAACCAGTAGTAGCTATTTGGGGTATTGGTTTTAAAAACCGTGGTTTAACAACGGCGACATCTCAAGCAATAATTGATTATTTCAAGACTAATGCTGCTCCTCAATACCGTGCTTATGTTATGGGTGGGGTACCTGAACATTGGCGTACACTATCTGGTTCTTCAGAAACGGGTGCTGGATGGACAGCCGTCTATAACTCACTTGACATGATTAGTCCATGGTCAGTAGGTAGGTATTCTAATAATAGTGGTGCGGATAGTTTCAAAACTAATAATATAGTACCTGATTTGGCAGCGTGTAACAATAATAATAAAGACTATATGCCTGTTATTTGGCCAGGATTTTCCTGGAAAAATTTAAAATCTAATTCTACACCACCATCAATTGAAACATTAAACACTATACCACGTAATGGGGGTCAATTTTATTGGCGTCAGGCGTATAATGCTGTGCAAGCGGGTGTGAAATTTATTTATGTAGCCATGTTTGATGAAGTTGATGAGGGTACTGCCATGTTTAAAATTACGGACATAACAGCAAATCTCCCTATTCAAGCTAATGATAGACTGGTATCTTTAGATATTGATGGTGTTAATTTACCTAGTGACTGGTATTTAAGATTAGCGGATCAATCGCAGAAAATGTTGAATGGAACCATTCCTTTAACTAGAAATATTCCGATTACACCTCCATTTACATTAGCAGGTAATGGTGCTGAGTTTATAACACAGCAAAATAGCCTTACAATCTACCCAAATCCTGCAGATTCAGAAATATATATTAATTTTTCTTTACCTGAGCCATCTGATGTTGGGATTTCTATAATTAATTATATGGGGCAACTTGTTTTGCAAAATAGTGACAAGAAAAAATTAGATTCAGGAGGTCATACGATAAAAGTCCTTGTTGAGTCATTGAGTAAGGGAGTTTATTTAGCAAGAATAATTATTAATAATCGTGTATTTGTGAGAAAAGTAATTATAGAATAAATTTTAAACATAAAAACGGTTATCAACTAAATACACTTTGATAATGAAGCATTTTACTTTTTCTTTTCTTTTCTTGCTATTTTATTGGGGTTATTCGCAATCAAAACATGGATTGTCTAGCAATTATCCTTCCTATAAAGGGCTAGTTATGGCTGGATATCAAGGCTGGTTTCGTACCCCAGAGGATGGTTCAGGAAAAGGCTGGGTGCATTATGGTAAAGCGGGGAAATTTGATTTTCAAAATGTTACTATTGACGTTTGGCCAGATGTTTCCGAATATAAAAAAACATATACTACGTCATTTACTTATCCTAATGGTGAAAATGCCACTGTTTTTAGTTCTTACGACAAAAACACTACGGATTTGCATTTTAAATGGATGAAGGAATATGGTATCGATGGGGTTTTTATGCAACGTTTTTTTGGGGTTGCAAGAGCTAATAATGAACTTAATAAACCCCAGGATATAATTCTAAAAAATGCTTTGCAAGCCGCAAATGAGAATAATAGGGCTATCGCCGTAATGTATGATTTATCGGGCTTAAAACCAAAAGGAGAAGATTGTTCCGCCATAATTGAAGACTGGAAGATGCTAGTAGATCAACTTAAAATCACCAATCAAGGAAAAAATCAAAATTATCTTTTTCATAATGGCAAACCTTTAGTAGCCATTTGGGGGGTAGGATTTCCCGATCGTCCTTATGACACAAGAAAAATAGGGATTAATGTTTTAATAGATTTTCTTAATAACGATCCTGTTTATGGAGGATGCTCAGTTTTATTAGGTGTTCCCACTTATTTTAGAGAATTAAATAAAGATTGTTTGCCGGATCCTTATTTGCATGAGATCATTGCCTCTGTAGATATTGTTATGCCTTGGATGGTGCAACGATTTACCCCATTGGTTCACAACATTAAAGACCATTTAAGGGACCATATCATACAAGATATTAAATGGACAAAAGAGCACCGCGTTGATTATGTCCCAGTAATTTACCCAGGGTTTAGTTGGCGAAATTTATCTCTAGCAAGACCAGAACTAGCCAGATGTACCGCTTATGATGCTATACCTAGATTAGGGGGTAAATTTTATTGGGATCAAATGACAGCTTCCATTGAGGCTGGAAGCAAGATGATCTATGTAGCCATGTTTGATGAAATTGATGAAGGTACCGCCATATTTAAAGTTTCGAACACACCTCCAAATAGTGATAAGGCACATTTTGTTAGTAATGGTGGACTACCATCTGATCATTATTTATGGCTGACGGGACAAGCAGCAAAAATGTTACGAAAAGAAATTCCCTTGCAACAAGAAATTCCCATTAGAAATTAGAATTGTTCATTAAGATTATACTTTTATTCTTGTGTGTTTTTGGTTTGTCATAGTTTTTTTTTGGTTTTTTTCCTTTAATAATAAATTGAATACGTAATGATTTATATGTATGCCCTTTTTAAAATAAAAGTATGGGTATTAAAAAAATAGTCAATTTTTTATAGATTTACTTTTTTTTAATAAAAATAGTTCGCAATTAATCAAAAATTAATGAAAAATTAATGTTTACTCTTTTTATTTGTAAAATAAATTTCAAATTAATTTAATTAACAAAAAAATTATCGTTTATGAAAAAAAATACTTTTTTTACTTTATGCCTATCTTTATTTTTATTAGGTACTGTGTCAGCCCAACAAACAGTATGGGTTGCTGCAACCGCTTCAGGAGCTGCTAATGGTACAAGTGAAGCTGATGCCTATGGTTCTTTAGCTACTGCTCTCTTTGATATAAATTCAGCAGGCGATATTTTAAGGGTTGTGGGAACTGTTCCTGCTGGAGCCCAAAATTTAAGTTTAACAAGTGCAACATCAATTAATAAAAATTTTCAATACACCATAGAAGGTGATGCGGGAGGTTCTACTCTAACTGGTACTAATGGTCTTACAAGAATGTTTACAATCAACGCTGCTTCTGCTGGTCAAAACGTAACTTTTAAAAACATCACTTTTTCTGGGTCGACAGGTTCTACAGGAGCAGGAGGAAGTGTATTATTTACTAATCAGGCTAATGTTACTATAAATTTTGAAAATTGTAGGTTTATAGGTAATTCCTTGGCATCAAGCGTTACAGTAGGTGGTGGTGCTCTTAATATTACTAATTCTACAGTAACTATTATGGATTGCCTTTTTAAAGAAAATCAAGCCCTACAAAATGGAGGTGCTATTGCTATTTACAATACTTCTAATGTTACCATGACTGGGTGTACTTTTTATAAAAATAGTACAACAGGTACAACTCAATCATTTGGTGGTGCTGTTTTGTATGTTACTGGTGCTGCTGCAGTTGTCAATGTGGATCATTGTACCTTTTTTCAAAATAATATAGGACATCCAAACCAAGATTATGGCACAATAAGATCAGATAATGGGAATACTACCATAACAAATTCTTTATTTTATGATAATAAAGTGACAAACACTACTGTTAGCCCCCCTGTCCTAGGTGGTCCATCAGACTGGGGTAGTTCGCCGAATGGAACACAATCTTTCTCTAATTCTATAGGGCAGTGGATAACTAGTAATATAGATTTTAGAACAAATTTTATATCATTTGTAAAAGCCTCTACTGATCCGCTGATAGTAGCTGCTAATTTAACATCTTCCAATTTGACATATGACGATGCTATTGGGAAAGTTACATACATTGCTCCAACTGTTGCTGGTGAAAATTCACCAATACGTTTTGTATCTTCTAGTGTCGATGCAGGCGCATGGCAATCGGGTTTATCTTTATCGGTAAAAGACAATGAATTTGCTGCTAATTTTTCTGTTTCCTACAATTCTCAATCAAAAAACATAAGAGTACTGCATTCCAATGATGATTCGACTTCTTTAGAAATATATAATTTAATGGGAAGCAAAGTAATCTCTCTTACAAACGCGAGCAAAGAAGAAAACATCAATGCGAGTGCTTTACAATCTGGAGTTTATATTTTAGTTATTAAAGGTTCAGAAAATAAATCTTTTGCTAAAAAACTGGTAATAAATTAATTAGGCATTATTAAGTAATTTGCAAGTACAGGGTTTTGTTTATGAAACCCTGACTTGTAATTATTAACATACAATTGATGATTTAATAGGTATTGAAATATTACTATGAATAAAAAAATAAGTATTATGGTAAAAATTAAATGGTGTTTGTTCTTATTCTTGTTTCCACTTCTAATTTTTTCCCAGGATAAAATTATCAAAGGGAAAGTGGTAGATAATTTTGGTTTAGGCATACCAGGTGTAACAGTTATGCTTAAGGATTCAAATAATGCAACAACAACAGATTTAGACGGAACATATTCAATAGCAACCGGAAAAATTAAAAATGGAGTTTTGGTGTTTAGTTATCTTGGATATACCTCTAAAAATATGATTTTTAATAATCAAACCAATACCATTAATGTGTCCTTGTTAGAAAAGGAAGAACAACTCGATGAAGTGGTCGTTACCGCTTTAGGTATTAAACGAGAAAAAAAATCGTTATCCTACGCTACCCAAACTATCGATACCCAAGATATGACAGAAGCTAGGTCTACCAATTTTGTAAATGCGCTATCGGGAAAAGCGTCGGGGGTTCAAATTGTAAAATCAGGCACTCCTACAGGATCAAATAGGGTAGTGATTAGAGGAATTACATCAGTAACAGGAGATAATCAGCCTTTGTATGTGATTGATGGCATTTCTCTTGATAGTGGCCAGGGCGATGGTTCCGTTTCCGTTTGGAATGGTGGTGGTAGTAATACCGCTGTATCTGACATTGACTATGGTAGCCCATTATCTCATATTAATCCAGACGATATAGAGAACATAGAAATCTTAAAAGGACCAAATGCCGCTGCGCTATACGGTTCGAGAGCGTCAAATGGGGTGATTTTGATAACAACCAAAAAGGGTAAAACCAATAGTAGTTTAGGCGTATCCATCAATTCAAATTCATCCTTTACGAGCAATAGAGAATATCCATATTACCAATATGTTTATGGTTCAGGTAGTGGTGGTAGATTAGTAACTAGTGCTGCTAGTATTGATCCAGTCACTGGCTTACCTAGTGTAGCAGGGATTACTAACACTAGGGCTTATGGAGCTCTAATGTTAGGACAAGATATTTTGGACTACACTGGAACACCGTCAAAATATCTTCCAAAACCTAATAATATTAAGGAGTTATATCAAATAGGATTTGTAAAAACCAATAGTATTGCCATTGATAAAGGCGGAGATCAAGGTTCTTTCAGACTCTCTTTTGCCAATACTTCTGGAGACCATGTTATGGAAAATATGGAAGTACAGAATAGAAACAACTTAACCTTTAGAGGATCACAAAAAATTTCAAATGCGCTTTCAACTGACATGAGTGTGTTATACACCAATAATATAGTAAAAAACCGGATGTACCAAAATGGAAGCGAACGGAATCCCGCAAATAATTATATGTACATGTTACCGGATATGGGTAGTGATAATTTACTTCCTTATTTAACGGATAATAATGTGGCATATGCCTCTCCAGGAAATGGTCCTTTTAAAAACCCCTATTGGAACTTATATGAAAATAGTAATCAAGATGAGGCAAATAATTTAATTGGAAATGTTACTTTAAAATGGGATATTACAAAGGAACTTAGTCTTAAATCAAAAGTTAATGGCGCCGTAAATCTTGTAGAGGGCGAAGAGTTTAATAATATGGGAGCTGCTTATGATCCGGATGGTTTTTATAGAACATTTAATAACCAAACCCAAAACTGGAATTATGAAGCAATTTTAAATTATAATAAGAAAATTAAAGATTTTTCTATTGTTGCCTTGTTAGGGGCCAATAGGTTTGATTTGTCCTCTTCTCAAAGACAAACAAGAATAAACAGCTTGTTAGTTCGTGATGTAAGGAGTTTGGCAAATTCTAATGGTATACCAGAAGTAGTAGAAATAGATGCTAGAAAAAGGGTAAATTCAGCATTTAGTTCGCTTTCCCTAGGCTACAAAAACACCTATTTTATGGATGTAACGGCCAGAAACGATTGGTCTTCCACTTTACCTAGCAATAATAACTCCTATTTTTATCCTTCTATAGGCGGAAGCTTTATTTTTTCAGAATTGATACCAAAAAATGATATCCTGACTTATGGAAAAATAAGGGCTTCGTATGCACAAGTTGGAAATGATACCAAACCCTATAATACGATAACAAACTATCAATATGGGGGACAGTACAACAATTCAGCATGGTTAGCATTACAGACAACAAGAAACAATTCAAATCTTAAGCCTGAATTAACCTCTTCTAATGAATTTGGTATCGAAACACGCCTTTTTAAAAATAGAGTTTCCTTGAGCGCAACCTATTATGAATCTTCTACAATTAATCAAATTATTGCCGCTCAGACTTCATCAACAAGCGGTTTTTCAAGTCAATTTTTCAATGCAGGTGAAATACGGAATAAAGGTATGGAGGTTGTACTTTCCGGAAAAATAATAGATAATTCTTTTAAATGGGCTGCCGATTTGAATTGGTCCAAAAGTGAATCTTTAGTCGTTTCATTAATTGATGGAGTAGATCGTTTGTCATTAAGAACATGGAATAATGTGAACGTTTTTGCCGAAGTAGGGAAGCCATTAGGAGAATTAAGAGGTAATATTCAAGCAAGAGATCCAGAAACAGGCATACCATTAGTAAAGCCAAATGGTAAGGTGGAATGGACGTCAAATGGAGTGCTAGGGAATGCACAACCTGATTGGATAGGGAGTTTGAAAAATTCGTTTAGTTATAAAGGTTTTGCTATAAATGTACTTTTAGATGCGAAAATCGGAGGTGATATGTATTCTGGTACAATGCTAAAGACTGTTAATCAAGGAGCTCATGCAGACACTTATGCTGGTAGAGACGAATTTTTATTTTCAAGCGTTATTATGGGTGAGACCAACGATGAACGAAGCGGATATGGACTTTACGGAAATACTTATGCGGATTGGATGCGAATTAAAGGGAGACAGTATGCCGGAGCAGCGATTTCAACCACTGACGCAAATGGTAATTTAGTGGCGCTTCGTGATGCAAATGGAAACATAGTATATTCTAAAGCATGGATAAGTCCTCAGGAATATGGCTTTGATGGATTGCAAGATCAGCAGCGATTTACTTATGACGCTTCTTATGTTAAACTACGAGAAGTAACAATAGGCTATACTATACCCAATAAATTTTTAAAGGATATGCCTTTTAAAAGAGCTAAATTTTCTATAGTAGGGCGAGATTTATGGACTATTTATAGAAATACACCCCAAGGGATTGATCCAGAAGCAGGAACAACTTCAGGTAATGGTCAAGGAATTGAATATGGTTCATTTTTGCCAACACGAACCATCGGAATAAATATTAACCTAGGATTTTAATTAGAACAAAATGAAAAAAAATAAATATATAAGCAAAGTGTTTTTTGTAGCTTTTTTAGTAATCGGGATGTTTTCGTGTACTGATGGTTTTGAAGACATGAATGAAAATCCAAATAATTTTAATGTTGCAACACCTGAAGCCTTGCTAGCGGGTGCTGTAAAAAGCACCGTAGATCTTGTAGGTGGTGAGATGAATGATCAAATGTATAATAATTATGCCAGTTACTATGGAGGAAAGGGAGGACAGTTTCCCAAGTTTTTTTATACAGACCCTGGTGTAGATCAATATTGGAGACGTTTTTATGTAAATATACTCAAGAATACTCAAGAAATAATTGATAATTATTCTGATGATCCAAAATATGCAAACCGCGTGCACATTGCTAAAATTTGGAAAAGTTATGTGTATTCTGTGCTAGTTTCTACTTTTGGTCCAGTTCCTTATGTAGATTCTTTAGGATCAAATACTACTACAACTTACACGAGCGAGGAAGCTATTTATATTGCAATATTAGACATGTTAAAAGCTGCGGGTGAAGGTATTACTGTAAGTGGGGATAAATTAACTACCGATCCCGTTTTTAATGGTAACAATCTGATGTGGAAAAAATTTGCAAACACTTTGCGTTTAAAAATTTCATTGCGAATATCGGAAGGTTTTCCAACATTAGCACAAAATCACGGCGTTGAAGTTATGGCCAATGAAGCGGGACTAATTTCTTCCAATACAGAGAACATTGCCATGAAATGGGAAACTATTTTAGAGAATTGGTCATTTAATTATAAAAGATATGTCAATGTTCCAGCACAGGAGGATGTAGTTCCATTTGTAAATTTTCACTATATATTGAATATGAAAACATACTATGATCCGAGATTAAAAGTTATAGCTGAACCATCAACTAATCCCATTACCATCAAAGATACGCTCTTTAAGTCTGGATCTACTACCGGACAAAGAGTGG
>Ga0102902_1000647_pt1 | contig 12011 bp, 3 predicted proteins | sample Colrivmet1555B02_FD_78458 | JGI IMG/M metagenome (GOLD analysis project Ga0102902, IMG submission 78458) | Estuarine microbial communities from the Columbia River estuary - metaG 1555B-02 | ecosystem: Environmental > Aquatic > Marine > Intertidal zone > Estuary | place: USA: Columbia River... | reverse complement strand
TAAAAGTTATATATACAGGTAAATTATTGTTTTCACTATCCATTGCATATACACCAGGGTCTATAAAAGTAGATCCTCGAATAATTGTTACAGATGTTGATCCTAGTAATGCTATAGTCGGTGGGATATCATTTAATCTTATTTTAATTATCCCACCTGTTCGATAAAATCCCCAAATAGGAATTCCTCCGGCTTTAGCAGCAGAATTATCAGCGTATTCTGGTAATTTACTAATTATATTACTTAATATATATAAATTAGATATATTCGATCCCAAAGTTATATTTCCATTTAATTTAGCATTTCCTGTTATATTTATATTACTAATAAAAAATGTTTGATTAAATAATATAGCATTATTATTTATTATTAAATTAGATCTTATAGTTGTTGACCCATGTAACAATGAAGACTTATTAATGTTTAAATTGGATACAATTGTAGTTTTACCATTTATGGTTAAATTATTACCTATAACCAAAGATGAATTTGATGTTAAACTTCCTTCAATTAATAAATTTTTATTTATATTAAGCTTAGATTGAATTGTTGTATTACCTTGAATATTAGTTATTCCGCTGATAGTTAAATTGCCTAGCATAGTTATATTACCTTGAATTAAAGATGAATTTGATATACTTAAATTACCCATAATTGTTGTATTACCCATAATTATAGCATTGGATGAAATATATAAATTTCCACCTATAGTAGTATTATTATTTAATGTACTAAAATTTGTAACATATAAATTATTTTTTATATAAGTAGATCCGTCTATTGTTGATTGTCCAGATACATATAAATTATTGGTGGTTGATACAGAATTAATTAATAATGTTTTACCACTTATGTAAAAGTTATTATTCAAATCTTGAGTTGCTATATAATTAACTTTTTCATCTAAAGGAGTTGCTATTTGAAATTTTGTTGCATCTATATTAGTTTTTATGAAACCAGTACCACTTACACCTAATATTTCGATACCACTATAATTCCCAATATCATAAGCACTTATAGTATTAGCATCTAAATTTAAATATAATAATTTATCAACAATATTTAAATTACTAGTAGCTATAAAATTACTTGTACCTATTATATTTAAAATACTTCCTGAATCACCTATTGTAATTATATTTCCAGTAATATTTATGATTTGATTATTTGATGGATAAATATTCGTTGTTATTAGTCCATTATTAGGATATACAGGACCATTAATAGTCATATTCGTTCCAACTGTGGAAGCATTATAAATAAGACTTGTTCCACTAACATTTAACGGTCCCGTAATATAAGTTTTATTAGAAACATATAAATTTCCCAAAACTGTAATAGTATTTTGAATTTTTGTATTTCCACTAACTGTTAAATTAGAATTAATACTGACATTATTAAAATATAAAATATTATTATTAACATACAAAGATGAATTTAATGTAGTATTATGTAAAATTGTAGAACCAGATATATTTAAATTTGAATTAATTGATAAATCTCCTAATAATATAGTATTAGTTGAATTAGTTAGGATATATCCTAACCCTAACATTGTTTTATATTTTTGAATTAATATATTATCTAGAGTTGACATTATATTTATCTAGATATTTAATTTCCAAAATAATTTTGAAATTCTGTGACATTAGCATAAATATCTGTTTGATGAATAATAAAACCTTTTAACCAAATTAGATTAACGCGAGATGTGAAAGAAAAAAGAGAATTAAAATTAGTATAATAAATTGGTAGAAGAGAAGTTTTGCTATCAATTAACTGACCTAAATTATCATAAAATGCAATTGTTATTAAACCTGTAGTTCCATCTCGATAGATTTTAATAAATAATCCATCACTGTGATTAAAAGTAGAATAAAAATTTAATGGAGATAAATATGATTGCCAATATGTACTATCATTATCAAAATATAATCCACTATCTCTAAAATTTACATTAGAAACTCCACAATTTAATCCTATCGCTAAATTATTTTCAGTCGATCCATTTGACCAATTAATGAATGATGGATCAAAATTAATTTGTAATATATTACCCCAATTTACTGCTCTAACTTTAATAATAACTGACCACGAACTATTAAAAGATATTAAAGATAGTAATACAGGACTGAATGCCCAAGCACCATCTTGACCCCCTGTTAATTGATCCCCTATAATAGTATAAGGAGAGCCTGAATTTATCCATGTTTGTATAATATTGGTATTATTAAAAGTAGAATAAATTATATTATCTACAATATTTAAAATCCTTGTGATAGTTCCAATATTTCCGGTTGTATCAGTTGCACTATATAATAATGTGTAAGTACCTATTAATAACCTACTAGTTTGAGTAATTATAATATTAGAATTATCAAGTAAAATCGGTGTGGATAAGATATTTGATACAGTTGTATTTGCAATTGAAGTTAAATAAGTTTGGAGTACATTATTTGAATTATCTATAGCAGCTACTCCAGGTTCAATATACAATGTGCTATAATTAATACTAATAGTTGATAATCCTGATAAAACTAAATCAGGTGGTATATTACTTAAACGAATTTTTAATATTCCACCAGTTCTATAAAACCCCCATAATGGTACACCACCAGCTATTGCTGTTGTATTATTTTCATATTCAGGTAATTGACTTATAATTTGACTATATATACATAAAGTAGAATATTGACTTTGATTATTAGCTGTAAATTTCAATAATGATCCAATAGTCATATTTCCATCTATTATAATATCACCATTAACATTAAAATTAGTATTTAAATTTGATGCACCCTGTAAAATTGTTTTTTGAGATACAGTTAAATCACTAATAATAGAAGTTGAACCTAATATATTAGCTTTACCATTAATATTTAATGAGGATAAGATACTAGTAGTCCCTTGAATTATAGATATGTTGGATATATATAGAGAAGAACTAAGAGATGTTCTTCCTTGTAATAAACTATCACCAAATATATTTAAATCAGATAAAAATGTAATTGACCCTAATATAGTTGTATCACCATTAATATCTAAATTGGAATTAATAGTTGTAGCGCCAAGAAAATTAGCTTTTCCGTTAACATAGAATGAGGAATTTAAACTTGTATCATTATTTAATATTGTATTGCCCGAAATAGTAACATTTGATAATGCTGTTACAGAATTAGCTAAAATTGTATTGCCGGATGTAATTAAAGAAGAATTAAAAATCGTATTTCCTTGAAATATTGTATTACCATTTACATTTAAACTGGCAAAAACACTTGTAGATCCATATAAAGTTGTTGTTCCTGAAATAATTAAATTATTATCATAATCTACTGTTGCAATATATCTTGTAATTTCATCTAAAGGAGCTTTGATTTCATATCGGGTTCCATCTTCATTAGCTCTTATGAATCCAACACCACTAGAACTATAAATTTGAATCCCAGAATATTCACCATTATTTGTACTAACTCCAGTAGAACCTAAATTTAAAGCAATAGTTTTATCTAAAACTCTAATTTCATTGATAGCCATATAAGTTGTAGTTCCTATAATATTGATATTAGAATTCATATTCCCCAAATAAATTTTATTTGCTGATATATTTAAATCGTTATTTAATGCAATAGCATTATTAATATTCAAGGTATTATTAAATTGCGACCATTGAGATACTTTTATATTGTTTAATGATACAACATTACCTAAAATTTTATTATTAACAATCAAACCTCCGTTGACATTCATATTATTAGCATTAACTTTCCCTACTACATATGCATTATCATTAAATAAACTTTTGTTATAGATATAAAGATTTGAATTTAGACTAACATTATTTTGAAAAATACTATTACCAGATACTGTTAAATTAGATCCAATAGTTATTTTATTTACCAAATTAGAATATCCTGATACATACAAATTACCTAATATGGAAACCTGAGCAACAAATGTACTTGTTCCAGTAGTTCCAGCCATATTTGTTAATCCCAACATTTCTTTATATTTTTCGGTTTGAACTATATCAACATTTGATATCATTTATATAATAATTGGTAAAAAAATATTATCCAATTTTAAATATTTAAATCTAAGTATAACATCAAATATAAAATTCAGTAAAAATATTTATTAAGATTTTTATTAAATATAGAACAGAAAATAAAATCAATATTTATTTTCTGTAGTATAACAATAATGAATCATAATAAATTTGATATTACTAAAGAATTCAAAAAATATATTGTTCAAAAATCTACAGAAACAATGGAAGATTTTTGTCTACCAAAAAAATTTAAATTTCAACCTCAACAAATATTTTTAAGAGATTTTTTATCTAGTAAGTTTAGTCCTTGGTTATTATATAATAATGACATTCGTGGAACATTATTATATCATCAAATTGGTGCAGGAAAAACTTGTACAGCTATATGTATAGCTGAACAATTTAAGAAAAAATTAAAAATTATTGTGGTCCTATCTGCGGCTTTAATTGGTAATTTTATGGATGAATTAAAATCTTCATGTACAAATAATGAATATGTTACAGATGAACAACATAAATTATTAACAAAACTATCTTTTAATGATCCAGAATATAAACAAATTATTAGTAAAATACATACAAAAATTAGCAAATATTATACTATTTATTCTTATCATAAATTTATAGCTTTAATTCAAAATAAAGATATCCAAAATTTAAATAATACTTTATTAATTGTTGATGAAATTCAAAATATGATTTCTTTAAATGGAACTTTTTATAAGCTTTTATCATATGTCATTAATAAATCAAACGATACTTTGAAAATTTTATTAATGAGTGCAACACCAATGTTTGATAAACCATTAGAAATAGCTTTAACCCTAAATTTATTAAAAAAAAATAACCCTTTACCTATTTTAAATTTTAATCAAACTTATATTAAAACACATCATAGGAATTATAATATTACAAATACTAATGATTTATTTGATAAAATAAAAAATTTAATTTCATATTATAGAGGTGCTCCACCACAAGCTTATCCAGATACTATATTTAAAATAATTAAATGTCAAATGAGTGATTTTCAATATAAAAGTTATTTAACTAGTTTAAGCAGTGAACAACATTTTATTCGTGGATCTTTTAAAGATGTTGATATATTAAATTTACCACAAAATTTTTTTTTAGGCCCACGAATGATTTCAAATATTGCATTTCCAAATAAATCTATTGGAGAAATAGGATATAATTCATTTAAGGAAGATAATTTAAAATTAAAAAATATTAAACGATATTCAATTAAATTTTATAAAATTATGAATAAAATATCTAAAGCAGATGGATTAATATTTGTATATTCAAATTTTAAAGATTTAGGAGGAATTAAATGTTTTATTAAATTTATTGAATATCATGGATGGAAAAATTATAAAACGAATAAAACGGGAAATAAAATTTTTGCTATTTGGTCAGGTAGTGAAAGTTTAGAATACAAAAATGAAATTAAATATGTTTTTAATCAAAAACATAATAGTAATGGATCTAAAATTAAATTGATGATCGGAAGCCCATCTATTAAAGAAGGTATTAGCTTATTAAGAATTCAACAAGTTCATATAATTGAACCATATTGGAATATGGCTAGAATTTTACAAATTATGGGTAGAGCTGTTAGATTTTGTTCACATAAAGATATGCCTAAAAATAAAAGATTTGTTGAAATATATTTATACCTAAGTACATATCCTAATGAAAAAACCATTGATGAATATATATGGTCTTTAGCTAAAAAAAAATATAAATTAATTAATCAATTTGAACTTATTTTAAAAGAAGCTGCTTTTGATTGCAATATATTTATTAATAGAAATTCTTATCCTAATGATCTAAAACAAATTGAATGTAAAAACTAATTGATTTTTGTTTATATCCTAATCTATCAAAGTTAGATTAGGATAAATTAAAAGCATTACTTTTTAATTTATCCTTGAATTATAATATATGTTTTATTATTTTCTGTTATATAAATTTGAATGAATTTTTTTAATTTATTTAAATTTAAAGTATCTATTAATTTTAATAATAATTCTTGTTTATTAAATAAAAAATGACGTGATGCTATTTCATCTAAGTATTTTAAATAATTTTCTGATAAATTATTTTCTGGTAATTTTATATCATATTTTAATGCTAATAGATTTTTTTCAAAATCTATACTATCTAAATAAGTAAATAAACTTTTATTAAATTCTTTCATTTTTTGTTGGATAAATTTAATATTATAGTTTGATTGTACTTTTTCAGAAATATAATAATCATTTCCAAAAACACTTATTTGTAATTTAACTAAATAACCTAATTGCTCTTTTGTTCTTAAATAATCAAAAAAATACTGATTATAAATTTGATTAAAAAGTAACATATAAATATATAAATTTAATTTAAATTTCCCAATGTAATAATAATATGCTATAAAATTATTTTTTTCTTGAAGAGAGGGATGTTTTATGATAATATTTTGTAATATTTTTGTTTTGGGGTAAGTTGGAAGTTTTAATTTAAAATTTTTACTAAAAAAATTCAATCCACTCAATTTAGAATTTAAATCAGATTTTGATATATGAATATTACCATAAATAAAACATACCATATTAGTATTTATTAATATTTTTTTTAAAAAACATTTTAGATGAATAAATTTAATATTTTTTACAGCATTTAATAATGACTTATTATCATAATGTGTGCTATAGACTAAATGTTTTATGATTACATTATTATAAATCCATGGTGTTAAATTATTTAAATTTTTTAAATTATTAATATAAGTTATTATTAAATTATTTACATAATTAAGTAAAGAATAGTCAAATATATATTCTATATTTAATATAAATCTATTCAATTCGATTAAAAGGTTATTAATTTTAGCGATATCATTTAAACCTGATAGATTGATTATAATAGATGATGTAGAAGCTATAAAATTAAATGATATATTATAACCAATATCAAAAGCTTTATATAAATGTATACCAATTAAAAAATTTAATATATCGCAAGATAATGCGCTTAAAACATAATTAAATGAATTATTAGAATAATTATGATTATTTAATTGTAACCATATATATGTAATGGGTTCTTGATATTTACTATATGTTCCTACCCAAATATTCTGCATGATTTCTTTAGGGTATGATTTTTCAGAATGTTTATAATTATTAATTATAATATCCAAATAATTATTATCTAAATCAAAACCTATTAAATTTAAATCATTCAATACACATAAACTTCTATTTAAGGATTGTTTAAATTTATCTATATTTTTGATTTCTGCATAAATACTATCGTATTCTCTTAAATCATAGTAATTTAAATCATTATAATCTAATTTATTACACGATATAATAACTATATAATTATTATTTATGTATTTTTTAAATAAATCTAGATATGTAGTTGTATTTTTAATATCAGTAATTAAAAACATATCACTAAAAATAGTTTTTGTATCATAAATAAAATGTGTACTTGATAATGCATTACATAAATTTTCGATATCTTGTTTATTATTATAATTAAAATTAAGTTTAGCTATTTTTTGATAATATTTTGCGTAATTTAAAATATCTAATTTATAAATTTGATTTAAATATAAAAATATATTATGATTAATATAATTAAATTCTTTAAAACCTTGCGGTGTTAAATTCAAATGTAATGCAAAAAATCCTTCATCTTCAATATTAATATTTAGAGATTGTAAATACCCATATTTTTTTAAATTATAATATAATGATGTATTCGATCTATTATTTAATAAATAAAATAATATTCTAAAATCAGTAAATCTATTAGTGTTATCTTTAAAAACTCTCATTAATCCATTAGGTGGTATTTCCCAAAGGTAAGTTACTGTATAAATTTCGTTTAAAGTTTTTAAATAAAAATATTTATTCATATTCTTTGTATATAATGGTTTATGTAATGTAACTTTTTTACTTATTTTTTTTTCAATTATTCCGAAAGTAGTTTCAATAAGCTTTAATATTTCATTAAAAGATTTTGAAGATGCTATACAAATAGAAATGTTATCAGAAGTATAATAATCATTATAAAATTGAATCATTTTTTGCCTTATATCCGATTTATTCAAAGTATTCACTGATCCTGTTAAAAATTTATTTATAGATAAATCTTTGGTATTATTATTGTCTGCTAAATAAAGAATAAATTGATATAATTTATATCTATCATTATTAATATTTTTCATATGTTCATTATTTATAGCTTTAATTTCACGAAAAATTGATTCTTTATTAAAAAGCGGATCAATAAAAAATCGACTAAATATATCTAGCATAACTATTAAACCATAATTATGAACATTAAAATAATATGTTGTGCCAAATGTGGATGTATAAGCATTCGTTTCTCCACCATATTCATTAAGTTTTTTCATAAAATAATTTTCTTGGGGATATTTTTTACTACCCATAAATAACATATGTTCTAAAAAATGTGCCAAACCATCATAATTCTCTGGATTGTAATAAGATCCAGCATTAATACTGACGGATACATATGATTTTGTTAAATATTTATCATTAATTAAAATAAATTTTATGTTATTTTTTAGTGTACCGCCCCTAAATTTTCTATTATCTACTTTTGGTTTAATAATTGATATCATATACAAATTTAGATTTTAAAATTTAAATTTGTATAGAAATATATAGTAGTCATTTTATTATTCGAGGCTTCTTACAACTAATAGTACAGGAAAAGATTTTATGGTCCACTGTATATATTATCTGGACTGTTAAAAATTACAGTGTCTATCCTACTTTTTAAATCATAAAAACTATAATATAATTTATATACATCTATCAGTTCCATACCATCACTCATTCTACCACTACTACTACAAATTAATGCTGTATCATAAGTCTTTTTAGGATCAGTATTTGTATTAATCTGAACAAATGATGCAATATTAATAGTACCTATGAGAGTTGTTTGATTCATCATATCAATTTCTTTAATTATATTATTTAATGTTACTGTACTATAAGCACCCTCATAATGAAAAGGATTACTAACAAATTCGTTAACTAAGTGCATAAAGTCAATTTTAGTTTGATAAAACTCAAACTGTTCAATTCGTTTTTTAAATGAATTTTTATATTTTTCTATATTAGTATTAATATAGTTAAACATCAGCCTAACTATTTCTTTATGGGTATAGTCAGACGTAGACCCATATATGTGTTTACTTATTAAGTCATAAAGATAATTCATTGTATTAGCAATAAGTTTTAATTTATTGGTATTGATAAATGGAGGATTTGGAGGATTATTAACACTTGTTGAAGTATTTACAACACAAAAAAGAATTAAATGAGTTTTAATTGCTTCTAATTTTAATACAGGTAGTATTGTAGTCACCTTATTAACATTATACTGGATATCTTGCCCAAAAATTAGTCGCAGTATTATTTCTGCCTCATGTTGCGAATTTACTGCATTTGAAGAATAATTTTCTATTATATTATTATTTATATGTATATCTGGATTTTTATTAGTGTAATCAGTAAAATAATATAAATTTTCCCAACATCTTACATTATATGGTGCAAAATAATTAAAACCGGATATATTATATATAAAATTATATGTAGTTGTTAAGTCAGTTATGTTTTTTTCAGGATAGTTTTTTTTGACATCACCATGTAATCGATTAATAATAAAATTTGGAAATGCTTTACGCATTTCAGTTAAAGATCTATTAATAATATATCCTTCCATTATTCGTAGTTGCATATTATATTCTAATATGTATGTAGTAATGATATCTCTAATTATGGAATCAATTCTTTTTTTTATAATTATTTGTAATTTCTTATATATATAATTGTAGGATTTATTATTAAGGTTCGATATTTCTTCAATAGTAAAAAAGTTTTTAATAAGGTTAGTTAATTGTTCAATATCATTTCGTTGATCATCATTCGAAATTATTGTTGCAATAGTTGAGTCCATCTCTATTCTATCTACCGATAAATTTGGTAGATTATTCACCGGTTGATTATTGTCGGTCATACGCCAGAAGTCAGATTTGTTATAATCTATTCGTTTATACGGTTTTCGTTTTGTAGTATTTGGTAGTTTGTTATATTCATCAGATGATAATAATTTGTCTATAGTAAAACTTTTGCAATCAGCAAGATTTATATAGGAATCGGGAGTTTTACGGGTAAGATCAAACCATTTTCTTTCTGTGAATAGTTCACTTATTATATTTTCCCATAATAACTCATTTATATTGGATGATCCATTTGAAGCAAAATAATATTTTAAACTTTCATAACTATTAGAATGAAAAAGGTGGATCCAATCCCTCTTATTTTGTAGTTCACTATGGATTTTCGATTCATATTTTGAAAAATCAGTTGCAATTTTCTCTATGCATAGAGAAAAAATAGGGGAATTAGCCATAAACAAATTAAATTTTATTTTTTTTTTGATATCTACGATTAATGGAGAATAAAGTCTTTCTATGCTATTTACTTTGTAAGGCAGGTCTTTATTACCGCTGTTGAATTTTCTCATATAGTATCCTGATCCTAAGTTAGTCTTAGCCTTATTCTTATTGGTTTGTAGAGCGTCTATAAAACCATGATTACCTAAAAGCAATAAAAATAAATTTGCATGTCGTAAATATGAATTAGTTTTAAAGTGGTCTAGCCTTGTAGTCTTCGAAACATCAAAGGTCGTGTAATCTCTAATATGTACATACAACAGTCTATATTGATTTAATACACATTCCATTCGATGTATTATCTTTTCATAATTATCTGATGATTTAATATTATAGAAGTTAAGATCATAATCATATATGAGCTCAGAATCCGCTAATACCGAATTTAATATAGCTAATATATTTGTATTTGTAGTATTTAAGGTATTATCAGCTTCTATTTCATCATTATTAATTCTATTAATAATGATATTTACCATATCTTCGGCTAATGGTGACTCCACAATTGGAGTCACATTATATATTTGGTCAGTGTTTAGAGTATTTATCTCACTTTTAATTTTTGTTGGATTTATTGTTTCAAGTCCATACATTTCGGAGTCACCTACATTTATTGTTTGATCATTGTTATTTAGGGTTATATAGTTTTTATTAATATATATAGTTTTATCGTGTTTCCAGTTGTCTGGGTTGTTAGTCATATATAATAAATTAATAACTTTCATAATATTATTAAATCTTTTTAAACAAAGGTGTTCATCTAGCTTAGGTTTTTTTATTTTAAATATTTCTTTTTGTAGCGGATTATTAATAGATTTTATAAAATGATTATTAAACCAAATTTTTGAGGGATTATTATATTGATCAAATAATTTTTTTAATTGACCATAACTAGTATCAAATTTATCTTCAACACCAGCTAAATCACAAATTATTAGATGAGATGTAATCTCATCATTTTTATATATAGAACATGATATTATAAGATGACTTCTAGAACTAACAGGGTTATTTTTTGTTGGTTCTACTTGACGTAGGCTTAAAAATCTGTTAATAATTTCGCTTAGACTACTACCTTCAGGAGATATCCAAATTAGATTTTTTGGTGTAAAATTAAATGTATCTTTACCATCTATAAATATTTTATCAACTTTATAAGCATAACGTACTAGGTTTTCATCATCAAAATTTTTTAGACCAGGAACCCAATTTGCATAAATATTAATAGCGCTAATTGATATTTTATTATAACCTGAATCAATTAAGTTATTTAAAGTAATTATTAAAACTCCATCGATGCCATTAAATCCAATTAGTGATGATGTTTTACCTGCTCCGGATTGTCCACTTGTGATAATAAGTACATTATTATTATTATTGATTAAAGTTATAATATTTTTTTGACCTTCTGGATCTTTATTAAAATTATGTTCGGAAAATGTATCTTTAGGATAAAATCCTTTTACATGT
>Ga0102902_1000639_pt1 | contig 12116 bp, 34 predicted proteins | sample Colrivmet1555B02_FD_78458 | JGI IMG/M metagenome (GOLD analysis project Ga0102902, IMG submission 78458) | Estuarine microbial communities from the Columbia River estuary - metaG 1555B-02 | ecosystem: Environmental > Aquatic > Marine > Intertidal zone > Estuary | place: USA: Columbia River... | reverse complement strand
TACTCCTGCATTAACCATACGTTGCAAATGGGGCGGGAGCCCGATGTCTTCAGCATTCATTAATATATCCTTTCGTTGTCATTCATTATATCAGTAGCCACTGACAATAAATGCCTGGTTGCTATAATCTGTCCATTTAAAGATATGTCTTCAATCTCTAATGACTGATAGTCCTTTGAATCCATGTTATATTCAAACTGAGACATTTCTTCTTGAACCCGTTCTGAATCTTGTTCTAAACTAATTAGATGTATCTTCATATATTCTAGGAAAGCCGAGGATTTAGTCATTAGTTATACCATACTCCTTTAACATCATAGAAAAATATTTATCACGCTTTTCATCGTCCCACCCGTTTTCCATGGCGGTAGTTGAAACTGCTTCTTTTATTTGAGTTCTCAACATAACCATTTGAATAGCATTCATTAGTCAAAATACCCTTCTGCCCATAGTCCCTCTAAGAAATCCTGAGCTTTTCTTAAGTTAGTTGTTTCTTCATATGTTAATTTTGGGTGGGGACCCAAAGCAACAGCAATAGCAATAATCATTTGATCTAAATCCTCTTTGGTATAACCTAACATTACTTCTCCTCATCCCATTCTAGATAATACTGGTCACCTGGTTTCAAATCATAGAATAGATTAAATCTACCCTTTAAATAATTACTATCAGACATTTCTGCAAATCTAAAATCTGCAAATAGTTGGCCCTCGTCAAGATTAGAATTAACCCAATCTTCTACAAGCATTTCTCCTATCTCTTGATAGGTTAAATCTATTACCATTTGATTTTCATTTTCTAAGAAACTCATGCTTCCACCTTTTCTGTAGATTCCAATAGTACCATGTGGGTCTGACATTCTTTCATAGCCTCTTCATCTTGCCATGAACCTTCATTACATTCAGAGCAGAATTCACCGCAATCATTCTCGCAATACTCAACACAATCAAAAGACTGGCAAGCATAGCAACGTGTCTCATAACTAATTAGTTCTTTAACATCACCACGTACAATCTCATACTCCCCACCCCAACCTGTTTCTTCTTCATACTCTAATGTGAGCAGGCAGTTCGGAACAAGATTAGATAGTTTAGTTAAGATAGTTACAGCAGGTGACCAAGCAGTCTCATACTTATAGACAACCCAATTGTCATCACCTTCTGACTTATATTCAATTAGTTCTGTGTTTGGATATTCATCTCCGTCACGGACGGCAACATCCCATTTAGTTCCCCAATTAGAATTATTCCATGAGTACCAATCCTTTTGAGTCTTGGCAAACTCAACAGATTTGCGGAACCAATCAGGGTCATTCTTCATATCAACATCACCACGTGAAGGCTGGCATGCATATTCCTCATCAGTAATACCCTCATCTTTATATGAGTGGATGTTAAAGAAAGCAAAGACAGGATTAGAATAACTTACCTGTTGAATTTTGGTGGGGAATCCCGAAGAACTAATATCACCCATACCAAATGTCTCTTGTGCTAATGTAAATGGCTTATTAAGTCTATCTTTAATCATATCTACCTCAGACTTAGGTCCTTGGATAGTCAATGTGTTATAACACCAATTTGGCATTTTATATCCTTTCGTTGATATGTGATTATTATATACTAGACCACTGACAAATACTTATCAATTTTCCTTATTTCATCTTCTCTTTTTTTACTCTTATATTTTTTTACAATTTTTTTTCTAGCATTTGAGCAGGCAAACCATCCTTTATTTTTAGTGCTCAAATAGATCAAAAGTACATCTCCGCATATAGAGCATTCTCCTATTTGATTAGATTTAATAGATTTGTCTTGTTTAGTAATATGATGAGCATTGCTATCAGTTGTTACTATTACTCGATTCCCCTCAATTTTTATTGCCATTAGAGAATTATATATGAGACCACTGACATTTGGAATAGAAAGCTTCTGTGATTCCCGCCACATAGTGGCCAAGATCACAAAATTCCAGGGGATTTAAATTTGACTTCTTAAATAGAAATTGCTACCCTCTGTCTTTTGCGGGCAAAAAAAATCCCAGCATAAGCTGGGAATGTAAAGGCTGCTAGAGTCTACCAACGAAAGTAAAAAGCTCTGCCTTATTTAACGACTAGGGAAACCTAATAGCCGCACCTCTACTTATAAGAAGGCCCCTGGGCCTACTTAAATTATACCATAACTAGTCGACTGTATTTTTGTACAAAATCGGCTAATGATAAACTAAATACTTCTGTGGTTAGGTCCTCTTCAAACAATGTAAATGTTTTAGCGGTCCAGTTAATTACAGGAATTTTGTGCTCGTTGTCTAGAATTCTATCAACGCTTAAGCCCCAGCCTGTTTCAGACTTCCAGTCTTCTCCAATTAGATTAGAGATAGCAATACGTGTGGCATATGATTCATCCTGCCACCTTGGCTCTGCAGCACTTACAGCGCTAGCCAAGTTTGCTAACATCTCATGGCCCGCCCAGTGCCCGTACAAAAAGATTGTGTTGCCGTCAGATTGCTTGAATCCGAAGTTTGCTCTGTCTCCCATTTTATTCCGCCGTTTCTAGTATAGGTGTTGGTTCTTCTATTTTGTTTAAGTCTATCACTTCATAAGAGACCTTGTCAAGGCCTGCTTTGCTTGCATTGTAGTGGTGCCCGCAAAAGAATAATTCTCCTTCTACAAGCTTAACTAAATACATTGCTTGGGCTGTACCGCATTGATCACAGCCAATCCATCTTGTTAGATCTTCCGTTGTCATAGTTGTCCGCCTTCTATCATTTCAGATATTCTATCTAGAATCCAAGAATCGATATCCATGATGTCAATCTCTGATAACTTCTCCATCATTTCTTCACGAGCAAACTTGTACCCGTCTGTGAATCCATCCTTGTAGTCTGACATTTTATCTCCCTGTATATCCTGTTGGCTCGTAGTCTGATATGTATGATTCTGTTAAATTATACTTATCACGAATGCGACTTACCTTCTCAATACTACCAGTTCCAATGTTGAAAGTCAACGGTGCGATTGTCATTGGGTCCAACCCAAGCAACTCCGCATCCCAGGTAGCCCTCGCAAAGGCTACCTGGTTTGGAGCGGTTAACTCAAAGTACATTAGGCTTCACGCACATGACACACTTCGGTGTCATCAATTGTTATGTTGCCATTGTTTGAATCAGCATAAAGAGCATCTGTGACTTCTGAATCTAAATCTAATTCATAATCAGAATCAAGAATGTTGTATGTATATGTTCCGCTAACTTCAAGAGTTGCGGTGAATAGAACTTCTCGAACTAGTTCAATGCCAAGCGCTTCAGCAATTGCACGTAGTGTATCTTGGTCATCTGAATCAGCATATGCCTCAGTAATAATATCTTTAACAGTATTAATCTTAGACTGAAGAGTAGTTACATTCTTCTGTGATTGACGTCCATTGTGTAGGTCCCACTCAAGAGATGCGACCTTGTCTGTTGCATATTCAGCATCTGAATAACCACGGATTACTTTGTAGGTAACCAATAGGTTAGGGTTGTATGTATCAGGGATTGGTGATGTTGTTACTGTTGATTCCATTTGTTCCTCTTTCGTTTGGTTTGAAGGTGCAATTGTAGCATGCTCCACTGACACCAAGGTGGTCTTACGGCCACACGGGCATGTGAGTTCTGTCACACCTGATGGGAATCCGAACCCATCAGATGATGTTAGTTCTATTAAGCAATCGCATTCATCTGGGTCGCAGACAAATGTATATTTAGATGATACTAGTTCGTTGGTCATGGAAGAATTGTACCAGGGCCCACTGACATTCACAATAGATTCCAGGGGATTTTTTATGATCCCCGTATGATAAAAATCACACCCGCAACATTGCGGGCATTGTCGACAAATCTATTTGGCGACCCCTACGGGACTTGAACCCGTGGCCTCTACCGTGACAGGGTAGCGCTCTAACCAACTGAGCTAAGAGATCGTGCAGGCAGTTTTAAATCATGCCTAGGATTTTTATTTATTAAAACGCAGAAATTAATTTCTTAATTTTATTTTTTTCTGCGGTTAAGATTGGGTCAAACCCTGATGCACCCGCCATGAGTGTTTCAGCGTTTCCACGTGATGAACGATAGTAATCAAGGCGTTCAGTAAGTGCATTAAACGCACCCCATTTTGTGCCCTTGATATTAGCGTTAGTTGGTGAGTTATGATAAAGGTCATCAAGCAGAACAACCTTATTTTCCCACTTAGTTAGCGCAACTTTTGCTGCATCCTTGTCTGGCTTAGGATAGATTGTCTGAATCAACTTAGAAAATTCAGCATCAGTAATTGCTTGTGAGTAAAGAGATTTTGCTTCTGCTTCAAACTCATCAAAGTAACCAAGCGCAAGACCAAGGGTCTCACGTGCAACTTGAATGCGACCTTCAACAGATTGTGTATGACGAATTTTGAATGATTGCTTAGCATTACGCATTGCAAGATTCAAAGTGTTTTGGCATACAACACGAACAGGTGTAACCGCTGCTTGAACAGCAACAGAGCCGTCATGAGATGTCCAAACAATAAGATATAATTTTGTCTCATCATTTGCACCTTGTGGGTCAAGCACCATTGTGCGGGGAATATCAACAGTTCCAAACACAACTTTACCCTTTTTTAGAGAACCAGCAGATTCCCAACGGCAGTCAGCGTTAGCATCATGAATTGCATCAGCGAATGCAAACAATTCTTCATTCTGCACAGGCTTGTAACGCTTTCCAACAGTTGCAAGAACATCAGTTCCGCCATTGAATGGGTTATCACGAATGACAAGAGATGCATTCGATACATCATTCCAAGATTCTGAAATGTGGTCAGTTAGTGGAGACAAGCGAACATTCCAATTTGCCAATTTTGCTTCTTCAAGCATTAGGGCAGTTGTAACTTCCTCATCTTTTGTAAAGATGCGATTTGCAAGGTTGTGCCAAGCAGGAGCGCCACGCAAAGCGAATGCAACTTCGCCATTTTCGGTTTCGAGATTATGAGCCATTTTTTACCTTTCGTTAGATTAGTTGCAATTATAGCAGGGGGGTCTGACATTATCAATAGTTAGATGCAATATATCCCAATTGATCCATGTGATCAATCTCACAATTTTCCAGGAGTTTTCCACAGCCTGCCGTAAGCCTGTGGATAACCCCGCAGCTTTGTGGGCATTGTCGACAATTGGGGCGGGAATAGGATCCCGCCCCGTTAATCAAATTACTTTATATTTATTTACAACCGCTTCATCAAGAAACATTGCAGTTGTCTTTTTCTTTTTTACATTATCAAATACATAAGCATTTACTTTACCGCTAAACTTACGCAGATTAGAAAATACTAATTCAGTTAGATACTCTTTATCAACGCCGCTATCTGAATAAATAGTTACATCATTCATTTTGTTTGCGTCATAGATTTCTACACGATAACGATTTTTCATTTTGGTCTTTCTCTAGTAGGGATAAGAAGTATAACATTGGGGGCTAGCTTTTGTCTAGCCCCCATAAGATTATGCGCCGATTTTTACCATTGCCCAACGCAGACCATTTTCTGTATTCAATCCAAGTTTAGTTAGTGTTGGACGAATAGAAATGATTTCTGTGATGGTGCCAGTAATTCCTGATTTACCAGTTGTGAATACATCTCCCTTGCGGTAGAAGCGACCCTTAGCAGTATCTAGAATTGGTGACATTTTATTACCTTTCGTTAGTTGGTTGGTTGAGTAGTTTAGCGACATACTCAGGTCGTTGTATTAGTTAGAGATAACGAGCAATTTGCTTCATTGTAGAAGCATTTACTGTTTCCTCATCTGTCATCTTTAGAATTGTGAGAGCATTTGTGATGTCCTCTACAATTTCATTGTATGAGTGCTGGTGCATAACTGTATAATCACGCTCAGGCTCTTTTGGCAAATCCTTTTCGGATACTGTCAAATCAAAGTCAATGTTGAGTGTGTTATTCCAAGAACGATAAGAGGTGCGAAGGTTCTCTGACTTCTTGATGTTTGCGATTGCATAGTCCTGAAGTTCTTTCTGCCAAGCCTTACGAGCCTTTTCATACTTAGCCTCGTTTGCACCTTGCTCTGCGTAGTCCTTTTTGATTGTTGCTAACTTTGTTTCCAAAGCCTTGATTACCTTTGGTGTTGCCACCTTTACTGTGATTGCTCTGCTCATTTGGTATTACCTTTCGTTGGTTAGTTTGTTTGAGTAGTATAACATAGGGGTCTGACATTTCCCCGAAGGGAGAGAGTTCTTACTTACGACATTGGACGAGAACACTCTCTGAAACTGTCCCTGTTTCGTTTAGCCGTTTAGGCTAGGCTATCGGCAAGAACTGTTGTCCAGCGTTCGCCATTGTCTGTTTCCAGACGGACACGCACCGAGCCAGATGCGTTAGGAATAATCTCTTTGATTACTCCTGTTTCCTTCGACTTTAGAGTGGTGAATAAATCACCAACCTGATAGGTTTTGTTTCCTAGTGTCATTTTGCTTCCTTTCTGTTTAGGGTGTTATTGTAGCAGTTGGGTCTGACATTTTCTAGCCCAATCTTATTATTTGAGATACCAAGCGTGTGAGTAATCTCACACGCCTGGTTTTGATCCCTTAGTCCTCGTATTGTGGAAGCCAAGCCTCTAAGTGGTGAGCATCTACAATAGCGTGTGCAGGGCAGGAAGTCTGACCTCGCCAAGAGATACCTTCAGGCAAGTTAATCTCTCGCCCATAGTCCTCCTCATAGTATGCGTCAATAGCATCTATGCAAGGTTGCACCATTGAAACGGGAACGGGTGGATAGTGATTACCTTGCAAGTGATAAGCAAGTCCTGCCTCTAGTGATAAATCTTCTTCAAGTGCTAAGGCTGTTGTGTATCCCATTTTTATTCTGTATCCTTTACTGTTAATTCTGCCCAATAGTTACCTGTATTTGCTACCTCTAAAGTATTTGATAGTGATAACGCATTAAGTGTTGCACCCTTGCACATTTCTTGAATTGCATTTTCAGGAAGTGCAATTAGTGTTGGAAGCATGCTTGCAGGAATTTTATCCAAGTCAATAATTGCCTCGAATGTTATTGTGTGTGGAACTTTCATTAGATTAGACATTTGTTACCTTTCGTTGTTGGAATAAGAGTATTTTAGCATAGGCCACCGACATTACCTAATCCATTTACGGCGTGTCGCAGCTTTTGTGAAATTAATCACAAAATTTCAGGGGTTGTGGATAACCTCCCATAATTGTGGATAACCCCCCACAGCTTTGCGGGCACCTGATCATTTTGTCAAGTCGACACGCCGCTAACTTCTAAACACTGCCCAAATTGCTAACGGTATTGGAAGACATATCGCTAAAATAAAAAGCATTCCTATAACTGCACCAATAAACTCAGTCAAAATTTTTCCCCTTGTGTTTTATTTTACGTGTGTACTTTTTTTTATTGCGAACAGGTTGCGCCGCATTGCTACGGCGCAATTCCTGAATGCGTTTAACTTTACTTTGAAGAGAAGTTAGGAACATGATAACCACTCGCTTCATGAAAACGATTTACATCAAATCGCTCATTATCCTTGGCAAACATTTCAGCAAAGTCATTTACAACTTTAGAAAAAACAGCGGGATGAGTTTTGTTACTCATGAAATTCAAAATCTCTGCGGTTGCTACATAGTCTTTACGTGTCATCATTTTTGTGTAACCTTTCCATTTCGGTAGAAGTTCTTAGTATGCATTTTACCAGAGGGCTCTGACAAATTATAGGTTGCGTATTCTTTAGCATCGCCAAAGTCTACACAACGATCAAACTGATGCACCGCCTCTAATGCATCTGAATAAGACCAAATGGCTACGGGTGTTCCGTCATAGTAAATAGATAGTTTATACATTATTCATTTACCCAATCTAGAGTTAGTTCATCTTCAGTTTCTACAACGCATTCGCAAGGCTCTACGTCATAATTATTTTCATCGCCCCAGAATAAAAATCCAGCGCCACCGCATTCATCACAAGCCGCAGAAATAATTTCTACGTATTCTTTCATTCTAGCCATTTAGGTTTTCCCCTTCGTTTGTTTTGGTAATTGTAGCAGATAGCACTGACAAGGCTTCCGCCTTGCTTGCTTCACGTTGTGCGATAACGTGCTTTTTGAATTCGTCTAGATTCATTCGAACGCTCCTTCGTTTAGTAATCCGATTTCGATTTGAAATAATTCATCGGGTGTTGCTTCGGATAAATCTACCCAGCCAGCACCTTCTTCATTCATTCTAAAAATTTCAATGTATCCCATTTGTTTATTCTCCTGTCTTTACTGCAAGATAACGATATTCATCTTTTATATAAATATTTCTTGCGGAATAAGTTGGGCGAACTTGCACAAGGTAAGTATCGCAATCGGCATACCATACCGCAGAAGTTTTTTCTGCGTCAATGATTTCACCTGTAAGAGTGCGAGAGTAATAAGTTTTCCCAATGAGGAGGGATTCTACTGAATAGACATTTGCTGACATAAGTTGTCACCTTTCGTTTGTTGAATAATGGAATTGTAGCAGAACAGACTGACATTTTCCAATTCTGCAAGGGTTTGTCTCAATATGTGGAGCGTGGGTTTTGTGATTAATCTCACAAAATTCCAGGGTGTTTTTTATCACACTCTTAACGACACGCCCGACGCCGCAGCTTTTGTGGGCGCATCGACTTTTGTCAAGTCGACACGCCGTTATTTATTTAATTTTTTCTAAAAGTTTTTCTAATTCTTTTAGTTGATCTAGATCAAGGTGATCTAGTTGAATTGCTTTTTCAAATCCAAATAAATCGCTCATTAGTTTAACCCGTTTTCTTTTAGGTCTTTTATTACGGCGATTACTAGCGGGATAGTAACTCCCGCTAGTAGTAATTGGACGGCGGTAGTTAGTAGACGATTAGTAGTCATTACTTATTCCTCTTTCTCTTGATTACTGTATAGAGTGTAGCACCTACTACCGACAAGATAATAAACGCCCACGATTGGGATACATAGAGGAAATCCCCTAGGTCAATCATTAAGCCATAGTCATTTAGTTCAATAGTCATTAGTCATTCCAATCTAGTGTAAGTGCCTTATGCAATTCATCATCATCATAGTCATCACTATCAAAATCTATTGCGCCCTCTGCTAACGCTTTCTCATACATTTCTTCTTCATCAAGATAAACATAAGCGTCGCTTACATCTGCTTGGATAGTATCCCATTTAGTCATCATTACTTTACCTCTACTTCTCTAATGTTGTAAGTGAAACCCTTACCTAGTTTATTTAGTTCAGCGATTACCGCTAAGATTTCTTCAGGCTTGCTAGCCTTTTGATTTACGGCTAATAGTTGAGAGCCTTGCCATAGTGTATAAGTGATAGTCATTATCTGTTCTTCTTTCGTTAGTAGTTATAGTAGGAATTGTAGCGCATAGCGCCGACATTGTATAGCGACACGCCCTAGGGCTAAGTGTTATCTGTATCACATTAGATACAGTTGATACACTCGCAACCCTTAGAGCGGATAAGATAGGCAAGGATTTCCTTGCGTGTATAAGTATCTAATCCATAAGAGGACTTTACGCCTCCGTTATGGTAGTCATGCACGATAGTGCTAAATAGTGTTTCTGTTAGTTGAGTCATTGTATGACCCCTTTCTTTTAGTAGTTATTTATTAAGTTGTTATGGTGTAACCCTATCATAGGCTACTGACATTTATCCCCATTTAGGGCTAGTGTCGTGTGTGAATTACTTCACATTAACTAGAGCGTGTGTAGCGTAGTTACCGCCACACATTACGCATAGAGTCCAAGCGGTTACTCTACCGCAACCGCTAGAGCAAGCGACATAGTCGCTGTTAGTCATGTAGTCGTTACGACTTTCGAAAATTCTGTTTGTCATTTTATTGACCTTTCTTTTTTTAAGTATTAAGTATTTCTTAACTTCTTATAGTATTAACTATACATGGGGGGTCTGACATTTTGCAAGTCGCAACTCGGGCAATTCGGACATTTTAGAAAAGTATTTAGTGTTTTACATCACATTTAGGCTCATTATGGGCGCACTATCGGACAAATCGGACATTCAAAAAGGTGTGTATCGTACAAATTAAAAATATATTAACATTTTGTCAAATTTGAAAAAGCTATTGACTTTCGAAAATACCAAATGTTATACTTGGAAAGGTTTCGGGGGGTTACACTAAGGAACTCAATACACCAAGTAAAATTGGGATTGATCCAGACTCTCCTCTACTTTCCAAAAAGTTTAAATTTGGGGGGTAGGGGGGTTTGCTAAAAAATCTAATTCCCAAGTAATCAATAAAAGAAAATACAAATATATAATATATATAAGCAATAAGCAATAGCTAAAAAATTTTTTATTAACATTTGATAAAATCTAAAAAGCAGTCGACTAGGATAATCATGAAGGTTTACATTTACGATCTAGCAATTAAGGTAGCAGTATTGGCGGATTCTGAAGAAGAAGCTAATGCAAAAATGGATCAAGGACAGGCATCACAAATTTCAATGGAAAGAAATCTTTCTTCAACTACAGATATTGCAGTTGACTAGATTTTATAGTACAATATAAAGATGAAATGCAGTTTTTGCAAGAATGACAAGTACGTCCAACGATTAAATTCGAGGGGGATTCTTGAAAACTTTTGCATTGACTGCATTTCTACTTTAAATAACCGAATACGCTAGTCCCTAGGGGATATAGCTTAATCTGGTTAAAGCATTTGTCTTATATACAAACGACTCTGGGTTCAAATCCCAGTATCCCTACTTTAAAGGTGGTATAATAATACTATGATTGATAACATTTCAGATAACGTACCTACATGCGATGTGTGCAGCATGTCCAAATGGGGAGTAGAAATGCGAGAAGACGGAGAACTCGTCACATTTTGCATTGTATGCTCAGGTGACATTGTTCACACTAAAGAAGCAAGAGATGCAGCAGAAGCTCTGCTAAACTCTGAATCAACAACAGACTCTGAGTAAATACTAGTCAACTAGGATTAATATGCATGATCATGAAAATATAGTTTTGGCTACAGGTTCAGGAATAACTGAAATGCAGCTTATGTGGATCATCATGGGAGCCATGGCTATTCATCACATTTGGATGTGGTGGAAAATGAAAAAGAAAAATTGTAACTGTAAATGAACTGGATCCAAGCAACAATTATATTTGGACCTATATTAGTTCTGTTAATAGCATTTTGGGATGATATCAAATGAAAAAACTATCTGCTTTAATAATACTGATTGCGACAGCAATCCTTTCAGGTGCTTTGCTCAATAGATTTTTAAATTGGGCGGGAAATATAGAAATCTTTGATTTCGACCTAAATGAAGATATAGACAATGAACAGTTCTAAATACTTCATCTGGTCATTACTATCTATCTTGGCTATATACTACTCATTGGTTATTATTACTCTATAGTCCATATCTTTTTTCTCCCGCCCTTTCTTGGGGTCTTTCAGTGGGAACCACCAAATATGACCCGTTAAGGGCTTAGAACCCCCGTAGAGGGCTTATAAGGGCTATTTCTTAAAGATGTACCAAAGTCTAAATTTGATCTTTTGAATAATTCTATCTATTTGTTGCTCGACTTTAATATCATTGTGATTATAGCTCTTAGGACTATTCCATAGTTTATAAAAGTGTCTAGGCATAATATAATTATACAGCATGTGGTCTCTTATTTTCGGCGCACTTTTTTCGCACTTTTTGCACTATGTGTCTATATTGTTCGTATTATATATAAATGTCTATAAAAGAAAAATTCCCAATCAGAGGCGGATCCGATTGGGACTTTCTAGTGTATTGCTACACATTATATAGGGAGACATGGTGGTGTCTCTAACCTACACATCTTTATTGTAGAATATGTTTTATTCTAAGTCAACTGTTTTTGCAATGATATCTTCAGCAGGAGGATATTCAATAATCCAACCGTAAGGATCCTTATTTGTTTCTGGGTTATTTCCAAGATACTCAAGATACTCAGGCAGGTTAGTAATTTCTGCTAAAAGTACCATTAGGTCCACACAGCGTCTATGCGGAGCTTGGTGAGTTGTATGGCACTTGTACTTATCGTCTACATTTGG
>Ga0102902_1000619_pt1 | contig 12359 bp, 4 predicted proteins | sample Colrivmet1555B02_FD_78458 | JGI IMG/M metagenome (GOLD analysis project Ga0102902, IMG submission 78458) | Estuarine microbial communities from the Columbia River estuary - metaG 1555B-02 | ecosystem: Environmental > Aquatic > Marine > Intertidal zone > Estuary | place: USA: Columbia River... | reverse complement strand
CAGTGCCCATCACCTCCGATACCCTGCGAAAGCTCACGAGCGCTTGTCCAAAAGCTTTCCAACTGTTCAGTAGCATGTCGATCGGCTGCAGCGCACGTGTCATCAATAGGCTGCCCACAATCATCGCTCCCGCCGTAATCTCTCCCCTAATCGCAAGCCATCCACCAATCGCAAGACCGGCAGATTGCTGTGTATATCGCAAGGCCTTACTGAAGGCAGATAACCCGAGACCAAACCGGTCGTAGCGCACACTGTCATCGTGCTCAGTCTCGCTCGAGTGCCTCCACCGCTTCATCACAGCGTCAGTCAAACCGTGGACGAGCACATCCTCCTTCGCTGCCAAAAACATCCGCTCACGGCCCTCCATGACGACGCGATTGTCGTTGATGCGTTCATTTTTGCGCCGTAAAACGCTGATACCCCAAGCGGTCAGTGACAGCTGGATCAACCCAAAGACACACCCCGCATAGCCCAGCAACGGGTGCAAGAGGAACAAGACACCAAGATAAATGACCATCCAAGGCGCATCGAAGCAAACGATCGCCCCATTGCTGGTGATAAAGGTACGCCAGCTGTTGTACTCCCGAATAAAAAGGCTGGGATCTGAAGTCGCATCCTTGGTTTCCCTCGCAAGCACAGCGGAAAATAATCGAGGCGCATACAGCTCATCAATCGCCGTACCAAATCGCACCAGTAAGCGCGCACGAAGAGCCTCCCCTACACCCATTGCGCCCAGAACGACAAACAAGAAACAGGTACTGATAAGTAATGTGTAAAAGTTCGCCGAGAGCATCACGCGGTCAAACACCTGAAGCATATATAAGCTCGGCGCTAAGGCGACCAGGTTAACAACCAAGCTCGCCAGGGCTGCAGAGATCAACATCGGGTGATAGGCAAACCAACGCAAGTTGGTGAGGGCTTGGGTTTTGGTGGAAGAGGTAATCATGTGCCACGTCCCTGTTCCGGAGATCTCTTTTGAACCGCCGCCTTCAGACGCTCCACGACCTCTGCAGTCCCGCCAAATGCTCGCAGACGCCCCTCATCCAAGACCAATAGCTTGGTCGTCAAAGTAAGCAGCTCTTGTCTGTGTGTGACCATGATGGTTATCAGTCCACTTTGCTTTCGTTTCGCTAAAATATCGGTCAGCGCTTGCATGCCAGCCTTGTCCAGCGCCGCATCTGGCTCATCTAACAACAATACAAACGGGTTGTTATGAATCGCGCGGGCAAGCGCAAGTCGGTTCACCTGGCCGCCTGAAAAATGATTGAAACACCAGTCAGTAGGCGTCTCCACACCATCTGGCAACTGACTCACCACACCTTTGATACCCACAGCATCCAGGGCATTTTCAAGGGCATCGAGTGAGAGTATTTCACCTCGGCCTATATATGCGCCGATACCAAGCGGTAGCGGCTCAGGCGCCTGCGGGACATAGCCGAGGTGCTCCCCTAACCCGTTATCAAGCCATTGCTGCATGTCAGCACCATCCAGTCTGACCACGCCACTAACAGGCTTTAAAAAACCAGAGGCCAGCCGGAGCAAGGTTGATTTACCTGAGCCAGAGCGCCCGAGAACTGTGACCAGATCGCCTGGCTCAATTACCCCCGTTACACCCTGTAAGACAGGCGCTTGCTTGGGCTGGAACTGAAAAGCAACGTTTTCAAAAACAAGGCGCCCTGTTGGCTTTCCCAACGGCATTTTTGGCGTCTCAGCCGGTAACTTACCGACCGCCATACTAACCCGGTGATACGCCGCCTTCCATTCGCTGATTTGCTTTGCACCCGTCGTAATCGCCGCCATCGGCATCAGCGCCCTTGCGCCCAGCACAGAGGCGAAGATCATGGCACTACCGTCTTGTCCCAATTCCCCGATAAGTGTCAGCCAACAACCCAATCCGAGTAGCAGTGAGCCCGAGAAGGTTTGCAAGAATTTTGAGACAGCCGATGCGCCACCGGCGATGTCGGAAGCCTCCGCTTGGGAATTAATGTGCGCGTTATGCTGCTTTAACCAATCCAGAGCAAGCGATTTTTCCATACCGGAAGAAGTTACAAAACGTCCCGCGCGCATCACCTCCTGGAAACGATGGGTCGCGAGACGCAACAACTGCCCGGCTTTGCTCAGGTGCGGCGAAGAGCGCGAACCAGCAAGCGATGCCAAGCTAATGATGGTGACCCCGAAAAAGAGCACGGTAAGGCCCAGAAGCGGATTCAGGTAATAAATGATGATGAAAAATAAAATCGTAAACGGCAAATCGATCAGATTAACCAGCAACGGGCTATTCAAAGCAGTGCCGAGTACGCGCGAATCGGCAAGCAAACCCGGACCAGTCGATTCATCCCGAAAAGAGGCTAAGAAGTGCGCTCTCAAGTGCTGTGCTTCGTAGTAGCGCTTGAATAGATTCGCGACATCAAAAAGCAGTTTGGATCGCAGCCAATCAAAGAAACCCCAAGCGATGTAGACCACGATGACCGCCACACTCAGATACAAGAGTGTTGAGTCGCTTCGTGAGGTCACGGCTCGCCCGTATACCTCCAACATAAACACCGTTGGTGCAAGCATGAAGATGGCGTTAAGAAACGACAGCGTAAAAAGTGATACACCGCACGTACGCCAAACAAAAGCGATAGGGTTCAAAATTTGATTCATGCTTTTTCTCAGACCAGTGCCTCACCAACGAGGCCGCCGAGCCAGTGCAGTTGCTGCGGGATACAAACGGACTTGAGGTCATATTTAGACACAATATGCGCCCTGGCCTGCATCCCGATTTTTTCTGCGAACTGTCGATCCTTAAAAAGTCGCTCAATCTGGGCAACCATTGCGCCAGGTGTGAACGTGTCGAAAAGCAGTCCAGTCGCCTCATGTGTCACGATCTCTTCAACCGGTGGGACGCGATTGGCGACAACTGGGCATCCACAGCTCATTGCCTCGAGTAGGCTCCAAGACACCACGAACGGGTATGTGCAGTAGACATGTGCTGTGGATATCGAAAATAGTTTGATCAATTCTGTGTGGGGTATCTTGCCAACGAAATGAACTTGCGCAGCCGGCACCTTATCTCGAACTGATTGCCAGAATTTCTCGCGCCATGAGCCGCCCTCTTTTGGCGGCGGGCCGTAGCTCACACCGTTACCTCCTACGATCACCACATGCAGGTTCGGATGCGCGTCAAACAGCGACGGTAACGCGTCCAAGAACCAATGGTAGCCACGATAAGGCTCCAAATTTCGAGCCACGAAGGTGAGCACCAAATCGCTCTTACATAGTACAGCACCCGAGCTAAATCGCATGGTCACATCGGGTACGGGCGCGCAGAACTGTGTATCAATACCGTCGTGGATAACCTTGATTTTTTCTTGTTGTCGCGCGGGGTAGGTACGAGCCTGCCACTGAGTTGGCGACAATGCAAAGTCGCAATCTTCCAGCGTCAGCCGCGCATTGAAATTCTTGGCTGCAATCCGAAACTCCAGAGATAGGGGGTCCTGTGCCGAGGGAAATGCCGGATCAAACCCGACATCGTGACCCTCGGCATGATAGAAAAACTCAAGGTAGTGCAGGAGCTTGGCATCGGGATATACCGCCCGGATGAACAGTGTTTCCCCCCAACCCGGGTGCGCAACAATCAGGTCCGGTACGAAGCCCTCACTCTTCAAATTTGCGGCGATGCGAGCCACACACTCACCGCGAATTACTTTGCTCTGAAAATCAAGCACAAGGGGTGTGGGATTTAAGCGCCTGGCATCTGGGAGAGTGTAGGATCGAGTGTCAAATAACGCTGGTTGTCTATTCGTGTCAACGGTAATGGCTTTGAGGACGTGCTTACCAGCGCGCAACAAATGTTGTGCGACGTGTCTAAATTGGCCGGGAAAATTATTATGTATGAAAAGTATTTTCATTTTAAAAAGTAAATATCGCTAGAATTCTAACGAGCTTTAACCAGAAAGGACTCCTCATGAGCAGCGCCCCCCAGTTTATTGATGGCATTGACAACCTCAGCTTGGTCGATGGTGTTATTCGATACGACCTGGTCTCGGTCGGAAAAATCGTCGATGGCAAGCCTGTGCCGGAGCGCGTTGGCTCGGTAGCCCTGTCGCTTCAAGCTTTTTTACGCACACACCGACAGATGACCCTTTCCATCGAGCGCATGGTGGAGCAAGGGATACTTAAGAAGAACGAACAGCCACAGGACGGTCCTGAAGGCGCAAAATTAAACTGATAGCGCCCAGCTTCCGTCAACATCACCGCGTAGGACGCCCACCAGATCGACATGGGGCTTCAATAAGAAGTCATGCTCGATTGGGTCGGCGCCTGCTTGAGTGAGTACGCTCTCCACCGAAAGATCGGATGTCCCTTCGGGGGACTCGATAAATACCCACTCCAGAGCTTGGCTACCAACGACCGGTAGACCCAAAAAGACTTTCAACAAGCTGATTACATCGGACAACTCGACGCGCCCGTTGCCATCTAAGTCTGCGGCGACATGCGTATATGGCGAGGCATAGGCGGCAGGCAGGGATAACCCCAAAAATAGCTTCAAGGCAGTAATCACGTCGCTCAATGTAATGCCGGCCTCTTCCTTGTCCATAACCCTGGGAAATACCGGAATCAACTCAAAGATGCCGTCATCTTCGCCATCGTTTTGGTCAAGCAGATCGCTCAGCACGACTCGACCGTTTAAATCGGACTCGGCCTCCCGATCGTCGATCGTTAATGCCACACCCTGCAGGCTTTTGGGTTGATCCGAACGCCAATGATGAAACGCAGCGGTGACGTCATAGGACAGACCAGAGGAGCGAGTAGAGAAGGCCTGATCACTGGGGTCAAGAAACGGGTTGCCCGCCGCATCCCGTATCGCATCGGGTTCGAATAGCAAACGGTAGCTTGCGCCATGATCGAGATTCGCTGGCGGATCTATTATGAGCGTTTCGCCGGAGGTGACGACACTAGGACTATCCGGTGTAAACCGAGCGATCGTTACGCCATCAACTGTGCTCAGGACAATGTCGCCGTCCCCCCGCTGAATTGCCTCAGAAAACGTCAGCTGGAGATTGCTGTCTATCAGCAAGTTACGCACACCGTTCAAACCGCCCGATTGGATGAGCGTCGGAGCCGTCTCGTCGACAATCAAACGATAGGTGAAAAGACCATCAACCGAACTGACTTCTCCATCCGCAGTTGTCTGCCGTGCCCGGATATCCCCTGCTTCATAAAGACCCTCCGGCAAGTCGATACTCGCACCAGCGCCCGCAAACCAAGTCATTCCGGCATCAAAGCTGTATGACCAACCGCCCGTGACGTCCAAACCGCTGAGCCTCAACACCCCGTCATTCGATACAGCTGAGCCCATCAAAATTTGACTGGCATCAGTGATTAGGACATTGGAAACCGGGACGTTTTCTCTTTGAAAAACTACAACGCCATTGGCATTGACATAACTGATGGTCCGGGTCTCGACGGCCTCAATCGACTCGACTACTGAAAAATTCGCTGTCACCGCACCAAACACTGCATAGCCATCGATGCGCCTCTCGAGGCTGTAATCGAGAAATGAGTTGTCTTCGGTGTTGATGAAAAACTCTGTCGTCGCAGAATCTGGCACTGAGGTTCGTGCCATCGCCATGGTGCCCAACAAATTCTTCAAACCATTGTCGCTCTCCAGCTCAATCGCTGGATACCAAGCAGACTTGGGTAACAAATTGGCTGTGAGCCCACCGCCCTGCACCATGAAACCGGAGATTACCCGGTGAAAGAGGGTACCGTTGTAATAGTCTTGGTTCACATAAGCCAAGAAATTGGCTACAGCGATCGGCGCGGCCTGAGGAAAAAGCTGAACAGTGAACTCGCCAAGCGTTGTATTGAACTTAACTTGCGGTGAAACTGTAAATGTAAACGAGCGACTAGACTCAATTTTGGGAGCGGCAGGAGGACTGGTGGCCATGCCTCATTTTAATTCCCAAAACCGTACTGCCTATACAATCGGCTGCGACAGGATTCACTCAGTTGGCCGTCCAACTTCCGTCCACATCGCCCCGGATAATGCCAACCAAATCGACGTTACTGTCGGCTGAGAAGTCGTGCTCAATCAGTGGCGCACTTGCGTTGTTCTTACTCAGGTTAAACGGGTTATCTACCGCACCAACCGCTGCATCCACAAACACCCACTCCATCGCCTGAGTGTTGGCTACTGGCAGGTTCAGAAACACTTTAAGTAGGCTGATCACATCAGATAGTTCAACCTTGCCATTGGCATCCAAGTCCGCCGCGACGTAGTTATAGGGTGATCGGTAGGCGTCTGGTAAATTGAGACCGAGGAAGAGCTTCAGCGACCCTATCACATCACTCAAGCTGATACCCGCCGCGCCTTTACTGGTTAACTTATCCAAAGTCGGCGAGAGAATTAGTTGACCATCATCCTCACCGTAGGTGTCCTCAACGCTACTGAGTGCCATCACCCCAGACGCCGTCGAGGTATCGGACTCTGACCCCACTGCTAGTCTTACACCTGCTAGCTTTGCATAGTCACTCTGACTCGCAGGTTTGTTCCAGAACCGAGCCGTGGCGTTGATGTCGTAACCAGAACCAAACGGCTTCACGGTCAGATCAAACGTGTCACTCACACTGGCATTAGCCGCATCAGTGGCACTCACCTTGATTCGCAAGGTTTCAGCCGTCTCCCCCACCACCGCCTCTGAGGGGGTTGCCGTAAAGGCATGGTCCTGCGCATCAAAGACCAGCCAACTGGGGAGTGGGTCCCCATTTTCGAGCGTTGCGGTGTAGGTGAGGGCTGCGTCATCCACGTCCGAGAACGCGTCTGCAGGTAAGCTAAACACAAGTGTCTTACCCTCTGCAACGCGCTTATCTAGCAGTGGTGTTACCAGCGTCGGTGCATCATTTGCCCCCTCAATCTGCACCACATAAGTCCCCTGTACGGTGTTGTACCCGTCACCAACGGTGTACCGAATGGTTTCGCGCAGAGTTTGCCCGGGGGCCAATGCCTGTAGCGCCGCGCTATTCTGGTCTGGGGTGTAAGCGTAAACGCCGTCTGCAAGTGAGAGCGTGCCGTAAATACCCGCAACGCTGCCGCCACTCGCTGCCAGAGTCGTGCTGCCAATCTTGACGCTCGTGGTGCTCAAGGTATCCCCATCAGCATCCGAGGCCTGAGCCAACAGATTGAGCGTTGTTTGCCCACTGCCAGCATCACCAACACCTGCCTCTTTGAGCTTGAGTGTTGCAATCCCAACGATGGGCGCTACGTTGATCCGGTCAATGCCAATGGTGACAGTGCCCGTGTCAAGGCGCTCATCACCGGCGCTGCCGTCACCCAACTCATAGGTGAAGACGTCAGTCGTTATGCCACCCACGGCAACTGCCTGTGTCTTCGTTTGATCCTCGGTGTAGGTATAGCTGCCATCTGACTGCAGCGTGAGACTGCCGTAAAGCCCTGCGATGGTGATACCCTCGCCCGGCACACTTTGAAGCGTTGCGGCCGTTACCCCCACCTGTTTGACCACCTTGGTGTTGAAGGATGCCGTATCGTTATTCAGTACATTGCCTGTCTTTGTCAGATCGGCTCGACTTTGAGACACGTTGCCTGGCAGCGCCATGCGCACCTGGTCATTAACCGCCAAGGGCGCCGCTCCCTCCTGTGCAACAAACACCTGCGCCACCTTGGACTTAGCAAGAGACAGGCCTTGCGCCATCTCATCACTACTGAAGCTCACCGAACCGGCGCTGGTTGTGTCGCCACTGAGCACGGAGGCCACCACCGAGTTCTGCGCCTGCGTCGTGACCTGCTCCTGCGCGACGATCTGCGCCGCCACAATGTTCACCATTGCCGAGGCGGTGTCAACGGCCTCACCCGTCTGTGCGGCGCTAATCGCTTGCGTGACGATCGTCTCAATCGAGGTGTTCACCTGCGCAAGCGCTGAGCCAATGCTTTGTGCCTGTGCCTTGAGTACCGCCTTGGCCGTTACAGCCTCGGCCGAAGCTTCCTCGCCTTGGTCGACCTTGAACGCCTCGTCAGCCGCTGCGTCCAGTGCACTGGACATCAAATCGCCACTACTCAAGTCAATCGTGCCAGCTGATGTCGAGTTCTGTGCAGCACTCACCAGCGCATTGGCTACACCGCTGATGGACCCTTTGGAATTACTGGACCCCGCTGCCGCGGTGGTTTCAACCGCCACGTGCATCAGGTTGGCTACTTGAAGCGCGGCCTTCTGTACCTTGAGCGCCTCGGTCGTATCGGTGCCACTTTGCGACTGGGCAACTGGGTCAAAGTTCAGTAAGTCGACCCCAGCCGAGACCCCCAAAGCGGTGCGTACCAGCGCCTGTGCGTCATCTGCCGATTGACCACTGGCAATCGCTGACTGGATAAGCGTCGTGAGGGGGTTTATGACGGTGGAGCCACTCGGTGCTGTGAGGCTGCCCTTAAACACCTTGCCCGTGGACAGGTCAATGGTCGGAGAGGTCCCATCAGCGTTGTAGACCCAGGCCTCAATCTTCAGGTCACCCGCACCAGCGATCCCCTCGAATCCACCCTCAGCATCCGTGATTGCCCACGACTCGGCCGTAAACTCCCCATCGTTATTCTCGTCAACGTACTCCCCCGCATCGACCTGCTGGTTGTTGTTGGCATCCTCGAACGCCTCATGTGTCCACTTGCCATCACCATCGCCATCAGCCCAAACCAGTGCGTTTGCCAAGTAGCCATCTTGCGCGATGCCCTTTTGCGCAAACACAATCTTGCGGGTCACGCTAACTTCGCCTCCGTTGCCATCGATCACGTCGTAGGTCAAGTTCACGACGCCGCTGAAGTTCTTTGTAGGCGTCACCGTGACGGTGCCGTCGTTAGCTAGCGCCACATCACCAACGCTCACATCTGGATTTGCGACCGACAGTGCATCATCATCAAGGTCTGTAAAGCCCTGGGTCAATACCTCAGTCGAAACGGTATAAGGTTTATTCGCTATGCCCAGTTGAAGTGGGGTAAACGCGTTCGGTGCGACAGGTGCGTCATTCACAGCAGATACAGTGATCGAGACAGTCGCACTCTCAGAGTCAACGGTTCCGTCGTTTACCTTGAAGGTGAAGCTGTCTGTCCCGTTGTAGTTCCCACTGGGTGTGTAGGTGTAGCTGCCGTTGCTAGCAACCACCACCGTTCCATGGCTGGGATCACTTACCTTGGCAAATGTCAGTGCATCACCCTCAATATCCGTCCCCGCTAGCGTTCCAGTCTTGGCTGTGTCCTCATCTGTAGTAACTGAGACTGCTGTTCCAACAGGCGGGTCATTCACTGCAGATACAGTGATCGAGACAGTCGCATCTACAGAGTCAACGGTTCCATCGTTCACCTTGAATGTGAAGCTGTCTGTCCCGTTGTAGTTGGCACTCGGGGTGTAGGTGTAGCTCCCGTTGCTGGCTATCGTCACAGTGCCGTGATTGGGGTCACCGACGATCTGAAATTGAAGCGCATCCCCGTCATAATCCGATGCCGTCAACTGGCCACTCAGCGAATCATCTTCGTGTACAACGACAGCAGCGTTTATGGCGACCGGCGTTTGATTAGGGACGTCGTAAGTGGAGTCGATAAAGACGAATTTCTCAACACCCTTAAGGCGATCTTCGCCGTCCCGAGCAAGAACAGTATCCTTGACAACCCATACCCCTTCGGCGCCGCTAAAAGACACGGTGTAGTCATTCAGATTTCCCCTGAAATAGGCTTTATCTTCACCACCGCCGCCATCAATGAAATCATCACCCCCTAAGCCCGCAATGATGTCATAGCCCTCAAAACTCAGCAGCGTGTCATCGTATGCGCTGCCGGTGACTTGATCCGCCCCTCGCAGCGCCTGCGCCAAGAAATTATCCGCAGAGCTAGCGTTCGCGGACGTTAGTGCCGCAGACCAATCCGGCACAGAAAATGGACTGCCGCCTAGAGAAAAGTAATGCTTGTAGCCGTTGTTATCCGCGTTATTACTGTCGAGGGTCATGCCGTAAGCAAGACCCGCCACGAGCATACCGGTTGTATCGACCTCAAACCCCTCACCCCCAAGGCTGATGCGAAACTGTTCGCCTGACTCAGTCCACTGCATCCAAAACACATCTGGGATCGTGAAGCCATCAACCAAACGATTCACATCATCAAGGAAGGTGTACGTGAACGTTTGAGTACCGTCGTAAAACCCAAACAGGTCAGACATATCCAGTGGGTTCTGACCGTATGCAAAGCCAGATCCTTCGGGACTGGGTGTGTCAGGATAAAAGCTGTTGCTCTCTGTACTTGTATTGCCGTTACCAGACAGGTCTTTTACGACACTGTTGGGCAAGAAGAAACGATATGCGCCCCAATCTGCAAAGACCTCACTGGTGTTTATGGTCAGTTTGTTGCCACTGATAGAGACATCATTGCCATTGATGTCAATTGACTGAATCTGTGTAAAGGCGCTGCCCGAAGACGCCTTGAGTAGCAAGTCTCCCGTACCCGCTTGAATGTCTTCTGAAAACGCCAGAGTCAGAGTTGCGCTTTGACCGCTCGCGCCCGAGGAGAATTCAACAGCGAAGGCAATCAGCTCTGGTGGGGTCAGGTCGAGAAATTCCACCCGCTCGAACCCGATAAACGTCTGCTGAGCCTCAGTAGCGAGATACTTAACTGTCAGACTCTCAGCATCCTCGGTCACGATCTCAAAGGCATCCTCAGTCGCTAAACTAAGCTTGAGTGTGTCGACACCATTACCCCCATAAACTGCGCTTCCACCGAACTGTCCAAGCGACTTGAGCTCGAGATAATCATCGCCCTCGCCGAGCTCAATCCCACCGACGTCACCATCGCCACCCAGGGTGACCTTGTCGTCACCTGCGCCCGTATCAATAGTCAGAAACGCGCCGCCGCCATCCTCAATCAAAACTGAGTCTGCCCCAGCGCCCATGTCCAGCGCCAAATCTAGGTCCCACGTACCGGGCAGCTGATCCGCATGGAACAAATCACCGGCCTCAGAAAACTGGTATTCGCCGAAGAGGCTAGCAAAAGCAATATCCGCAGACGGACCGCCTGATGTCAGTGGTCGCTGGTAATGAATCTTGGCGTTTGTATCTTCAAAAAGATACTGTTCTAAGTTGCCATCCAAGAGTGTCGTAAGTGCAGGCTCACCGTCTGCAAGTGAGATCGACGTACTGAAGCTGATTGGCCCAGAAAACGCATAGCTAAATGCTGGATCTGATAAGTCGTAGCCAACAACCTCTGTGACTACCCCACTGACGCTCGACTCATCAAACTGAAACTCTGACAGGACAAACGTAACACTACCGTTTCGAGTTGAACCGATTCCAGTCCTTGACATGTAGTCAACATCAACTGCAGATGACAGCTCGAAAAATTGCGCCACCATGTCGTAGCTGAAGCTAAAACGACCACCCAACTCGAGGCGATCGCCATCGTCATGCAATATTCGACCGGCGGTAGCGCTACCAGAGCTCGGTGAAGCGGGCGTAAATACGACATCCTCAAAGTAAGTCACTGAGCCGTTTGTGTGGCTAAGTACCAGTGAATCAGCCCCTACCTCGTAGCCAACGATCTGCGGGAGATCCACAACGTTCAGTAACTTGTTGACGATGGCTTCAGTCAGCGTCCCGATACCATCATCCCCCAAAAGTGCGACCGTAGCAGATATGTCCCTCGCTGTCTGATCATCAAAGGAGGCCTCAACTACAACCCCATCGATAGTTGGGCTCGACTTGATCAGGGTTGGATCAGACGAAAAAGTACGTGTCTGGCCTAAAAAATCGCTGTAACTGATCCGAGCAGAGACGCTCTTACCGAGCATCGCCTCACTGACTGGCAACACGGCATGCGTGTATTCGGGGAGCTTCACGCCATCGGCATACCATTCGTACTGGTACGATCCGAAACCATAGACGTCTTTGATGTTGGCTTGGATCGATAACGATGAGCCAACCTTGGGAAATCCGGCCAACACCACTTCCCCAGTTGGTTCCTCTACGTTGTTGGGGTCATATAGGCTGAAGGCGGTCTCGGGAAACCACGCGTTGGGATTAAATTTGTACGAGGTAGGGACGATATCCCTCATACCGTCTACGATAAACAGGGCCGGTACGCTGTAGCCATCTAACAGCAAGCTCGCTGTTGTTTGGTCTGCCACTGCATCGTAAGTTACGGTGACGACATCCTTGAAGTTCGAGGCACCAATTCCATTGGTCTGGACCTCTATGCGCTCACCGTCCTCATAGTCGCCTAAGTAGACAGAGCCAGCCTCGTTGTATGAGTCCGCCCAAATCTCGAACCGGAATGTATCGTCCCCAGTGCCACCCCAGTAGGTATCCATACCTGGGACCGTCGCTGAGGAGCT
>Ga0102902_1000607_pt1 | contig 12474 bp, 12 predicted proteins | sample Colrivmet1555B02_FD_78458 | JGI IMG/M metagenome (GOLD analysis project Ga0102902, IMG submission 78458) | Estuarine microbial communities from the Columbia River estuary - metaG 1555B-02 | ecosystem: Environmental > Aquatic > Marine > Intertidal zone > Estuary | place: USA: Columbia River... | reverse complement strand
CTTCGGCAATGGCGAAAACACCCATTGCGAGCGCCACCAGCTCAATCCCATCCGTGAGCTCCATCACCCCAAAATCAAACCGGGCAACCCCGCTATTGAGGTCGGTTCCTACCGTCGCGAGTAGCAGACCGACCAACATCATTGCCAGGCCTTTGATTGGAGAACCCTTTCCAACAGATGACGCCGCCACCAGCCCCAAGACCATGAGCCCTGTGTAGTCCGCAGAACCGAAATGGATCGCTACCTCGGCCAACCACGGCGCTAACAGGATTAGGAACACGATACCCACAAGTGAGCCCGAGAAGGACGCAATGGATTTCATAAAAAGAGCGATACCACCACGCCCCTGCTTGGACATCGGGTAACCATCCAAGACATCAACTGCTGCAGCGGGGTGCCCGGGCACTCCAAGTAGGATGGAGCAAGTTCCCCCACCATAATCCGCACCAAAGTAAACGCCTGCCAACATAATTAAGGCACCGCTGGTTGGTAAATGGTATGTCACTGGCAACAATAGCGATATTGCAATAAGCGAACCCAGCCCAGGCAAGACACCGACGAGACACCCGAGCGTCACGCCAACAAAGCAATACCAGAGATTGCTGACGGTCAGCGCCTCCCCGAGCCCAAGCGATAGATTCGCCCCAATTGTTACCAAAAATTCCATCGTTTACCTAAAAATGAAACGCCGAAACGGGCATGCCCAAGCCGACTACAAAAATCAACCACGCCAGAATCGAAAGCGCGATAGCGAGGACAATTGAACGCTTCAATCTGTATGGCCGCTGAGCCAGGCAAGCGCACAAGGTTAATAGAACAGTCGCGGGGATCAGGCCCAAAGCCTCAAGTGTTTGACTGAACAGGGCGATAGCCGCAACAACGGATACCGCAGGTAACCATCCAAAATTTTTAATCGCACCGTAACGATAGATGGGGGGCCGCTCTACCGTGTGTTGCGTTTGCAGCTGATGAAGCATGGCACGCCTCGCCATTAGTGCGATGACGAGGCCGAGTAGAGCGAGTGTGCAACCAATCACCAAAGGGAAAAATCCAGGCCCCATGTTTGCCGGAGACCCTACATCGTAGGAAAAACCTGCGTGGACTCCTGCAAAAAGACCGATAACTGCCAGGAGAGTGCCAGCGAAAAAATCACGCGTCTCATCTTTCACCTAATTCCTCCTATTGAAAAAAGCGGACCACTCGGCACCCAAAGTGGCCCGCAAACCGAAACTTACACGCGCATCGGCTGTTGCGGCGCTCTGCTCGGTGGCCTGTTCGCATTCAAGCCGCCACGAGCCAGCCATAACAAGGAATCTGCTCTCAAACGCTCTCTGGTTTCTGCCAGTGAATCGTCTGTCCAAAGATTCTTCTTCTCATGCGGATCTGCCTTGAGATCATAGAGTTCACCATACGTGTCGTCGAGATACAGCACGATCTTCCATTTCTCGTCGCGTCGCATCATGATGAATTCAGCACCCGTCTGGATATGATCTCGCGACAGTTCGGAATAAACGGCCTCACGCGGCTGGTGATCAGCTCTTTGATATAGCGATCCAACCAACGACTTTGCCTCAAAGTCATGCGGTATCTTTACGCCAGCAGCTTCAAGAATGGTCGGCGCAACATCAAACATTTGCACCAACTCCTCCCGCGTGCCGGGAACCAAGTTCATGTTTTTCGACCAACAGATCAAGGGCACACGCAATACCGTGTCGTACATCGTCCATTTCTGGATATGTCCGTGATCACCTAAAGCATCAGCATGATCTGACGTGAAGATAACCAACGCATTGTCCAGATAACCTTGCTCATCTAACGTCTCTAGAATTCGTCCGATCTGTGTGTCGATCATCGTGACATTCGCAGCGTAATGCCGACGAATACGCAAAAGTTCTTCACGTGAAGGCTTATTTTTCCAGGCGATCGAATCGAAGTTGAATTCGATCATGTTGTCGCGTAACTGACGCTGCGCACGCGGTTGAGCTGCCAGCTCTTCATCGGTGACATCGGGCACTGGAATATCCACATCGGCATACTCTGCCAAAGCTTCTGCTGTTGGATCGTACGGAGGATGGGGACCAGGGAAGCCAATTTGCAAAAACAATGGATCGGTATTTTGTCGATCCTTGAGCCACCAGCAGACCGTGTCCCCAATGAAGTGATCGGGGTGCATGTCCTCGTCTAAGTCCCACACAAAAGCGCCCAAGGCCTTCTTATAGCCCTCCGGGTCTTTGGCATGGCGGTTGTAACGGGATGGTTTCTCTAACTTCCGCGCATGCAACGCCTTATCCCACTCGTCATAGATCGCTCGATCGCGCTCGCCCAAAAACATGGGCCGATCCTTGTTTTCCATAAACAGTCTTTGATGGAAACCACCCGGTGCGTCATACGGGTTGATGTGCATCTTGCCAATGTTGACACAGTGGTAGCCGGTATCGGCCAGCATCTTTACCCATGTGGGTTGCCATGGCTGAAAGTTGCTGAAGATTTGACAACCGTGCGGATACTTACCGGTGAAGAGACTCGCTCGTGCGCCAACACAAACGGGCGAGGTGACAAAGCATTCTTTGAATGCCACACCCTCACGCGCCATCCGATCCAGTACCGGCGTTTTCATCCATGGCGCCCCCAGCGCACCGATCGTGTCAGCTCGCTGTTGATCAGTCATTATCAATATGATGTGCGGTGGCTTGTTTGACATCACTTCGCCTCCAAACCAGCGTCTGCAATGACCTTCGCCCACTTTGAGAGCTCATCCAGTTGGAACTTCCGGAATTGGGCTGGGCCTTGTACCAAAACCTCATCGCCCTGTGCCGCTAATTTTTCTTTGAGGTCTGAGGAGGCGACCGCTTTTTCTGTAGCCTTGTACAGTTGATCAACGATTACGGCTGGCGTCCCGGCTGGCACGAACAAACCAAACCAGGCTGATGCGACCACATCAATACCCGACTCCTTCAAGGTGGGTGCATCGGGATACGTAACTGAGCGGGTATCACCGGTTGTAGCTAAGACACGTAACCGCCCCGACTTCACATGAGGCAGGATGATGGGGATATGGTTCTGAGAGAATTGAACTTGTTCACCGAGCAATGCAGTGACAGCCTGCCCGCCACCCTTGTAGGCCACATGTACCGGCTTTGAGTCAAGCACCTGCTTCATCAACTCCACCGAAAGGTGCGGATATGTGCCGTTACCGTTGGAGGCGTAACTCAAGTCGCCACCTTTGCCTTTGGTCGCGGCTAAAAACCCAGCTAGGTCCTTGATACCTGAGTTTGCATTGACGACCAAAGCGAGGGGCCCCTGCGTCAGTTGCGTGACTGTCTCGAAATCCTTTACTGGGTCGTACCGCAATTGCTTGTAAAGTGCCGGCGCAAAGGCGTGTGTGGCCGCGCCACTGAATAAGATCGTATAGCCATCGGGCTTGGCCTTCGCAACGTGCGCGGTACCAACCGTGCCGCCAGCGCCAGCCTTATTTTCGACAATCACAGTCGCCCCAAGCACCTTTTCTAACTCCACAGCGAGTAAACGACCGGTTATGTCGACCACCCCCCCTGGTGGGTAAGGAACCACCAGCTTTACAATGCCATTCGGATAGCCTTGAGCTAACGCCTGTGTGCTTAAACCGACACCGAGCACCAAGGCCCCTGCCCACTTTACAAATTTCATCATCGCAACGCTCCTTTTGAGGTAAAACTGAACTTTGAATCGATGTGATGATCATGCTAACTATAGAAAGTTATGACTAGTAGGGTTTACCCAAAGGGCCGAAAATGAAAGATATACGGAGTACCTACAGACAGAGTTCGAGCCCGATGTACGCTCAGGTCGCAGATGCCATGCGCGAGCGAATCGTCAAAGGTCACTGGGCAATCGGGGACAAAATACCGACCTTGCCAGAATTAGTTGAAGAGTTTGACGTGGCTGTCATAACGGTGCGCCAGGCGGTTCAACTTCTTCGAAATGAAGGCCTGCTCATTCCCAGACAAGGACTCGGAACATTCGTGGTGAAAAAGCCCGAGCGGCATCCGCAAATGCGCGTCGAAACCTCTCTTCACAGCCTCGCGGAGCTGTATCGAAAACTCAAGCCCAGGATTACCCCTTTGAAGGAGGGGTGGGCGCAACCGCAACTCGAGGCCAATGAGGGAAAGCTAGCGCCGCGTTACAAATACTTGCGCCGGATCCATTCCAGTGAAGTCCAAGTTACATCCGTAATCGATGCTTACATTGATGAGCGCATTTTTAAGTTAGCACCAAAGCGATTTCGCACAGAGCTGATCATTCCTACTTTGATGGATTTGAAAGAAGTTCAGATCGGTTCAGCTAGGCAAATTTTGACTATTTCGACGGCGGGGACCGAAGTCGCACAAGCAATGAATATTTCTGCGTCTGCCCCGGTTGCTGAGCTAAGACGCGTTTTTTGCTCTACCGATGGCACAGTCATCTACATTGGTGAAATAGTGTACAGAGCAGACTTCATCCATGTGGAGATGGACCTGCTTGGTTAGCCCATAGATGGCATTCCCCCAATTCGACTGGCAAATTCGACTCACAAATCACCCCACACACTAATCTGAGAATCTAACAAAACCAGCGTGGAAACATATGAATAGTAGTATGGGGTGTTTATACTACTTTCAGGCGTAAAAAAAGCACCTAAGATTGCTCCTAAGTGCTTGATTTAATTAACAAATTACTGGTGGGTGGTACAGGGTTCGAACCTGTGACCCCTGCCGTGTGAAGGCAGTGCTCTACCACTGAGCTAACCACCCAAGTAGCCTTCTATTATAGCGTGAGAATCCGCGCTTTTAAGTGAGGGCCCGCTCCCAGATGCTGCCGGATTCGCAGGCTTTGTTGATTTCTGAAAGCACTTTGTGGTGGGCCGCTGTTTCCGTCTCGTTAGCGGTGAGCACGGTTAGTTTGAAACGACTCAGGTCAATGCCCGCTGCGGTGCCGTTGTCGCCCTCGGCCTCCCCTCCCAGGTCCATCATCAAAGCATCTTGGCCGCGGGTCATGTTGATGTAAACATCAGCCAAGAGTTCAGCATCGAGCAACGCGCCGTGGAGGGTGCGACCTGAGTTGTCGACCTCCAGTCGATCACACAGGGCGTCCAAACTGTTGCGCTTGCCCGGGAACAGGTCTTTTGCCAAGGCCAAGCTGTCAATAACGTTACCTGCGAGCTCGGCTATGGGCGGCATGTTTAGCCGCTCAAATTCTTTATTTAAAAATCCAACGTCAAACGGCGCGTTGTGAATGATGAGTTCTGCACCCCGCAAATAATCCGCCAGCTGCGCCGCAATGGCCGCAAATTTCGGCTTGTCTTGCAGAAACTCGTTACTGATGCCGTGGACTTTGAGGGCGTCTTCATGACTCTCACGCTCGGGGTTGACATACAGATGCAGGTTGTTGCCTGTGAGTTTGCGTTGGATGAGTTCTACGCAACCAATTTCAATGATGCGATCGCCATCGGCAGCCGAAAGGCCCGTGGTTTCTGTGTCTAAAACGATCTGACGCATCCGACTTCAGTGGTTCTCTTTGGCGTGGTTGATGGAGTACTTGGGTATTTCTACCACGACATCAATTTGACTCAAAATCGCTTGGCAACTCAAGCGTGAAGCGGGTTCCAGCCCCCATGCACGGTCGAGCATATCCTCTTCGCCTTCTTCAGGCTCATCCAAACTGTCCGCCCCCTCACGCACGATGACATGACAGGTGGTACAGGCGCAGCTCATTTCGCAAGCGTGCTCAATGTTGATGTCGTTGTCCAACATGGCTTCACAGATGGAGGTACCAGCGGGTGCGCTGATGGTGGCACCGTCAGGGCAATATTCTGGATGCGGGAGAATTTTAATTTGGGGCATATAACAGTCGGCGCGATTAAACGGCGTTGAGGTTTTTGCCAGCTAAGGCTTGGGTAATACCCCGGTTCATACGGGCAGCGGCAAAGGGTTCAGTCACGGTCGCTAGTGCCTTGGTCACAGCTTCGATGTGTGCGGCATCGTCACTGGTTTTGGCAGCTTCGACTGCAGCCATGTGGGTGTCAATCGTCGCGCGATCAGCATCGCTCAGCAAGTCGCCATCGGCATTCAAGGCGCTTTGTGTGGCCAAGATCATGCGTTCTGCGTCCACACGGGCTTCGACCACTGCGCGTGCCTTGATGTCGGCCTCTGCAGTCGCGTAACTGTCTCGGAGCATATCTGCAATTTGGTCATCTGAAAGACCGTAGCTGGGTTTGACATCGATATGCGCCTGCACACCGGAGTTGGTCTCGACCGCATCGACTTGCAACATGCCGTCGGCATCGACGGTGAAACTCACACGAATGCGCGCGACACCAGCCGCCATGGGCGGAATACCTCTCAACTCAAAACGCGCGAGGCTTCTGCAGTCAGTGACCAAGTCGCGTTCACCTTGCACCACGTGCAGTGCCAGCGCTGTTTGGCCGTCTTTGAAGGTGGTGAAGTCTTGCGCACGGGCAGTCGGGATCGTGCTGTTACGCGGTACGATGCGCTCGACCAGACCACCCATGGTTTCAATGCCCAGCGACAATGGGATCACGTCGAGCAATAACAAGGCGTCGCCGGTGTTGTTGCCAGCGAGTTGGTTGGCTTGGATGGCAGCACCCAGCGCAACCACCTCATCAGGATTGAGGTTGGTCAATGGGTCTTGGCCAAACAGGTTTGCAACCGCATCGCGGACAACAGGCATGCGGGTCGACCCACCGACCATCACGACACCCTCGATGTCTGATTTCTCGAGTCCGGCATCGCGTAACGCGCGGCGTACCGCTTGCAGCGTTCGTTGTGTCAAATGATCAGTCGCCACGGCAAAGGCGCTGCGTGTGATTGTGGCTTGACAGTCACCCACATCCAGCGGGCAGCTGACGGTCGCTTCATGGGTGCCATCCGCTGACAGGGCTTCTTTGCAGCGGCGTGCTGCGGCATAGAGGTTGGCTTTATCTTCACCCGAGAGCGACTCGGGCGCCGGCGCCTTGTCTGCAAACGCTTTTTGCAACGCGAGGTGCGCCAAAGCACGGTCGTAATCGTCACCACCGAGCGCGGAGTCACCGCCAGTTGCCAGCACCTCAAACACGCCTTCAGAGAGACGCAAAATCGAGATATCAAAGGTCCCACCGCCGAGGTCATATACGGCGAATACCCCTTCGCTGGCTTGGTCCAAGCCGTAAGCAATGGCTGCGGCAGTTGGCTCATTGATCAAGCGAAGCACGTTAATGCCTGCCAGTTGCGCGGCGTCTTTAGTGGCTTGGCGCTGGGCATCATCGAAGTAAGCGGGTACGGTGATGACGGCGCCAAATAGATCGTCATCAAAGCTGTCTTCTGCCCTGAACCGCAGGGTCGCCAGTAATTCGGCGCTGACCTCTACTGGTGTTTTGGGGCCCAAGCAAGTATCAATACTGGCCATGCCGGGGGTGTCGAGTACCTTGTAAGGCAGGTTGTCAACGTCATGCACATCGCTGCGAACGCGCCCCATCAGGCGCTTTACAGACGAAATGGTGTTGGCAGGGTCTGCCGCCTGTCCGGCCAAAGCATCGAATCCAATTTGACGCCCACTGCCTTCACCGGTGTAACGGACCACGCTGGGCAGGATCACGCGACCTGCGGTGTCGGGCAAACATTCGGCAACGCCGTTGCGCACACTGGCAACGAGCGAGTGGGTCGTCCCTAAGTCAATGCCCACAGCGACGCGGCGCTGATGGGGATCGGGCGACTGCCCCGGTTCGGAGATTTGTAGTAATGCCATAAAAATTCGTTAGGGCGTCAGCGCATCGAGTTGTTGGTTGACGTCTTTTAAAAACCGCTCGATGAACATCAAGGCGCGAATCGCGCCAACCGCGCGCGGGATGTCTTTGTCGGTATCAAATGCCAGCTCAGCAAGCTGCAAATAGGTTTTCTTGGCGGCGTTGGTATCGTCAGCCAACTGGGTAAGGCCATTTACATCGCCCTGCGCTTCGTCAAGCGCTTCGCGCCATTCCATTTGCTGCATCAAAAAGGCAGCTGGCATGGCGGTGTTATCTTCCGCGTTGACGGGGTGCCCCAGTAACGCAGCCAAGTAAGCGCCACGGGTGATGGGCTGGCGCAACCGCTGGTAGGCCTCATTGACGCGCACCGACCACTGCATGGCCAGTCGCTTGCTGGCAGCGTCTGCTGCAACGTACTTATCAGGGTGCGTTTGCGCTTGCAGCGCCTTCCAACGCTGGGTGAGTGCCGTGGCGTCTAACTGGAACTGCTCAGGGAGATCGAACAATTCAAAGTCGCTGGCCTGGAGGGAAAGCGATTGCGGTGCGCTCATCAGATCCGGAAGGACTCACCGCAGCCGCAGCGATCGCGCTCGTTGGGGTTGCTGAATTTGAATCCTTCATTCAGACCTTCGCGAACGAAGTCAAGCTGTGTGCCCTCAAGGTAAGCCAAACTCTTGGGATCAACGTAAATTTTGACCCCCAAACTTTCGAACTCGATATCTTCCGAGGCCACCTCGTCGGCGTACTCCAAGGTGTAGGCCAAGCCGGAGCAACCAGTGGTTTTCACGCCAAGGCGCACACCGACTCCTTTGCCGCGCCGGCCAAGGTAGCGGGTGACGTGCCGCGCAGCGGCTTCAGTCATAGTCACAGCCATGGGGTTCTTTCGTGGGATTAAGCGTGCTTTTTCTTGTAGTCGTCGACAGCGGCTTTAATCGCGTCTTCGGCCAAGATAGAGCAGTGGATCTTCACGGGTGGCAACGCTAATTCTTCCGCAATTTCGCTGTTCTTCAGCGCCGCTGCCTGATCCAGCGTTTTGCCCTTGACCCACTCGGTCACCAAGGAGCTCGACGCGATGGCAGAGCCGCAGCCGTATGTTTTGAATCGCGCGTCTTCGATGATGCCGGTCTCGGGGTTCACCTTAATCTGCAATTTCATAACGTCACCACAAGCGGGCGCACCCACCATACCGGTGCCGACCGATTCGTCGCCTTTGTCAAAGCTGCCGACGTTGCGGGGATTTTCGTAATGCTCAACTACTTTGTCTGAATAGGCCATTTAGTGGACTCCTGGATACGGTATTTGGTTAACGTGGAATGCGCGGGCGCGATCAGTGCGCCGCCCATTGAATGGTTGAAAGGTCGACGCCGTCTTTAAACATTTCCCAAAGCGGCGACAGCTCGCGCAGTTTAGCGACATTGGTCTTGATGGTTTCAATGGCGTAGTCAATTTCGGCCTCGGTGGTCCAACGGCCAATAGTCATACGCAGGCTGCTGTGTGCCAGCTCATCGCTTCGGCCTAGGGCGCGCAGCACATAACTCGGCTCTAAACTCGCAGAGGTACAGGCCGAACCGCTGGACACGGCCATCCCTTTGATACCCATGATTAGGGACTCGCCCTCAACATAATTGAAGCTCATGTTGAGGTTGTGCGGGACGCGGTGATCCTTGTGACCGTTGATAAACACCTCTTCGATGGTGCTTAACCCGGCTACCAGGCGATCATGCAGCGCTTTGATACGAACGTTCTCGGCGGCCATTTCCTCTTTGGCAATGCGGTAGGCTTCGCCCATGCCCACACACTGGTGCGTTGGCAACGTGCCCGAGCGCATGCCACGCTCATGGCCCCCACCGTGCATTTGTGCTTCGATGCGAATACGCGGTTTACGACGCACAAACAAAGCACCAATGCCTTTTGGACCGTAGGTTTTGTGAGAGGTCAAGCTCATGAGGTCAATGGGTAATTGGCCCAAGTCAATCGCTACCCGGCCCGTAGCCTGTGCCGCGTCAACGTGAAAAATCACGCCCTTTTCGCGACAAATGGCACCGATGGTGGCAACGTCTTGGATCACACCGATTTCGTTATTCACGAACATGACGCTGGTCAAGATCGTGTCGGGTCGGATCGCTGCTTTGAAAGCGTCGATGTTCAACAAGCCGTCTTCCTGCACGTCCATGTAGGTCACTGCAAACCCTTGGCGCTCCAACTCTCGGCACGTATCGAGAACTGCCTTGTGCTCGGTCTTCACCGTGATGATGTGCTTGCCCTTGCCCTTGTAAAAATGGGCAGCGCCTTTCAAAGCCAAGTTATTGGACTCGGTCGCACCGCTGGTCCACACGATTTCACGGGGATCTGCGCCAATCAAGGCTGCAATCTGCTCGCGGGCCTTCTCGACCGCCGCCTCTGCCTCCCAGCCCCATGCGTGACTGCGTGATGCAGGGTTGCCAAAGTGTTCGTACAACCAGGGCACCATGGCGTCGACCACCCTTGGATCGCAAGGGTTGGTGGCGCTGTAGTCCATGTAAACCGGGAAGTGGGGCGTGCTCATGTGGGGTCCGTTTCTTGACTGAAATCGCTGAAATGAGAGGGTTTAGCTTTTGCCCATTGAGGCGGCAAGCGCGAAGACTGAGTTGGGGCCGCTCACACGAATGGGCTTCAAAACAGGATTCGGCATGATGGCTCGCTTGATCATCGGGGCGCTTTCGACTTCTACGCCCTTCTCGATCTGGTCATCCACCAGCTTTTGCAGTTTGACGGAGGCCAAGAAGTCGACCATGCGCTCGTTGAGTGAGGCCCACAGCTCGTGCGTCATGCAACGAGCGCCTTCACCGAGGCAGTTCTCTTTACCGCCGCACTGGGTGGCGTCAATGGGTTCGTCGACAGACAAGATGATGTCGGCGACAGTGATATCTGTGGCTTTGCGCGCCAGCGTGTAACCGCCGCCAGGGCCACGGGTTGACTCGACGAGCTGGTGACGACGTAACTTACCGAACAACTGCTCGAGGTAAGACAGTGAAATTTGTTGACGTTGGCTAATGGCTGCGAGCGTGACGGGCCCGTTGTTTTGGCGGAGAGCCAAATCAATCATGGCGGTTACAGCAAATCGACCTTTGGTAGTGAGACGCATAACAAACTCCTTTTGGGGGTTAAATCGGCTTCCGGGGGATTCCTTTCGCCTGCATCAAAGGGGGTGGCATTACTACCCCACTGATTTGGTCAAGTATAGCAAAAATAGCCCACTGTTTTTGTCGGCATTACTAATGACAGGGTTTTTGTAGTGGACGAAACCAGCTTTTGATCGATTAAGGTCGATTTAATTGATTATTTTGTCATTTATATATACATATAGCAACAATTACACATCAACTGTCCAAGGTCACACCTGGGACATTGTCATGAACGGACGCGCCGAATGCCTGTCCTCGCAGGTGGCTGAGTTGGTCACGCACCTGCGCCGCCTTCTCGAACTCCAAGTCCTTGGCATGGGTCAGCATCAGCTTTTCAAGGCGCTTGATTTCTCGCGCCACGTCTTTTTCGCTCATGGCGTCGAGCTCGGCCCGACGCTGGCTATCCCGTTCGAGTTTTTCGGCTTCTTGGCCAGATTTCTCGCTGTAGACGCCGTCGATGAGGTCCTTGATCCGTTTCAAAACGGTTCGGGGTGTGATGCCGTTTTCAAGGTTGTAGGTCTCTTGTTTACCCCGACGACGGTCGGTCTCGGCCATCGCGCGCGCCATGGAATCAGTTACCCTGTCGGCGTACAAAATGGCCCGACCGTTCACGTTGCGGGCCGCCCGGCCTATGGTCTGAATGAGTGAGCGCTCCGAGCGCAAGAAGCCCTCTTTATCTGCATCCAGAATCGCCACCAGCGAGACCTCTGGGATGTCAATCCCCTCTCGCAACAGGTTGATACCGACTAGGACATCAAATTCGCCCAACCGAAGGTCACGCAAAATCTCTACGCGCTCAACGGTGTCCACATCTGAGTGGAGGTACCGAACCTTGACGCCGTTCTCCGCGAGGTAGTCGGTCAGTTGCTCCGCCATGCGCTTGGTCAGGGTGGTGATGAGGACACGCTCGTGCACCTCCACCCGAATGCGAATCTCCTGCAAGACGTCGTCAACCTGTGTCGTGGCGGGTCGAACCTCCACTTGCGGATCGACCAAACCCGTCGGCCGAACGACTTGTTCGACGATTTGTCCGGAATGCTGCCGCTCATAGTCACCGGGCGTCGCCGAGACAAAGACGGTTTGGCGCATGCGCTGCTGGAACTCTTCAAACTTCAGTGGGCGGTTGTCCAAGGCGGATGGCAAGCGAAAGCCGTACTCCACCAATGTCGTCTTGCGCGCCCGGTCGCCGTTGTACATGCCACCAAACTGCCCCGTGAGGACGTGGCTTTCGTCCAAAAACATCAGCGCGTCGGGGGGCAGATAGTCAGTGAGCGTCGAGGGTGGCTCGCCCGGCTGGGCACCGCTGAGGTGGCGGGAGTAGTTCTCAATGCCCTTGCAGTGCCCCACCTCAGACAGCATCTCCAGGTCAAACCGTGTCCGCTGCTCCAAGCGCTGAGCTTCGACCAACTTGTTCATGCCGGTTAATTCAGCCAGACGGGTACGCAGCTCGTCTTTGATGGACTCAATGGCCGTCAACACCTTCTCGCGCGGGGTGACATAGTGGCTGCTGGGGTACACGGTGAAGCGTGGGATCTTCTGCCGGACGCGCCCAGT
>Ga0102902_1000603_pt1 | contig 12529 bp, 10 predicted proteins | sample Colrivmet1555B02_FD_78458 | JGI IMG/M metagenome (GOLD analysis project Ga0102902, IMG submission 78458) | Estuarine microbial communities from the Columbia River estuary - metaG 1555B-02 | ecosystem: Environmental > Aquatic > Marine > Intertidal zone > Estuary | place: USA: Columbia River... | reverse complement strand
AGAAAAGCCCATAAGATACTGGTGATTGAAGGTGGGAAAATTGCCGAGCAAGGGACGCATGAAGCCCTCATAGAAGCTCAGGGCAGGTATTTTGACTTATTTACTTATCAAGCGAAAATATAGCGGATATACAAAACCATATCATCTTGGTTGTCAAAACCACTCGTCTAGGAGAATTTTTTTGAAATAGGTCATGTATTCTGGAGTATTCAAGTGTATTAATAATTTATGTACAGATAACCTACAAAACTTATTTCAGATTCTTGATATTGTATAGTTAACATATAATAATAGGTGCCTACTGGAAGCATACTAGTATTACCTATTATCTTACCATCAAAAAATCGGCCTTCAACTCCATAACCTTTCACTCGGTAGATCTCCTGACCCCAGTTGTTGGTGATGATCAGTTCGTTGTCTGGGTATTTCTCGATGTTTCTGATGGTCAACACATCGTTGTATCCATCCCCATTAGGCGATAGGGCGTTATAGACCTCGATGTCTTCTGCCACGCGAGCACTTGGGGTATAGCTGTTGCTGTCCAAGTAATCCGCTAGACCGTCGTTGTCTGCATCATAGGCATCTGAAGGGTTTCCGTCTCCATTAGGATCCGCCTGCTCCTCTTTGGTAGGTAGTCCATCTCCATCGTCATCCGCATCTAGGTAATCCGGTGTCTTGTCTTTATCCGAGTCTCCAAGAATCTCAAAGCCGTTCAAGATACCGTCCCCATCAAAGTCTTTTTGATCCCACAGCGCTTTGTTACTCGCTATAGTTTGGTTGTTGCGCACCAAGGAACGCTCGTCGTTGATGCCTGTTCCGTCTTGAAGTTCTTGACCATCCGTTACCCCATCTCCATCAGAGTCTATCGATAGGTAGTTGCTGCCCAGGAGCACTTCCAAAGCTGTGGGTATACCGTCGTTGTCGTCGTCCGGATCCAAGTGGTTTGGCTTGCCATCTCCATCCGTATCCACAAAACCTAATAGTGATATTTCTAAAGCAGTAGGCACTGAATCATTGTCATCATCCTCATCCCTGAAGTTGGGAATGCCATCTTGATCTGAGTCTAGGCTGATCATTCCATCAGTACGTACCGTGGGTATGTTTAACTCCTGTGCATTTAAAATTCCATCTCCATCACAATCTGCCAGATCCCATATAGCTGTATTCTCAGCAATACTTTGACTGGACACCACTAGCTCACAGGCATCCGTCGGATCTGTACCATCGGTGACTTCTTGTCCATCGGTGACCCCATCTGTGTCTGAGTCGATGTTTTTCGGGTTACTACCCAGGTCTTCAATCAGGATCTAACCTCTTTCACCACTACACAAAGTGAACCCAAATCACCCCAATTTCACCCAAGAAATAGGGAGGTATAACGGTATAAATAGAATACTTTTTAACCCTGCTGAGCACCCCCAGGGGCACCCTTGGGAAATGAAAAAACCCGTAAGTTCTTGTTTTGTAAGGGTTTACGGGTTTTGGGTGGTGGTACCTCCAGGCCACCAGACTCTTTATCTGGTTTAATCTATTTTCGACAAATACCTTAAAATCAGAATTATAACCTGTTTTTTCGGAAATAATTATCAGAAGAAGTAAACCTAAATAAAGAGAGAAAAACCCTGCCGAGCACCCCCAGGAGCACCCTCAATTTTTGTAATTTCTATACTGTTAGGATAACAAAACGTTTTTTCAAATGACCCCTGAACACATTGCTCTTGAAAACACGTAAATTATTGTTATATTTAATTCTAAATAGGTCACAATTCATATTTTTTATAACAACATGAAGGTATTTTCCGATGGTTTTTTTTCAATAGATCCAACAAATGGGTTTTTGCCAATTTCAGAGCCGCTTGCGGTTCTTCCTGAAAGGTATTCTGAAATACAAAGATTGTTAGATAATATGCCAATAAGAAAACCAGATGGCAATCCAGGACTTTTAAGTTTTGAGGGTGAGTTTGAAGCTGAAGTAATAAAAATTACAAACTATAAAAATTTAGTATACACAGAAACTGATAAGTTTGTTTTAGCTTCTTTGTTTAGGGCCTATAGTTTTATAACATCTGCCTATACTTTAGCGCCAGCACACCATACATTTTTGAAAACAGGTAAATATGGGAAAGCACATGATTTACTTCCAAAAAATATAGCTCAGCCTTTTGTAGCAGTTTCGGAAAAATTAGAGGTTTATCCATGGATAGACTATCATTATGCATATAGCCTGGGCAATTATGTTAAAATAGACAAACTAGGAGGATATGAATGGACAAATTTATCCATGGCAGTAAAATTTTCAGGCATGGATGATGAGAGAGGATTTATTATGCTACATGTTGATATCAATCAGTATTCTCCAGACATGATTAAATCTGTTTTTGCCATAGTTGATAGTAAAAAAACTGGAGTAGTATTAAATGATTCTGTAAAGTTACTTGCCGATACTTTACATAAAATGAATGACCGAAGAAAATTAATGTGGGAAGCCTCGCGTTGGAAACATTACAACGACTTCAGAGTTTTTATAATGGGTGTAAAAGGAAATGACGATATTTTTCCAAATGGCTTATTATATGAAGGAGTTTGGGATGAACCTCACGCATATAGAGGTCAAACAGGGGCTCAAGACAACATTATCCCTACAGCAGATATCGTAAGTGGAGTTATAAATTACTATCCCAAGAACCAATTAACAGAGTACTTATTGGATCTTCGACAATATAGACCAATGTGTGTTCAAAAGTTTTTTTCAGAACTAACTCAACAAATGTCCCAAAATCCTCTTGCAAATCGTTTAATCAGTGATGATGATCAATTGGGCATGCAAGAATTGATGAAAGTTTACGAAGAAATATACTTATTCAGAAATGGTCACTGGCAATTTGTTCAAAAATATATTATGCAGAATACCGCATACCCTAAAGCGACAGGTGGAACTCCAATTACTCAATGGATACCAAACCAGATAAAAGCTGTTCTAAGCGCAATGAAAGTATTGTCTGAATCTATGAAATCAACATTTGAATTTTCATTAGAGGATTGGAGCCAAAATTATCAAAGAAAGGTGGACTTGCTTAATAAACAACTAGAGATAGTTTCTATAGATGCTTTTAATCCAGAGGATGTTTTTAAACTCAATAGTGATTTAGGTTATCAGGACTTCTGATTAAAACAAATATTAGTTAGGTTCTAAATAAGTCTACATATATGTTTTGTCACTAAATTAAGATCAATATTGAAGCTTCACTAAATTTTATTCTTATAACCCTCTCTCATTTCAAAGGCAACACAATACCGCAAGTGCTTCTTCATGTTTTAGCTTGTTAAGCAGTTCTTTTGCCATTAGGTGAACTTTCCTCTCTTTTTCTTTTGAATTTTTCAATTCCAAAATATGCTTTAGCTTGGTTTGGTTTTTTAGTTTGGAAATTATCTCACAGCTGGGTAATAGCTCACAATTTCCCAATCTGCCTAAATCATTGCCTGTTAATATTAGGCTGTTTTGGACATGTACCGGAAGATTATCTACCCCTATTCCTTTATTAGTTGGTTTTTCTATTTCAAATAAGGCTTCTTTTATCATTCTTGCATACCAGTTTTTCCCCAATCGTGCTACCAAGTCTAGTTTAATCGTGTCTAATTTACCATCTTCCCCCAAGTAGTTTTTATTTAAGTGAATATTTACTACCCTACATATTACTAGGTTTCCTGCCCCCCCCTCTGTTCCTAGAGCAATGATTTGTTCAACAACACATTCAAAAGAAACAGGAGATTCTGCCACCCTAGGAGGTAATATTTTCAGAGATGCTATTGGGGTTAATCCAGATTTTATAAATTCATTTATTCCCTTGTCATATTCTGTACTTGCGAGAGACATTTGTTCCACAATTTCGAAGTTTACAATATTAATGCAGACTTCTTTAACCTCTTTTACATTATCTAAACTGTGCTTAGTAGTGTTGTTTGAGCCTCTTCTTGCTGGAGAAAACACAAGTATTGGGGGATTTGCACTAAAAACATTAAAAAAACTGAATGGACTCAAATTAATATTTCCCTCAATATCCACGGTGCTTGCAAAAGCTATGGGCCTAGGGGCAATTGCTGTAAGTAGGAGTTGGTGTAAGTCCTGGGTAGAGATAGAATTTGGTTCTATGGTTATAGTGTTACTCATCTAGTTTTATTAATATTCACAGGGTAATAATTGTGATCTGACCTCACCAAACCCAACTCTTATACCATTTTTTTCACAGTGGCCTTTTATGATAATTGTGTCAAAATCTTCAATAAAGCTTCTTGTTTCTCCACTCTCTAACTTTATTGGGTTTTTTCCACCCCATGAAAGTTCTAGCATAGAACCGTACGATCCACTTTCCCTTCCGGAAATAGTTCCTGAAGCCATTAGGTCACCTACATTTAGATTACACCCATTAATCGTATGATGGGTCAATTGCTGTGCCATATTCCAATACATATACTTAAAATTTGATCTACTTAGAAAGCTTTCATTTTTATTTAATGGCTTAATTGATACTTCTAAATTGATATCGAAATTTTTTAATCCTCTGTAAGACAAGTAAGGAAGCACTTCAGGTTGCTGAGTAGGTCCAGCAACTCTGAATGGTTCTAAGGCCTCCATTGTAACAACCCATGGAGAAATAGAAGAGGCAAAGTTCTTTGATAAAAAAGGGCCTAAAGGAACATATTCCCATTTTTGAATATCCCGAGCAGACCAATCATTAAAAAGTACTTTGCCAAAAATATAATCCTCAGCATTATCTGTAGTTAAAGAGTAGCCTAATTTTGTGGATTTCCCTATGATAAATCCCATCTCTAATTCAAAGTCTATTTTTGAAGAGGGTTCCAAAACAGGCATATCTGTATTTGGTTTGATAACTTGCCCTTTTGGTCTTCTTATGGATGTATTGCTTACTACAATTGAAGATGCTCTGCCATGGTATCCTACAGGCAAATGCCGCCAATTTGGCAGTAGTGCATTTTCGGGATCCCTAAACATTTTGCCCACGTTGGTTGCGTGTTCAATACTAGAATAAAAATCTGTGTAGTCTCCAATAAAGACAGGGAGTTGCATTTTTATTGTTTTCTTATCTATAAACGCTTCCTCATTTTTTCTCAGTACAGACTTTTTGTTACATAGCTCAGACTGAATATGCAACCTTACTGACGTGGTAGTCAATTTTCCTAGAGAAATAAAATCGTTTAAATAATTATTATCAAAGATTTTTCTATCAAATGAGAAATTTTGGAATACACCTAAATCAAATGCTTTTACTAGATCTAAAATTTTATCACCTATAGCCACACCTACTCTAGAGCCTATTTTCTCTGAAAAGAAAATACCAAAAGGGATATTGTGTATACTAAAGTCTGAATTTTCTGGAATATCTACCCAAGGGTCCATCATAAGTTACTGTTTAATTATAAGTTGTATCCCATCTGAAATTAATTTATTCATCGTACTTATTGATTTTAACTTATTTAAATGTTCTTGTATATCTTTTTCTATATGAAGACCTTTTCCATAAACTAATTCATACATTTCTAGGCATAAAAGCCAATCCTTAGGGTGATTTTCCTTTAAATCATTTAGTATGTTTAAAAGAGAAGGCTCCTCCAATCTAGAATTTTCTCTCATAAAACTTATATTCTCATATAACGTGTTTAGCTTTTTTTGGAGAATTTTTGGTGATGGTTTGCGACTTTTAGTTTTTGAAACTTTATATAAATTTCTAAAAGAATTTGGACAGGCTGGTCCTGCAAAAGCAGATACAACCTTTTTTCCAACTGCCATATCGTAAACTCCCCATTCTGGTTCAAATAAGATGATATCTCCAAAGGTGACCGTACAGTTTTTAAAAGATATAAGAATTATTTTTCCTCTCACATCTCTTTTTCCTGTAATAATTTCACCACTTACTTTTATACCTCCTTCAAAATGCAATTGCACTTGTTTTCCCTCACAAATACCATATATCTCTAAATCCTTAGGTGACATGTCTTCAATAGCTAGATTGGTATTCTCTAGTTTCCCTATTGGGCTTCCAAATCCGTCAGGGTGTTGCTGTACACTATGACCGTTGAGTTCTTTTTCTCTGGAGGCTAACGCTGTTTGTCCTAATGTCTGTATATATATAACCTTATTTTCAAAAGAAATTACTTTTGAAAACAAACCAGAAATTTGCAATCCAGTACTTAATTCAACAGTTCCTATATTTTGAGACTCAATTAGTTTTTCTACGCCATTGAGTCCACCGGTTCTCAGGGCCATTTTGTCCGCAAACTTTTCTAAAATATAACTAAGATGTGCAAAATTTGGTGTAACAAAAAGCTGAGGTTGGGTCTTTGTTATATCAAAATTAACTTGTGCAGCGTCTATGGTATAATTTCTTTTTTCTACTTTATCTAGTAGACAAAGTTTACTTTCTTCAATAGATGAAAGTAAACCGGCGCCGTATATTTTTGGATTGTCTAAGGTGCCAATCAATCCGTATTCGACTGTCCACCAATGAAGGTTTCTTAGTTGAGCCATTTCTGATAACTCCCCCACATTTTCTTGTATTTTTTGAAGTTCCATTAAAGCATTTTCGATACTTTCATGATCTGCTTCTGGATCTTCTTTTAAGATAGAAACCTTTCTAACTGCCTCGTATATTTCATAGTCTTTAGGAGATGAAATGGCTTTACTGCCTATTTCGCCAAACCTTCGTAAATACTCTGCATATTCAGGATTTCCAATTATTGGGGCATGGCCTGCTGCCTCATGAATAATGTCAGGGGCGGGGGTATAAGCTATTTGATCAATATTTCGAATATCAGAAGCTATCACCAACACATTGTAGGCCTGGAATTCCATAAAAGCGTTGGGCGGTATAAATCCATCAACAGAGACTGCAGCCCAACCAATATCCTTAAGAATTCTATTCATTCCCTCCATCTCTGGAATACGATCGATAGTAATCCCTGTGCGTTCAATTCCGTCTAGATAATAATGATGAGCTACTTGTGGTAAGTAATTTAAATTTAACCGCATTACATATCTCCATATAGCATGATCTTGTGCCGTGTATTCTTCATAAGGTTGTTTAACTATAAATTCATGAAGGTAGATTGGCAACTTTTTTGTGACTTCGTTCCATTGAAAATTTGTGAGAATTTTTGAATTCATGGGGGAAGTTTGTTTATAAAGTACCTCTATTTTCTTGCTCTCTCTCTATTGCTTCAAATAATGACTTAAAATTACCTACACCAAAGGATTGGGCTCCTTTTCTCTGAATAATTTCAAAGAAAAGTGTTGGTCTGTCAACAATTGGTTTAGTAAATAACTGAAGTAAATACCCTTCCTCATCACGGTCAATTAGTATGCCATTTTGTTTTAGTATTTCAACATCTTCATCGATTTCTCCTACCCTTTCTAATAAGTCGTCATAATAAGTTTCAGGCACATACAGAAATTCAACACCTCGTTGTTTCATTGAAGAAACAGTATCTATAATATTGTCAGTGGCTACTGCAATGTGTTGTACTCCAGGACCACCATAAAAATCTAGATATTCTTCTATTTGAGATTTTTTCATCCCCTCAGCCGGTTCGTTTATTGGAAATTTAACCCGCCCATTTCCATTGCTCATCACCTTACTCATAAGTGCGGTGTATTTAGTAGATATATCATTGTCTGTAAATGATATAATTTGAGCAAACCCCATAGTTTCAGCGTAAAATTTACACCATTTATTCATATCTCCCCATCCAACATTGCCCACAATATGATCTATGAATTTTATGCCTACTGAAGATGGGCTGTAATGCGAAGTCCATTTTTTATATCCAGGCAAAAATGGACCTTTGTAATTTTTTCTTTCTACAAATATATGAACTACCTCACCATAAGTGCATATTCCAGACCTTACTACTTGCCCATATTCATCCTCTTCAACGATGGGCTCCATAAATGGAATAGCCCCTCTCATGGTTGTTTCTTCATACGATTTTGTGGCATTTTCCACCCAAAGGGCAATTACCTTTACACCATCTCCATGGGTGTTTATATGCGTATTTATGGGTCCGCCTTTTTGTAGGGGAGTGGTTAAAACAAGTGTTATTTTATCTTGTTTAAGCACATATGAAACCCTGTCTTTAACACCTGTTTCTAATCCTGCGTATGCGTGGGATTGAAATCCAAATGCAGTCTTGTAAAAGTGGGCACTTTGTTTGGCATTTCCTACGTACATCTCTATGTAATCGGTACCTAATAGGGGTAAAAAGTCTTCTGCATCAGAAAATATTTTTTTCATCCCATATTCGGTATTTTGTAGTTCCTTAAGTCTTCTTAATTCAGCCATTTTCCCTCAATTTTAGCAACTATACTATGATTCTTCTAACCAAGATTGGTAATATGATTCATCATTAATTTTCATGGCCTCTTCTGTTACCATAAGAGGTTTAAAAGTATCTACCATAACTGCGAGTTCTGCAGTTTCTTTTTTTCCAATGCTTTTCTCCATGGTCCCAGGGTGTGGACCATGTGGTATCCCAGATGGATGAAGCGTTATTTGACCTTCTACAATATTTTTTCTGCTCATAAAATTTCCATCAACATAGTATAATACTTCATCAGAATCTATATTGCTGTGGTTATAAGGCGCAGGGATTGCGTTGGGGTGATAGTCGTACATACGAGGCACAAAAGAGCAAATAGTAAACCCACTATTTTCAAAAGTTTGGTGTACTGGGGGCGGCTGATGCACTCTACCTGTAATAGGCTCAAAATCATGAATGGAAAATTTGTATGGGAAATTGTAGCCATCCCAACCGACCACACTAAATGGGTGAGCAGCATAGACATACTCATGAATAAAGTCTTGTTTTTTAACTTTAATGACGAAGTCCCCCCTCTCGTTATATGTCTCTAATTCCTCTGGCCCATGTAAATCTCTTTCACAAAAAGGCGAACTTTCAAGGTGTTGTCCAAACCAGTTTCTGTATCTTTTTGGAGTATAAATGGGATTTTTAGCTTCAACTATAAATAACCTATTGTCTTGATCATCAAAATTAATCTGGTAAATAACCCCTCTAGGAATTAACAGGTAATCTCCATATTTAAACGAGATATTTCCTAGATAAGTTCTTAATTTCCCAGAGCCTTTATGAATGAAGATGAGTTCATCTGAATCGGTATTTTTATAGAAATACTCTTTAAGAGAACTTATGGGTGCAGCCAGCACTATACTACAATCACTATTCGTTAAGACGGTTTTTCTACTCTCTAAATAATCTGTTGTAGGCTTTATATTAAAACCCCTAAGTGCTAGAGATTTCATGTTTTTTTCCACAGCTATTTTTGGAGCTACATCATAAGATTTTAATATACCCTTTACTTGCGTGGGTCTTTGGGTGTGATATAAAAGGGAAGCCATGCCGTCAAAACCTATCGTTCCAAAGAGTTCCTCATAATAAAAATCCCCTAGTTCATTTTTAAATATTGTATGTCTTTTTTTAGGAATAATTCCAAGCTTGTGATAGTATGGCATAATCTTAATTTTAGATATTAATTGTAGCAGTTGTTCCTTTTTCAACTGAAAGTTTTTCAATGGCTATATTTAGTGAATTCTTTGTTAAGTTGAGGCCATCTAAACTTTTTTCATGCACTTCAGTAAGTGCTTTTTTGATTGTATTTGAGCAATCTTCAAATAATAATTTGTCTGTTATTTCTTCATCACTATTCATTAAATAAGCAAAAACCCTGGCCATACCACAATTGGCTATGAAGTCAGGAATAATGGATATTTTTTGATCTATTTTTGAGAGTAATGGACCCATAAAAATTTCTGGATCGTTAAAAGGTACATTAGCACCACAACTAACTAATTTCAACCCTTTTTTAATTAGCGACTCCATTTGGTTTTTTTCAACCATTCTTGAACCTGCTGCTGGAATAAATATATCTGCTTTGAATTGCCAAGCAGCATCAATGCCTTGATGGTTAGCAATGAAGTTTGGAAGTAGGTGAAGACGCCCTTTGTTTTGATAAAACAATTCTATGTCTTTATCGCTAAAGCCTTCTTGGTCAAGAAATCCTCCCATTTGGTCTATTATAGCTACTATTTTAACACCTGATTTACAGAGATAATAGCCTGCTGCAGCCCCCACATTGCCCCACCCTTGAATTATTGCTTTTTTACCTTTTAAATTGCCGCCCCATATTTGAAAATAATGCTTTACCGCTTCTGACACTCCATAGCCGGTAATTAAGTCAGAAACCAGGTGGTTTGTTCCTGTAGGTGGGATATATAAAGGGTTTGTTACGCATTTTGAAACCCCAGTTTTCAATCGTGTAATTTTAAATTTATTTTGTTCTTCATTATGATCGAAGTATCCATTTACAATCCCTTCTTGAGGATGTACTATACCCAAACTTTCTGTTATTGGAATCACTTCGTGAATCTCATCTATATTCAAATCGCCACCAGTACCGTAATAGCTTTTTAAAATAGGTTTTATAGCAGCATACCATCGAGTCAAAACTTCTTTCTTTCTAGGGTCTTTTGGATCGAAATCTATTCCTGATTTGGCTCCGCCGATTTGAGGGCCGGAAACAGTAAATTTTATTTCCATAGTCTTAGCTAAAGAGGTTACTTCATGACGATTTAAACCTTTTCTCATTCTGGTTCCTCCACCTGCAGCCCCACCTCTCAGAGAATTTATCACCACCCATCCCTTAGCCTCGGAATCTCTGTCTATCCATTCAAATACAATTTCTGGGGCAGTGTGTTCAAATATTTCTATGAGATTATTCATCTTTTCTATTACTAATTATTGTGTATACTTAAAGTTATAAATCCGTTATCAATTTGTTTGGATACACTTAATATTTTTGTAAATACAGAAATTATAAATACTTTAAACGAATATTTATAGAAAAATATTCTTTATAAACTATTAATGTTCTTTCAATATGAACAATAAACTAGATGCAATAGACTTTAAAATATTAAACCTTTTACAAGAAGATGGTAGAGTTACCATAAAGAAAATATCGGAGGCATTAAAACTTTCTACAACACCTATTTTTGAGAGGATCAAAAAACTAGAGAAGGGTGGGTATATTAAAAATTATGTAACCCTCTTAAATAACCGAAAACTTGGTTTAAAGCAAGTTGTGTTTATCCAACTAACTTTAAAAGAGCACTCGAGAAGTTATATTGAGAAATTTGCCAACGAGGTAAAGCTGTTTCCAGAAGTGTTAGAATGTTATAGGATAACTGGTAATTTTGATTTTTTACTTAAAGTGTTGGTTACAGACATTGAGTCTTATGAGAATTTTATTTTAACTAAACTCTCATTGCTTTCCAACCTAGGTAATGTACAAAGTCACATAGCTTTATCAGAGGCTAAAAACACAACAATAGTAAATTTAAATGCTGTAAGAAGTCACATGGAATAATTTGTGCAAAAAACATACCTGTTGAAAAACACAGCGGCCAGTATCTTTTATACTTTTAAGACGGCGGGGTAAGGAGATAGAATAAACGATTTTGAAGCTTCATGACTTAGTCCACCAATACACAAAGTTAACCAAAACCACCCAATTTCACCCAAGAATTAGGGTAGTATAACGGTATAAAAAGAATACTTTTTGACCCTGCCGAGCACCCCCAGGAGCACCCTTGGGAAATGAAAAAACCCGTAAGTCCTTGTTGTATAAGGGTTTACGGGTTTTGGGTGGTGGTACCTCCAGGCCACCAGACTCTTTATCTGGTTTAATCTATTTTTCGACAAATACCTTAAAATCAGAAATATAACCTGTTTTTTCGGATATAATTATCAGAAGAAGTAAACCTAAATAAAGAGAGAATAACCCTGCCGAGCACCCCCAGGAGCACCCTCCAAAATGCGCTATATATTAGCCCCCTATGAAAAAAACAATTCAATCAACCCGGGGGGCGGTAAGGTTTAGTCGTCAACGGGCAATGGGAGAAGCGCCAAAGAGTTTGGAGGCGGATAAATATTTAACAAGAAGTGAAGTGTGTGACTTGTTAAACGTATCTCATGTGACATTGAATAATTGGTCCAAACGAGATGTACTGATACCAAGAAAAATAGGTGGTAGGGTATTATATCTTAAGAATGAGGTGTTTGAGAAGTTGGATAAGATTGCTTAGTGATTTCTTCTAGATCTTCATGTTAATTATCGTATTGCATTAAGAGCTTCTTTTAGATGAAGTTTTTGGATTAAATTAACATCTAAATAATCTCCTCAGATAATATTATCATGAAAGAAATTAAGTGCCCCAACTGCCAGACAAATTTTAAAATTGATGAGACTTCATATGCTGATATAATTAAGCAAGTAAGAGACGAACAGTTCAACGATGAATTGAAATCAAGACTTGAACTGGCTGATCGAGACAAAAGAAATGCAGTAGAACTAGCTGAGGCAAATCTTCGTAACAAACTACAACAAGACCTATCCAAAAAAGATCAAGAGATCTTAGATCTTAAGGTCAAAAGTGAAATT
>Ga0102902_1000592_pt1 | contig 12739 bp, 10 predicted proteins | sample Colrivmet1555B02_FD_78458 | JGI IMG/M metagenome (GOLD analysis project Ga0102902, IMG submission 78458) | Estuarine microbial communities from the Columbia River estuary - metaG 1555B-02 | ecosystem: Environmental > Aquatic > Marine > Intertidal zone > Estuary | place: USA: Columbia River... | reverse complement strand
GGCGATAACAGTGAACCCGTCTTTGTGGAGGCGCTGGCAAATCGCGGTTCCGATACCGCCCATACCACCGGTGACGTAAGCAACTTTATTAGACATGGAGTATTCCTTTAAGTGATTTTTAAATAAACAGCGCCGCTGGAGATCAGCTGCGCTCGACGGTTAACGATACGCCCATACCGCCGCCAATGCACAGCGCGGCGAGACCTTTTTTGGCGTCACTGCGCTGCATTTCATGCAACAGGGTCACCAAAATACGGCAACCTGACGCGCCAATCGGGTGTCCGATCGCGATCGCACCACCGTTGGGGTTGACCTTGGCTGGATCAATACCCAAAGCCTTATTGACGGCACAAGCTTGCGCAGCAAACGCCTCATTCAGTTCAAACACATCCACGTCGGCTACCGACCAACCGGCACGCTCCAAAGCTTTCTTTGACGCGGGCACCGGGCCCATGCCCATGGTGGCAGGATCAAGACCAGATGTCGCGAAGCTTGCAATGCGGGCCAGCGGCTTGAGACCCAGCGCTGCGGCCTTTTCAGCCGACATGACCATGACAGCCGCAGCGCCGTCGTTGATACCTGACGCGTTACCGGCCGTGACGGTGCCGGCCTTGTCAAAAGCGGGACGTAAGCCAGCCAATGCATCGGCGTCCGACCTGCGGTTGATGAACTCATCGTTCTCAAACACGATCGGGTCACCTTTGCGCTGCGGAATCACCACGGGGACGATTTCGTCTTTAAACTTACCGGCGTCCTGCGCGGCCTGCGCTTTTTGCTGACTGGCCAGTGCCAACGCGTCTTGATCAGCGCGTGAAATGTCGTTTTCTTTGGCGACGTTCTCAGCGGTGATACCCATGTGATATTGGTTGTAGACATCCCAAAGGCCATCAACAATCATGGTGTCGACCATTTTCCAGTCGCCCATACGCTGACCATTACGTGAACCGTTGACCACGTGTGGGCTGGCACTCATGTTCTCTTGGCCACCAGCAATAACGATTTCGCTGTCGCCGTAAGCGACCGATTGCGCTGCCAACATAACTGCCTTCAAGCCTGAGCCACAGACCGCGTTGATGGTCAGTGCAGGCACCTCCTTAGGCAACCCGGCTTTCATGCCCGCTTGGCGCGCAGGATTTTGGCCCACGCCCGCCGCCAACACCTGACCCATGATGACTTCACCGACCTGCTCAGGCGCGACACCCGTCCGGCGTAGCAAGTCTTTAATAACCGTGGCACCTAATTCTGTGGCAGGAACACCTGCCAACGAGCCACCAAATTTGCCCACTGCGGTACGCGCAGCTGCAACGATAACGATATCTTTCATGTCGATTTACTTTCTGAAGTTTCAGGTTTAACGAGCGGAAAACGGATCTGCCGCCTTGGCTTTGACTTTCACATAACGCCCCGGCGCAGGCTCAATAGCTTTGTACTTTTTGGCTTTGCCTACTTTGCCATCGCCGTAACCCTTGGGTGCCTTGACTTGCTTACCGGCTTTGGGCTTGAGCCATGCGGCCCAATCGCCCCACCAACTGCCTTTGTGCTCGGTGGCGCTGGCAATCCAGTCATCGACGTTTGCAGGAAATGCCGTGTCGGAGCCGATCCAGTGCGAACGCTTACCTTTGCTGGCGGGGTTGATGACACCTGCGATGTGCCCCGATGCGCCCATCACAAAACGCTTTGCAACGGGCCAGTGCTGGGTGGTGGCATAGGCGCCACCGATTGGCACGATGTGATCTTCACGCGAACCATAAATGTAGGCTGGCGTTTTAACCTTTCGGAAATCAATCGATTCACCGCACACGGTCACCGCATTGGGTTTGACCAAGCGGTTCTCAAGGTAGGTGTTGCGCAGATACCAGTGGTAGAAAGGCCCAGGTAAGTTGGTGGAGTCCCCGTTCCAATACAACAGGTCAAAGGGCGGCGGCGATTCACCTTTCAGGTAATTGCCGACCACGTAATTCCACACCAAATCATTTGGGCGCAGGAACGAGAAAGTGGTGGCCAAGTCGCTACCGGGTAACAGACCACCTTTGGCGAATTGCATCTCACGCATCTTGACGAAAGCCTCGTCAATGAACACGTCTAGAACACCCGTTTCTGTGAAGTCCAGCAATGTGGTTAGCAACGTCACGCTGTTGACGGGATGCTCACCGCGAGCGGCCAAAACCGCAATCGCGGTGCTTAGAATCGTGCCGCCCACACAGAAACCCAATGCGTTTATTTTCGGGGCCCCTGTGAGATCACGCACAGTCTCAATGGCTTGAATGGCTGCTTGCTCAATGTAGTCATCCCACGTGGCCTGTGACATGGACTCATCGGGATTGCGCCAACTGACCACAAAGGTTCGGTGGCCTTGTTCGACCGAGTAGCGGATGAACGAGTTTTCGGGCTGAAGATCAAGGATATAGAACTTGTTGATACAGGGTGGCACCAGCAAAAACGGGCGTTCAAACACAGTCTCGGTTAGGGGTTTGTATTCGATGAGTTGGAAAAACTCATTTTCATAAACCACCGCCCCCTCACTGGTTGCGACGTTTTTACCTACCTCGAAAACCGACTCGTCGGTCATGGATACGTGGCCCTTTTGCACATCGGCCCACAGGTTTTGAAGACCTTTAGCAATGCTCTCGCCTTTGGTCTCGATAGCCAGTTGTTGGGCCTCCGCATTGAAGGCTAAGAAGTTACTGGGCGCCGTGGCATCAAGCCACTGTTGGATAGAGAAGCGAATACGGGCTTTGAGCTTTTCCGACCCCTGTGCGGCGTCAGCCAATGCCATCAGGGCGCGCGCGTTGATGAGATGCATCGCTGCGGCTTGTTTGGCTGCCACGTTGGCCTGCCACGCCGGCGCAGAGAACCGACGATCCCTCTGGAGTTTGTCAGCAGCCGTTGCCTCATTGAGTGAGGTCAGGTCTTTTTGATAATCCGCCTGTATTTGAATCAACGCAGCGGGGTCAAACTGCACCATCTCTGGAAAACCAGCTGCACCCGCTTGTGCCATAGCTTTCGTGAAAAATTGGGCCATATCGCCCATCTGGGGCATTTGCCCCATTTGCGGCATTTGTCCCAGCCCCCCCGCGGTCCCTTTGGCCAAGTTGGTCCATTGGTCCATAAGGTTTTGTTGCCATTGTTGCGCGGCCTCTAGCCATTTACCTTGAGAATCCATTATTCGCTACCGTTAATTAAAAAACACCCTAAAAGCATGTACATCGTCGTAATCGCTTGGCTTTACGTTGCCGTCATGATGGCTGCCGCAGAAGCCACGCACGTGAATGGCAGCATCCTGAGCGCGATATTTACATTCATCGGCTATGGCCTCTTGCCCGTTGGCCTTGTTATCTATGTGATGCAAAGCCCTGCGCGTAAAAAGCGCCGCCAGGCACTGGAAGCAGCCGAGACAGCCAAACAAGCGTCCAAATCCCCCACAGGCAGCTCGTGCAGCAACGCCAGCGATGGCTCGTAACCCCATATTCTGGGGGGTAAAGCTACTTAAATCTTACGTGTTATTTTAACCAAATCAGAGCCGCTAATCGGCCGCTTCCCCCAAAGTTCTGATCACGGCGGTGCGAAAAATAGCGATCTGCTTGACTCACCGTGCACCAAAGCGCGCTGCCGTCGTTACCGCAGATGTTCGTCACACCCAGCGCGCGGAGCTTGCGGCGAGCGATAAGGGGTAAATCGGCGAGGTACTTTCCGGGGGTCGAACGGGGCACAAAGGCATCATCGTCACCCGGCGTCCGAGTCAAAAAAGCCGCACGCACATCTTCCCCAACCTCAAACGCACCGGGACCAATGGCGGGGCCGAGCCACACCGTCAACTCACGAGCAGCGTCGGACAACGACTGCCCTGTCGTGGCCGCGATCGCATTGATCGTTTGGGCAATCACGCCCGCGCCATCAGCGCCACGCTTCGTACCCGCCCCAGCCAAGCCGCGCCAACCCGCATGCGCCGCCGCAACCACTGGCAACCGTTGATGGGCAAAAAGAAGGGGTAAGCAATCCGCCACCATGATGGTTGCGGCAACGCGAGGGGCCGTTGACAGCGCGATATCAGCCACTAAGTTGGGCGAATCGACGGTGGAGGTAGTCAGGTGTTGGACCGCCTCGCCATGAACCTGCCGCAAAAATGCGGTCTGAATACCCAAGCGTGCGCACAGGCGACGGCGGTTCTCGGCCACTGCCAAAGGGTCGTCACCCACATGGTCACCCAGGTTCAGTGCATCAAATGGCGGTCGCGAGACCCCCCCAGCACGCACGGTCATAAACGCCTGCACATGGGCGGGCAAGGACCAGTCGGGTATGAAGCCTAATTCCATTCCTGTATTACACACCAAGCGCACTGAAATTAAATCTTCAAAACAGCCAAGCCTTGGTAGCATAGGGGCTACATCTTTTGAGCCCCGCTATGTACCCCGATCGTTCCAACCGTTTCTGCCGCGCTTGTGGCCAGCCCACTGAACAGCGCCTGCCCGACGATGGCGACGACAAATTACGCTCGGTTTGCACCGCATGCGCGACGGTGCACTACCTCAATCCACTGAACGTGGTGGGCACCATCCCCGTATGGACAGACCCGCAAACGGGCGTTGAAAAAATCCTGCTGTGCCGCCGCAACATTGAACCGCGATTCGACAAATGGACCTTGCCCGCCGGCTTTATGGAGATGGGTGAGTCAACAGAAACTGGTGCAGCGCGTGAAACCATCGAAGAGGCTGGCGCTGCGTTTGAGATGGGCGAGTTGTTCACACTCATCAGCGTGCTTCATGTTGGGCAGGTGCATTTTTTCTACAAAGCGCGCCTCACCAGTGACAAGTTCAATCCCGGACCAGAGACCCGCGAAGCGCGGTTATTCGAGGCCCACGAAATTCCATGGGACGAGCTCGCGTTCGGCACCGTCAAAGAGACTCTTGAGCGTTACCTGAAGCATGGCCAATCAGGCGTTCATGACTTTGCCATCGAACGCCGTGACCGTTAAAGCACCCGGATCACCCGGTTAGGCTTGAAGCCGAAGTCTGCCGCTTTACCTTTGCGCGCGCGCACGCCTCGGGCGTTATCGAGGCTGCGAATTTCCAGCGTTTCCTCGCGCGCCTTACCGCCACGACCGACACCCGCGATGGTCACGCTCCGCGTATAGACCGCCGCGCCTGCGAGCTGATCTTTGTCAGCCAAATCAAGCAGCATCAAACCGCGACCACCTTTGGGCATGTGTTTTAACTCTGTCAGCTCAAAGGTCAACACGCGCCCGTCTACTGATGCGCAGGCGACATGGGTGGCCATGATCGGTTGCACGCCGTTGTCAGTGGTCGTGTGAATCAACAGGGGGCTGGGCTCATTCACGCGCGCGTTTGCCGCCAAATTGACAAAGGCTTTGCCCGCTTTTTGGCGACTGGTCATGTCTTGAATCTGCGCGACGAAGCCATAGCCGTCGCTGGAGGACAGCAGGTAACCCGCATCAAGCGCGCCGGCCATGTAGCGGGCAGCGGTAGCGGCGGGCTCCAACTCGATTAGGGTGGTAATGGGTTGGCCATCACCGCGACCACCCGGCAGAGCGGACACCGGCAAAGAGTAAGTGCGCCCATTGCTGCCCAACACGATCAGGGTGTCAATGGTCCGGCATTCGAAAGTACCGCGCAGGGTGTCACCTGCCTTGAACGCGAACGCATCAGCTGCATGCCCATGGCCCGTGCGCGTGCGTACCCAACCCTTATCGGACACCACGACGGTCACCGGCTCGTCAATGACTTTAATCTCTGCAACCGCCCGCTTCTCAGCTTGGACAAGGGTTCGACGCTCGTCGCCAAACGCTTTGGCATCCGCCTCGATTTCCTTCACCATCAACCGCTTGAGGCTGTTGGGGTTGTTGAGGATGTCTTCGAGTTTGACCTGGTCCTCGCGCAGCTTACTCAGCTCCTGTTCAATCTTAATGGCCTCCAACCTGGCCAATTGGCGCAGGCGGATTTCGAGGATGTCCTCGGCCTGACGCTCGGACAACTTGAAGCGCGCGATGAGGGCCTCTTTGGGTTCATCGCTTTGGCGGATGATCGCTATCACCTCGTCAATGTTCAGCAGTACCAGCTGGCGACCTTCCAGGATATGAATCCGGTCAAGCACTTTGCTCAGACGGTTTTGACTGCGCTTGACGATGGTGTCCTGGCGGAAGCTAATCCATTCCGTCAGCATGCCGCGCAGCGACTTCGGCACAGGCTTACCATCAATCCCGACCATGGTCAGGTTGATGCTGCTGGAGGTCTCCAAGCTGGTGTGCGCCAGCAATTGGGTGATCAGCTCGGCCTGCGAGATGGTGCGGGTTTTCGGCTCAAACACCAAGCGAACCGCAGCCTCTTTGCCCGATTCGTCGCGCACCACGTCCAACACCGCCAACATGCTGGCCTTGAGTTGTGTCTGCTCCGCGCTGAGCGCTTTTTTACCCGCCTTGACTTTGGGGTTGGTGATTTCTTCGATTTCCTCAAGAACCCGCTGCGTACTCACGCCAGGCGGTAACTCATTCACAACCAATTGCCATTGCCCACGCGCCAAATCCTCAATAACCCACCGCGCGCGGACCTTTAGGCTGCCACGACCTGTTTTATAGGCTTGTGCAATATCGGACGCCGCACTGATGATCTGCCCACCCCCCGGGTAGTCTGGGGCTGGCAGGTGAACCAGTAATTCGTCATCGGACAGCTTGGGATTTTTGATCAAGGCCACGCAAGCATCAGCGACCTCGCGCAGGTTATGGCTGGGTATCTCAGTGGCCATACCCACTGCAATGCCACTGGCGCCATTGAGCAATGTGAAGGGCAAGCGCGCGGGCAATTGGCGCGGCTCTTCAGTTGATCCGTCGTAGTTGGCGATGAAGTCGACCGTGCCCTCGTCAATCTCGTCGAGCAACAGGGTCGTGATTTTCGCCAAACGCGCCTCGGTGTATCGCATCGCGGCCGCGCCGTCGCCATCGCGGCTACCGAAGTTACCTTGACCATCAATCAGGGGGTAGCGTTGGCTGAAATCCTGCGCCATGCGCACCAAGGCATCGTAGGCTGCTTGGTCACCGTGCGGGTGAAAGCGGCCCAACACATCGCCCACCACGCGCGCAGATTTGACAGGCTTGGGAGCGCCACTGCTGCCGTGGCCCAACCCCATGCGTTGCATCGCGTACAAGATGCGCCGCTGAACTGGCTTTTGACCGTCACAGACATCGGGCAGTGCACGCCCCTTCACAACGCTCAGTGCGTACTCAAGGTAGGCGCGCTGCGCGTAGGTCGCCAGCGTGTCTTCGCCGCCATCAGCTGGGGGGTCGAATAACAGGAGATCGTCGCTCATTAGATATCTACCTCAATGTCATCTGCGTTGAGTTCCATCAACTCGCGGCGTGCTGCGGCTTCGCCTTTGCCCATCAGTTTGTTGAACTCAACCTCGGTGCCCAATACGCCCAATTCACCCAAGGTGACTGGTAGCAAGCGGCGGGTATCGGGGTTGAGCGTGGTGTCCCATAACTGCACGGCACTCATCTCACCCAAGCCTTTGAAGCGTGAGATGGACCAGCTGTTTTCGCGCACATTGTCCTTGCGCAGTTTGTCGAGAATCGCAGTGAGTTCACCCTCGTCAAGCGCGTACATCTTAGCGGCAGGCTTTTTACCGCGCGCCGGCGCATCCACGCGGAACAACGGCGGACGTGCCACGTAGATGTGACCGGCCTCAATGAGCTTCGGAAAATGACGGAAGAACAAGGTGAGTAACAACACCTGGATGTGGGAGCCATCAACATCCGCATCCGAGAGGATGCATATTTTTCCGTAGCGCAAACCACTGAGGTCCGGCGTGTCGTTTGGCCCGTGCGGGTCAACACCAATCGCTACGGCGATGTCATGGATTTCGTTGTTAGCGAACAGACGATCGCGCTCGACTTCCCACGTATTTAAAACCTTACCGCGCAGCGGCAAGATGGCCTGAGACTCTTTGTCACGCCCCATCTTTGCGCTACCGCCCGCCGAATCTCCCTCGACCAAAAACAGCTCGTTGTGGCCTAGGTCGCGGCTTTCGCAGTCGGTCAGTTTGCCCGGCAACACCGCGACGCCAGAGCCTTTGCGCTTCTCAACTTTTTGGCCGGCTTTTTGTCGGCTCTGGGCAGCTTTGATAACCAATTCAGCTAACTTTTTGCCATGCTCAACATGCTGGTTGAGCCATAACTCGAGTGCGGGCCGCACAAAGCTGGATACCAGCCGCACGGCATCACGGCTGTTGAGCCGCTCTTTAATTTGGCCTTGGAACTGCGGGTCAAGTACCTTGGCCGACAGCACGTAACTGGCCCGCGCGAATACATCCTCGGGCAACAGTTTGACGCCCTTCGGTAACAGCGCGTGCAACTCAATGAAGCTCTTTACCGCCGTGAACAAACCGTCGCGTAAGCCGCTGTCGTGTGTGCCACCAGCGGTGGTCGGAATCAAGTTGACGTAACTCTCACGAACAGGTTGTCCCTCTTCAGTGAAAGCGACACACCACGTTGCACCCTCGCCCTCTGCAAAGCTGTCACTCGCACTGTCCGCGAAACCCTCACCATCGAACAACGGGATCACGGGGTCAGCTTGGACGTTTTGAGTCAGGTAGTCACGCAAACCACCTTTGTATTGCCACTGTTGGGTTTCACGATTTTTTTCGTGCTCAAGGGTGACGATAACACCGGGCATGAGCACGGCTTTTGAACGCAAGAGGTGCGTCAACTCACCCAGCGGAATAGCACTGCTCTCAAAGTAAGACGCTTGTGGCCACGCCCGAACGCTGGTACCTGATTTACGCTCGCCCGCCTGAGCCGCGCGGACGATGAGGGGTTCAATGACATCGCCCTTGGAAAAGACCAATCGGGCAACTTGCCCCTCACGGTGACTGGTCACTTCCAAGCGAGTCGACAGGGCGTTGGTCACGCTGACGCCGACACCATGCAAACCACCAGAGAAGCTGTAGGCGCCGCCCTTGCCCTTATCAAACTTGCCGCCCGCGTGCAACCGCGTAAAGACCAGCTCAACAACCGGCGCCTTTTCTTCTGGGTGCATGCCGAACGGAATGCCCCGCCCGTCGTCCTCTACCGTGACCGACCCATCCGTGTGCAACACCACTTTGATTCGCTTGCCATGGCCTGCCAGCGCTTCATCGGCGGCGTTATCCAACACTTCTTGGATGATATGCAAGGGGTTGTCCGTGCGGGTGTACATACCCGGGCGCTGTTTGACAGGCTCAAGTCCTTTTAAAACGCGAATAGAACCCTCGCCGTAATCGGCGCCGGGCGCAGTTGAATTTGCGGATTGTTTTGTGGCCATGGGCGGAAATTGTAGCGAAAGCTAGAATGAAAAACTGTATATTTATACACCACTGATTAAACAGTCAGTTACCTCGGCGTCAGCGGGGCAAACGGCTTTTCGCACAATTGGATACATTACGGGGATGCAAGTTTCAACCAAATCACTCAGTGCCGCACAAATTCTGATTTGTGGTGCCGCTATTGTCACGTTGTCCATGGGCATCCGGCACGGCTTTGGGCTTTGGCTACAGCCCATCACGCAAGCCCAAGATTGGAGCCGCGAGACTTACTCGCTGGCTATAGCGATCCAAAACATCTCTTGGGGTTTCTTCGGTATCTTCGCGGGTATGGTGGCCGATCGGTTTGGCGCGTTCAGAGTGATCATGGCTGGCGCGGTGCTATACGGCCTCGGCTTGTGGGGCATGGCGACAGCTGACACGCCGTTCCTGTTTGCGCTCAGCGCCGGGATCTTGATCGGAGCCGCACAGGCTGGCACCACCTATGCGGTCATATACGGTGTGATCGGACGCAACATCGCCGCAGATAAGCGGTCATGGGCCATGGGTGTCGCGGCGGCGGCAGGCTCGTTTGGTCAATTCTTGATGGTGCCGGTCGAAGGCCAACTGATCTACCATTTCGGCTGGCAAAACGCCTTGGTGATTTTGTCAGTAGCGGTGTTGTTGATCGTGCCGCTGGCGTATGGTTTGCGTGAATCATCGTTTGCGAATGGGCAAGCACCCGTGCGGGAGCAAACGATCCTGCAGGCATTGCGCGAGGCCGCGCGGTACCCGAGCTTTCAGTGGCTGATGGCGGGCTACTTCGTCTGTGGCTTCCAAGTCGTATTCATTGGCGTCCACATGCCGAGTTATCTTCGTGATAACGACTTTCCACCCCATGTGGCTAGCTATGCCTTGGCGCTGATCGGTTTATTCAACGTAGCCGGGACCTATGCGGCGGGTGTGTTGGGTCAGCGTCTGGCTAAACGCAAAATCTTAGCTGCCATCTATCTAAGCCGCGCTGTTGTGATTACTGTCTTTTTGGCAGCCCCTCTTACCCCCGCGAGCGTCTACATTTTTTCAGCCGTAATGGGCGTGTTGTGGCTTTCGACCGTACCGCCGACCAACGCGATCGTGGCAGGTATTTTCGGCGTGCAACACCTCAGCATGCTCGGTGGCTTCGTGTTCTTCTCGCATCAAGTTGGCAGCTTCCTTGGCGTTTGGCTCGGTGGCGTTTTGTATGACGCCACGGGTAATTACGATGTGGTGTGGGGCATCGCCATCGCTTTGGGAATTGCCGCAGCGCTATTAAACTTACCCATTAACGAGTCATCGATCAACCGTGCGCCCAAACGCGTACCATCCCCCCAACTGTCATGAGCATGTCCCACACCTCAACCCCAGCAACGCCCGCGTTCACACGCTGGGTGCAGCCGCTGGTGTGGGTCATCGCCGCATCGGCCTTGGCCGGCGTATTTGCCCTGTACCAAAACCCTCAGCTGATGGTGACGATCGCCGACCAGCTCTGGAGTTGCTTCTAAATTGACACCACAACAACACGGCTGGGGCGCCTGTTCACCGTGGGTTTTACGGTGGTCGCATCTGGTTCGGCCCGCTGGACGCGTGCTTGACATCGCCTGCGGTGCGGGCCGACACAGCCTTTACTTTGCCGCACAGGGTCACGAAGTTACGGCAGTCGACCGCGATGAGACGGCACTCGCTGCATTGCGGGCGCGCGATGCGGACGACGCCTCCAAAGCGGGTACCATCCACACCGTGGTGGCGGATTTGGAAAACGAGCCTTGGCCCTTCAGCCAGTCATTTGACGCTATCGTAATGACCAACTACCTGTGGCGCCCGCTGTGGCCATTGCTACAAGGGGCACTTCGCCCAGGCGGCGTCCTAATCATGGAAACTTTCGCTTTGGGCCAAGAGACGATTGGCAAGCCCAGTCGCCCCGCATTTTTGCTCGCCCCTGGCGAGTCCCTGCAACTGGCAGGCTCACTGCGCATCGTCGCGTTTGAGGATGGCTTTGAGCCCCCCTCTGACACCTATTCTGCGGGTCGCTTTGTACAAAGACTGGTAGCCACAACGGCTGAGACACCGCCACCGGCACTGGGTAGAATGTCTGTTTAACCTAACACCCTTTAAGTTGATCCCATGCAAATGATTAAAGGCAGCATCGTTGCACTCATTACCCCCATGCGCCCCGATGGGGCCGTTGACTACGACGGCCTGCGCAAGCTGATCGACTGGCACATCGCTGAGGGCACCAGCTGCATTGGCGCGGTCGGGACCACGGGCGAATCACCGACCGTCAGCGTTGAAGAACATTGCGAAATCATTCGTGTATCGGTTGAGCAAGCGGCGGGACGGGTGCCTATCATGGCGGGCTGCGGCGCTAACTCGACGGCTGAAGCCATTGAGCTGGCCAAATACGCCAAGGCAGTTGGCGCAGATTGCCAGCTGCAGGTCGTCCCCTACTACAACAAGCCCACCCAAGAAGGCATATATCAACATTTCAAAGCGATCGCTGAGGCGGTGGACTTGCCAGTCGTGCTGTACAACGTCCCCGGTCGCACAGTGGCGGACATGGCGCACGACACCGTGATGCGTTTGGCACAAGTGCCTGGCATTGTGGGTATCAAAGAAGCAACTGGCGACATCGCCCGCGCACTGCACCTGATTAAAGATGCGCCCAAGGACTTCGCCATTTATTCGGGCGACGACCCAACGGCCGTCGCGCTCATTTTGTTGGGTGGTCATGGCAACATCAGCGTCACAGCGAACGTGGCCCCCAAAGCCATGAGCGAGATTTGCGCTGCTGCATTGGCCGGTGACGCCAAAACCGCAGCGGCCAAGCAACTGGCTCTGATGCCGCTGCACAAAGCCCTGTTCATTGAGGCCAATCCCATCCCTGTCAAGTGGGCCGCCGCACGAATGGGCCTGTGTCAGCCAGGTCTACGCCTACCCCTGACGCCACTGTCTGATAGCTGCCATGCAACAGTTGAAGCCGCCATGAAGACCTGCGGTCTGATCTAAGCGCGCGTTGTCGCATCACACTCTTGAATTGAATCAATGACTCTACATTCCAAAAGCCCCAACCAACGTCGCATCAGCCGTGTAGTGTTGTCTGCCGCTGCGTTACTCGCTTTATCAGGCTGCTCTGCGCTTGATAGCGATAAGATCGACTACAAAACTAGCAAACGTGGAAGTAGCCTTGAGGTACCACCCGACCTGACCCAAATCGCCAACGACGGTGCATTCCAATCATCAGGCACCGTTCAGGCCTCCGCTTTCAACGCGCGCGTCGGCAAGGTCGATGCCCCCGCTGCGGCAAATGCTGTAGGCGACGTTCGTATCGAGCGCGCCGGAAACCAGCGGTGGCTGGTCGTCAAGCGTGCCCCAGAGCAGCTTTGGGACGACCTCGAGACGTTCTGGCAAGACAGCGGCT
>Ga0102902_1000589_pt1 | contig 12851 bp, 19 predicted proteins | sample Colrivmet1555B02_FD_78458 | JGI IMG/M metagenome (GOLD analysis project Ga0102902, IMG submission 78458) | Estuarine microbial communities from the Columbia River estuary - metaG 1555B-02 | ecosystem: Environmental > Aquatic > Marine > Intertidal zone > Estuary | place: USA: Columbia River... | reverse complement strand
GGCAACTCCATTCAGTTGCAAGATGACCACGATCATGAGTGATGATGAAATTGAATACTCAACCCAGCGGAAGTAGTTGTGTCGAGCAGCAAGTCCTGCGCTGTATCGAGGAAAGAACTTTGGGCTAATGATCAAAAAATGGAAGAAAGCTGATAGCGCCAAAAATGCGCCGATCATCCAACTGATATTCAGGTTGAACAGATGTACGGGGTCGGAGAACGCATCAAGGGTTGGGGCGTCGGTGAGGTATGTGGCACGCACCGGCATGGCGGCGTCATTAGAGAGTGCGATGATTCCAATGAGGGAAGCGAGATGAAGCAATCCCGCAATGAGATTAAGTCTGCGTAATTTGCTGATTTCTGTGTCCATATTCCAAGTGTGCCATGCCACAGTCGCTGCCTGTGGTTCTCGTAGTCTTGTAGAGATGCATTCATTAGCCGTTTTAGTTGCTGCCACGGGCAAGGACACCGTTTCGCAGTGGTTGCGTGTCGATCTTGTTGCCATCATCATGACCATTTCTGGCGCACACGTGTTTATGCGTCTGGTGGCGTTTATTGCGGACCAACAAATTCTGAGTGTAAAGAACCGCAACCCCGACAACTCCGACCTTTCTGCGTTGTCAACTGGTGCTCACCGAGCCGCAGTACTTGGGGCCATGCGTTGGGGTATCAATTTCATCGTTATTGCCGTAGCCACCACTTCGGTGTTTTTACGGCTGAATTTGCCATCATCGGCACTGGTATTTCTCGGTTCTGTCGCCGGTGCCGGACTTGGTTTCGGTGCGCAGCAAATGGTTGGCGACGTCATTGCAGGGTTGTACATCATCGCGGAACGCCAATTTGGTGTTGGTGACATTGTGCGCCTTGGACCATTCGGCATCGTTGGTTGGGCAGAAGGTCGAGTAGAGGAAGTCACGCTTCGGGTAACAAAAATTCGCACCTTTGACGGCGACCTCATCAGTATTGCCAATGGTCAGTTACGTCAAAACGTGAACATGTCGCGCGACTGGTCGCGCGTTCTCGTAACAGTTCCTCTGCCGCGTGAAAGTGACATTGAAAAAGAGATCATTCGCATTGACCGTGTTTGTGCAGAGATGGCTCGCGATCCAAAGTTTGCGGAAATGTTGATCGAAGTTCCTAGCGTGCAAGGCGTAGACAACTTGGGTGAATCCGATGTTGAAGTACGTGTTGCAGGGCGTTCGCTTCCAGTTCAGCAATGGAAGGTTGAGCGTGAACTACGCCGTCGCATTGCTACAGAACTTCGTAGTACCTATGCGGCGATCAAGGTGAGCGGAGGAGTAACAGCATGAAGTTACGCAAACCACGCAATTCAACCCTGTTTTCAATTTTGGTTTTTTTGGTGTCGTTCGGCTTCTGGCTTGGTCAACCTCAGCCAGTAAAGAACTATTCGTACGTCACGATTCCTGACGTGGTGAAAACCGATCCGCCTGTGACTGTTCCGCCGGAAACCACTGTTGTGGATACCACGATTCCGGTTGAAACAACGATTGATCCTGCGGCAGTTACCGTGCCAACGGAAACCACTGTTCTTCCGTAGCGAAGAACTATTTCGTATCGACAACTAAGAACGCTTCGGCGGTTCTTCCCGCAGGCAAGCCACCAGCCTGAGCAATTTGCTCGCCCCATCCGCGCATTCGCATTGGAAGTTCGGCGGGTTCTTGATGCTGACTTGCATGGCACAGCAGCGCTTCAATTTTTTTATCAAGCATGTCTGTGGTGTCAACGAAATGCTTGGGATTTGGACCTGCCATGATCCACGTTTCCGGAACACTGTGCGGCGCAAGTCCACGTTCACTCAGTAGTTCAGGGAATGCAAACTCATTTCGTGCATCTGGGTATACGGCACAGAGTGCAGCTTCGCCTGTTGCTAAATGATCGGGGTGTGATGCGTAGATGCGGTCGTATCGACGTTCTGCAGACTGTGTGAGCACGCGGTCGGGTTTAACCATGCGAATGACAGCACTGATTTCGCGGCGCAAGTTCAAGTCGGGAACAACAGCACCGTCGGGAAACCCAAGCCAATGCAGTTCGGTAACGCCAAGAATGTTTGCCGCTGCAGTTTGCTCTTTCCGACGAATACGCGCCATTTCATCGCGTGTAATGGTGTTGTCAGATCCGCCAGCCTGACCGTCAGTAACAAGGCAGTAGACCACTTCGTGTCCTTCAGAAACCCACGTGGCAACTGTTCCACCGGCACCAAAGTCGACATCGTCTGGGTGCGCGGTAATCACGAGAATTTTCATATTTCATACTGTAGGAGGAGGCAAGAGTTTTCATGTAATTCACCTCTGCGTAATCTCACATTTTCGGTCAATCCATATTTCACTATTCATATGGGACTATGAGTTACGTTGTTGCATTCATGGTCTGGCCCACGATTTCAGTCATTTACACAACTGCCCGTTCGGTTCGTGCAAACCGATCAATTACGCAGCAGTTGCAGGTTTTTTCGCAAACTCTCTCCAAATAGAGGGATGCAGAGTTGACGACACATCGTCGTCCGATTTTCCGTCATTAATTACTGCAAAGCAAATAGACATTGCAGCAAAACCGGTTGAAACACACGCCAGGACAGTCGCAAAACCAAACAGTCCGCTTAAACCAATTCCTGCAATTGCTCCGATGATGAATGCAAGGTTGTACAACATGTCGTATGCAGCAAAGACATGTCCGATATTTGATTTTGAAACGTTTGCCTGAATCGTTGCATCCGAACGCACTCGAAGATTCTGAAACAGAAACGATGCGGCAGCGATTGAAAGTAATCCAATACGCGGAGTGGCTGCAATGCATGAAATCAGCGTTACTGCTGATGAAGCCGAGAAAGCGATGACGGTAATTGATCGCCGTGGAAAGTGTTCTGAAACCCATTCGGCGGTGAGCGAACCACAGAATGCACCAGCAGCCGAGAAGCCCAATACTGCGACATATCCAGTGGTGTTTAATCCATATGCGGAATCAACCAGCAAGGCAATGCTGGCAATACAGATTCCCAAAATCAATCGATGACTTGCAGTTGCAAACATTGCAAACCTTGTCTTTGGTTGCATTAACTGGCGAAACATCGGAATCAGATGTCCACGTGACTTTCGCTTTTCACCTGTTCCCAAGTCAATGGAAATGCGACCGAACAAGCATGCTGCAAGAGATTGTCCTAATACTGCAATTGATAGCGCAATCACCGAATTACCAGCGAGCACCATTCCAATACCGGCACCCGTTGAACCGGCAAGCACACCAATAATCAGCGAGGTTGAATCTGCGGCTACTAGTTCGTGCTTGCGAACGAGTCGGGGGAATGATGTTGCTCTGGCGGTGTACAGAATTCTGGTGATACCAAGCAGTACTCCAAACACAATGTATCCAATGACGCGGAATTGGCTATTTGTGGCAAGCAGTGCGATTGCGGTAATCAGCGCTCGCAGTAGGTGTCCGCGTTGAAGTAGTGACTTTCGATTGAAACGGTCTGCAAGATGTCCTGCGATTGGACTCACAAATATAAGAGGAATTGCACTGATCAAAAGCGTCCAGGCCATTGCCGAAAGCGACGGCCCTTTGTTGAATGAAAAGACGAGCAATTCTGCAAGTGTGAACGATGTGAGCGCATCCGATGTCTGTGAGACAAATTGACCCGAAATTGCACAGCGAAAGCTTGGGTATGAGAAAAGATCTCGTCGTCGAACATGAACCGTTGGAGAGGTTCGTCGAAAACGAATCACAGATGAATTGTGACATCCTCACCTTGATTCAAGTTCATGCCTAGGTAAACAGAAATTGAACTGTTGATAACATTCCAAATGCGATGAATGTGGAACTGGACATGCTGAATGAGTTCCTTGATCACTATCGGTCGGTGCTCATTGCTAAGGCGACAGGAATCAGTGATGAACAGGCCAGGAGCCACGCAGTAGAGCCTTCAAATCTGTCAATCCTTGGATTATTGAGGCATATGGCTGAAGTTGAGCGTCACTGGTTTCGGCGCATGTTGTTAAACGAATCTGAACTTCCCGATTTTTACGTTTTAGGCGATGTTGCGATAGGGACGGCTGATGGTGATTTTGAATTTCCCGACACCGCAACGTTGAGTGAAGGAGTTGAAGTCCTACAACGTGCAATAGCTGAATCTCGTTTGGCCATTGATGGGCTATTGCCAGATGATGTGTCATTGGCCACGAGGCCCAAGACGGGTGCTCCAGTATCACTACGGTGGATACTGATCCACATGATTGAAGAGTATGCCCGCCATTGCGGTCATGCCGATTTCTTGCGGGAACGTATTGATGGCCGGAAAGGCGACAACTAATGAGGAAATTGTTTGGAACACTCCTACAAGTCCGACTTGCAGTCGTAGTGATTGCAGCGCTGGGAATTGCTTTTCTGGTCGTTGGCATACTCATCGGAATGCCACCATTCGCATACATCGTTATCGGCTTGCTCATCGCCGCACCAACGTTGTTCTATATCTACAAGCCTCGTGAGAGCGCTCTCACGAACGCAAAAGCGCTGACAGTTTTCTTTGGTGCAACGGTGGCAACGTTGCTGATCATTCAATTCATTCCATACGGGAAAGACCATTCAAATCCTCCTGTAAATGGCGAACCTGCATGGTCGTCACCTCGCACTCGAGAGCTGATGGTTAATGCGTGTTTTGGATGTCATTCAAACTCCGTCGAATATCCGGCGTATGCGTCTGTTGCGCCAATTTCATGGACAGTGCAAAGTCACATAGACGAAGGACGCGAAAAAGTGAATTATCAGGAATGGAATTCACGGCAGCGAAATGCTGATGAAACGATTGAAGTAATTAAAGAAGGCTCAATGCCTCCGAGTTACTACACCATGTTCGGAAAACATCCTGAAGCTAAATTGACTGACGCTGAGATTTCAGAACTCATTACAGGATTGCTTGCAACAGGAGGAATGAACGAAAATGATTAAGAAATTGCTTGTGGGGGCTATGGCGTCAGTGTCGATGGTTGCTTGCGGTAGCGTTTCGAGCACAGGTGATGTAGACGTGAAAGCTGAAGCCGTGATTATTGATGTGCGATCACCTTCTGAATTTGCAGAAGGGCACGTTGATGGCGCCATCAATTTGGATCTTGAAGGTGGAGTTTTTGAAGCCGAATACTCCAAATTGGATCCCTCAAAGTCGTACATCGTGTATTGCCGAAGCGGGCGTCGATCTGGAGTTGCAGCTTCAATTCTAAAGGACAACGGATTTGTAGATATTGTTAACCTTCAGACACTGGAAAATGCAGCGAGTAAAACCGGCCTTTCTATTGTTAATGGCTAGCAACACCTCATCATCGACAGAACAGGATTAGAAATGTCAACCATCAATCTCACAGTTGAAACCTTTGAAGAAACAGTTATGGCTGATGGAATTACCCTTGTCGACTTCTGGGCTGAATGGTGCGGACCGTGCAAAATGTTTGGTCCTATTTTCGAAAAAGCTGCCGAAGCAAATACTGATATTCGCTTTGCCAAAGTTGATACTGAAAACAATCAGGAACTTGCAGGCGGAATGGGTATTCAGTCAATTCCGACCATCATGGCGTTCCGCGATGGCGTGATGTTGTTTAGCCAGCCAGGTGCGATGCCTGCAGCTTCACTTGATCAATTGATTGATGCAATTCGTAAGGTGGATATGGACGATGTTCGTAAGCAGATTGCTGAAGCAGAGGCTGCTAACACCAAGGAGTAGTTACTTCATTGACGAGTTGATGAATATTCCGAAAACGGTGAACATGGCGCCAATCGTGCCAATCGTGGCTCCAAAGAACTTCCATCCGAGTTTGTACACATATTCTTTGATTGACGAGTCATGTGTGAGAAATCGTTCGCTGATGGTTGACTCGAGTTTTGTAATTCGCAGCTCTACCCGAAGTGCGAGGTTTCGAACATCACCCCTAGTAGCTGGTTCATGTGAGTTGTCATTGAGGTCTTCTTCGACCTGATCGAGAAATTCGTTGTCCATGAGCGTTCCTAATGCAGTTGGGTTCATGTGGCACATGTGTGCGAGGACAACCTTGGTTGACTGCCAAATTGTTGCATAAGTGGTGCTTGGTCTGTCAAGTACTTGTTGTAGGAGCAAGAATTGCTCCATGAAAGTACCTCGGTTGGTGCCATTAGAACACGATGCTGTCCTGGCGTTGTCTCAAATACTTGGAATCATGCTTGACCAACTATTTGAAGGCGAAGGTGCATATGGGTGGAGTTCTGAAAAAATCTTGGACTTAGAGTCACGACTCATGGCACCGGGGGAAGACGAAGGTGTCATGCTTGGCATTGATGATGCGGCATTGCTGTTGCAAGGCATGGCGTTTACCGAAGTGATGTCCCAGGAGTTCCCGTGGATAGACACAGTCAGGTGGGTGACTGACTTTGTCACTGAAGAATTGCGAAAGCATTGGTCCGAAGAAGAGTGGCGAAGCATTAACTAGCCCCAGATCATGTATTGTCTGTCACGTGAATTGGCTATCAGACCCAGCCGCTTGGACGGCACTCGCAGCGCTACTAACACTCGAAATAGTTTTAGGCGTTGACAACGTAATTTTCATTTCCATTCTTGCGTCAAAACTTCCAGCAGAACAGCAAGATCGTGCGCGCCGAACAGGACTACTTGTAGCTGCTGGCACGCGGCTCTTGCTTTTGCTAGCCGTCGGCTGGATCGTCACACTGAAGAAAGAGTTGTTTACAGTTGGCGACCTTGGATTTAGCGGTAAGGAACTCATCTTGCTGGCGGGTGGTCTCTTCCTCATTTTTAAAGCGACGAAAGAAATTCATCACAAATTAGAGGGCGAAGCCGAGCACACCTCTTCACGTGTAGCACCAACGTTTGCTGCAGTTATTGCGCAAGTCATGATTCTTGACCTCGTTTTTTCAATTGATTCGGTAATTACCGCTGTAGGAATGACTACCTACGTGCCAGTAATGGTGATAGCAATCATTTTGTCGGTAATGGTCATGTTGGCTGCCTCTGGTCCGATTTATCGATTTGTGAACAACCATCCTTCAGTCAAGGTGCTTGCGCTGTCGTTCTTGCTTTTAATTGGAATGACGCTTATCGCAGAAGGATTTGGGCAGAAGATTCCAAAGGGTTATGTGTATGCAAGCATGGCTTTCTCGGTTTTGGTTGAACTTCTCAACATTGGTGCGCGCCGCAAAAATAAGTCTCAGCCTGTGCACTTGTATGAAAAGTTAAGTCCTACCGAGTAGACAGTGAGTCGGATAACACCATCCACATTGCGCAAATTCCGCACACAGTCCACGCAAGCGTGCGGATGAGGTTCACTGTCATCAATTGATCGTGTATGGATGTGTCAAAACCGTCTGCAAGTTTTGCGTGTGCCGGCGCTGACCAAAAACCGCTGATCATAAGAACCACCGCCATTGCTGCACCATTGATGACTGCTGGAACTCGCAACACTTTGTGTGTACCAAGAAAGGCGAGTGCAAGAACTCCGATCAAGGTGATTCCCTCGATTAGCCAGGGAACAAACAGCAGTTTTCCAATTCGTTCAACGTGAGCAGCCTGAAAACTGGCATATGTTGACTCACCGACGTAAGCAAACAATGGGTAGTGGACGTAATGAATGGTCCAAATCAGTCCAACCATGAACAGGGTCGCTGCGAGGTGAATGACCAACAGTGTTCGCGAATTACGTTGCAGGGCTTCCATTGACTCAGGCTAATTCAGGAAGAGTGGCGAGCGATGCTGTCAAGAATGTGCGCAACACGTATGGAATCTGCACTTGGAACAATCCAGCCTTCTTCACCTTCAATTACGCGTCCGACGTTTTCAACCATTTCCACGAAAGCGTTGGTGACAGCAAATTCTTCAATTACATCATTGATGTGAAGCGAACTTGCTTCGTTCCATGTGGTGAACGACTCACCATCTCCAGTGCGCATGGTTCCACTTGAACCCTGAACAATGAATTGCTGCTTGCTTGGCAATGTAAACGAACTCACCGCGTGTGCAGTAACTGCACCGTTAATACGCACCGATACATCAGTTGTCAGGTCAACACCCGTTTGCCCCATGACTCGCGAAAGTTCCTCAATTTCCAAGTCAATTGCGCCGTTGGTGAGCGCCACCCAGGCATGTGCTTGGTAACAACCCACGTCAAGTAGCGCGCCGCCACCCATCAAAGGATTCAATCGATAGTTGTCGGTCATCTCAGAAGTAAAAGTAAAAGCAGTTTCAATGTGTTCGATGCTTCCAATGGCTCCACTAGCAACAACCTCAACCATGCGAGCAAAACGTGGGTGCCATCTGCCCCAAACCGCTTCAACCAGAAGCCGACCACTTCGGGATGCAGTTGCGAACATCTCTTCTGTCTCTTGCGCATTCAACCCAAGAGGCTTCTCACACAAAACATGCTTGCCGGCATCCAGCGACTTCGTTACCCATTCACGATGTTGGCTATTCGACAAACTGATGTACACCGCATCAACTCGTTCGTCGGCCAAAAGGCTGTCATATGTTGCATGCACTCTTTCTGGTTCAAGAGTTGCAGACCGCGCTTCGTCGCGGCTGGCGACAGCGTATAAATGTGCTCCACGAGATGCGTGTACGGCAGGGGCGAGTCCGCGACTGGCAACAAAACCAGCGCCAAGAAAGCCCCAGTTCACCGTCACTGGCTATGACCGCCGAAGCACTGGAATAACAGGCATGGCATTGTGAAGAGCTGATTGCTCGGCAGCTTGCATGATTGCCACAACATTTCGAGATTGCAATGCATTGACTTCCATTGGAGTTCCGTTGTTGATGTACTCGACAATAGATCGGTGGAATTCATGTGGGGCAAGTGGCTGCAACGTTGCAACACGCGAGGTGCCATCTGTGTGATGCACGGTGAGGATTGCCGGCAAGTCGGCAACTGCTGGTTCTCCTGCAGGGTCCCAATCGCCAATAATTGCTCCCTCGGTGCCCAAAATGTAGAACTTTGGCTTGCGTGCAGCAGCAAGATCCGAATGAACAAATGTTGCCTGCTTGCCAGTGGTGAAAGTAACCGTGACATGCGCATGATCTGCGTTCGTTGCATGTGTCCATACGCGCTTGTGGTTCTGTCCACTTACATGGGCCACATCGTCAGGGATGATGTTCAGAATCTGGTCGAGGAAATGACTTCCCCAATCGAAAATTGCACCGCCCGATACTTCGGCGTTGGAGTGCCAGTAATCGCAAGGTCGTGAATATCCGCCAACAAAACTGTCGTAGTGGTACACGTCGCCAATTTCGCCCGAACGAATGATCTGGCGAAGCGTTACAAAGTCAGCGTCAAAACGGCGGTTTTGATACACCACAAGCATGAGGTTTTTGCTTGAAGCAAGCCCAATCAATTCGTCACATTCATCAGCAGTAAGCGCCATCGGCTTTTCAAGCACAACGTGAATACCGCGTGACAGCGATTCTTTTGCCCACTGAAAATGGCTATTCGGGGGAGTAGAGATAACTACAAGATCAAGCAGTCCAGAATTCAACATTTCTGTGGCATCACTAAATGCTGATGCCCCTGGAGCAAGCGTTAACGCTGCTTTGACACGATCTGGGTTTGTATCGCACACAGCTGACAGCACAAGACCGCTGGTGTTTTGGACTGCAAGGTTGTGCTCGTGTCCTATTGCGCCATACGCAAGGAGACCAACGCGAATGTCGCTATTTTTCATCGTCTATGAGATTATCTCTCACCCTTGAAAAAGGGCGAGGCGTGCTTATTGATTGTGAGTAGTTGGCGTCGCAGCATGATTCCGTCACCTGGCCCGAGGATAAATCGTTCAAAAAGTGATCCAAGCGGAAGTTTGATGTGTGAGCGCATTCGCGTGACTAAACGAGTTCCCTGTGGGTCATCGCGCAATTCGTATGCAAGTGTGAAGTGAAGTTTTGGGGATTGCTTACCAAAAGACTTAATTTCAAGCACAAAATGACGCGGCGCATCAACAATTGCGGCAGTGAATGAAATTGGACCAGAAGGTACTTTGTCTCCCGACTCAACCGACTGCCATTCTTCATGCACCCTGGTTGCACTTTTGCGACCAAGATTGTCGAGCCAGTCGTAGCTGTACCAACCGGCCCGTCCAAAGCCCATTTGTCGAATCCATGGAAACACATCCTGCGGTGGAGCGCTTATGGTGATCGATCGAGTTGCGATCAGCGTTGCATCAGGACATAAGTTGTCGCCAACAACAGAACCGTGAATTTCTTCGTTTGTTGCACCCCAATATTGAAAGATCATGACTGTGTTGAAGCGTAATATGAGAATTTGTGAGTGCACCATTGTTCGTTGCCCAAGAAATTGGACACACGCTTGTTGATGAAAACGCATGGATGCCAACTGTCACTATTGATGTGTCGCAGGCACCAGAGGTTGCAGACCTTGCTCGGGTGCATGCGGTGGAGGGAATTGGCGATGTCAGCACACATGCGATGCGTCAAGATGATGCCATTGTGGTTGGAGTGCAGCTAACAAGCCCGGTGCAGGCAAAGTTTGCGGTGGCATTCAGTTACACACTTCACGCGGAGTTTCTCAAAGAAGTGGCAGACGCAGGATCCCTCATCTTTGCAACAACTAATGCGGAGACTGCGCACGAGGAACACCCTTTGTGGCTCAGCGTCGACATTGATGGAGACGCACTGCGTCAAACTATGAATTTGGAAGTTGACTGACTGCCACTCAAAAGTGGTTAGTAACCTTGGACGGCGAGGCCCCCGTAGCTCAGTGGATAGAGCGACGGTTTCCTAAACCGCAGGTCGCATGTTCGATTCATGCCGGGGGCACTGATTTGGTCGGGTAATTAAGCGGAATAACCTGCGGCAACAACTGCATCTTTCACAGCTTGTAGGTCAAGTGCCAAGTCGGATTCAATTTCGGCAATTCCCTCAACCAGTTTCACATTGACGCTGTTTACACCAGCAACTTTGGAGATCGCTTCAGTCACATGCCGCACACAGTGCCCGCACGTCATTCCAGAAACCGCTAATTGTGTTTGAGTCATGCGCTAAGGGTACCCATTTCTACGAGCCAGGAGTCACCAACGCGGCGTAGCCAAAGGCAAGCGACGTAGCCACCGCTAACCAGAGTTGGTAAGGCAAAAAAGCAAACCCAAGAACAGGGGAGACTCGAAATGCGATCACAAGAAGTGGGATCGTAAACACTGTCGCAAGCACGAGTGCGAAACCAGATGCAAGAATCGCGTGTGGTCCATAAAACAACCACGCCCAAGTAAGCGCGGCTGTCACGCTGAGTGCGAGTGATAACAACCAAATTATTTGGTTTGCGGTAGACAATCGATTAGCAATGAGCCAGGTAGCGGTAACAAGCATCGCAAAGTTGTACGGCCAGATGATTCCGAACACGCTGCTAGGTGGTTGCCACGATGGGCGAGGAAGTGAGCGGTACCACTCTGCATCAGTGGCCACCATGCGGCCAGATCCGATTACGTAAATGGCGATAATGACGGTTCCGAGAACACCTACAACGTTGCGACTCATCATTAGAATGATTCACCAGATTGAAGAAAACTGATTACAGCAGAGGCGATTGCCTCTGGTTGCTCGGGCAACATCGCGTGTCCAGCTTTATCAATTTCCACGAGTTGAGCATGGGGTGCGCTTTCCGACTTATATCGACGACCATTTTCAACTGGTGCAATTGCATCTTGGAGTGCTTGAACGACGAGAATACGTTGAATTGAAGCAGACCACCAATCCTCGCGTGGGGTGGAGGTAACTGCTTTGCGCTGGTATCTCATCACATCTGGCATCCAGCCATCTTTCCAACTTCTTGCATCATTTCCATCTGCAAAAAATGCAAGGCGTACAGCATCGAGATGGTCCTCCGGGCTGAGTGTTTTGTCGTAGCAGGAATACAAGAGTTCCCAAATTGCTTTAGGTGGCTCAACTAGTCCGCCCGCTGCAAGCAATGTGAGGGACATCACTCGGTTTGCATAATCGGCGGTGATGCAGCGTGACAATCGATTGCCAAAAGCATGTCCGATTAGATGGAAAGTAGTCAATCCAAGATCGTCCAATTGCTGGACAGTGTCACGCGCCAAATCATGCAAATTTGGCTGACCGGCAAACTCTGGCCGCGGATCAATGGCAAACGTCTGGTAACCAGAATCGCATAGTGACTGCGACAGCAAGTCAAAGTCTGAAGCTGGACGACCCAGAGAGGGAATGAGTACGACTACTTCCATATGAATGGTTTAGCCGTTTTTGTGATCGTCAAACTAATCACTGACAACTGTCTCACGCATATCGCCTCGCTGTACAGCAATCAGTCAAAACCAATAAACGAGGCAACCTTGTCGTTTGGCGAGCGGCGCGACTTCACGTCGTTCGCCACAAATGATTCGTCTGGGTAGCCCATTGCAACACAGGTCATAATCACCTGGTCTTCAGGAATGTTGGCGTTTTCTCGCACCACCGAAGACTGCATGATTCCTTGACCGTTAATGACTGAACCAATGCCTTTTGACCACGCTGCAAGCACAAGCCCATACGTGGCAGCGCCGCAGTCAAAGTGGGCAATGGTGTCATCGGCGAGTGCTTTGTCGACCGTGATCACGATGGACACCGGTGCATCAAACTGGCGGAATCCGCGCATCACCCAGTCCATGCGGCGTTCCTTGTCGTCGCGCGCGATACCCATGGCTTCAAAAAGCTGAACTGCAATTTCAACTTGTCGTTCGCGATGTGGTCCTTCATAACCGTGGTTCAACTTGATCTCACGATCTACCGATGAACCAGCCATCATCTTTTCGGTATTGCCTTTACGAATCCGTTCAAGCGGTTCGCCAGTGAGCACATGGAAGTGCCAGGGC
>Ga0102902_1000546_pt1 | contig 13703 bp, 5 predicted proteins | sample Colrivmet1555B02_FD_78458 | JGI IMG/M metagenome (GOLD analysis project Ga0102902, IMG submission 78458) | Estuarine microbial communities from the Columbia River estuary - metaG 1555B-02 | ecosystem: Environmental > Aquatic > Marine > Intertidal zone > Estuary | place: USA: Columbia River... | reverse complement strand
CTTGTCTCTCTCGCCAAGCTCGAAGAAAGCCTGCAAGCCCAATCAAACAGACAAGATCTCGTGGATCAAAGGCTGAATGACCAGTCGCGCCGCTTGGAGCGGCTAGAGCTGGCCGAGGCGGCACGGTCGGCCGTTCTGATGCGGCTTGAGCGCCTCGGCTGGGTTCTCTTCACCGCACTGATGGGGCTCGCGGCCTACTGGCTGCGCAGTCTAGGCGCCTAAGCCGGCAACATTGATCACAGATTCCATGCAATTGAAAAGCCGCCGCAGAGAGCGGCGCAAGGAGGCCTGTTCCATGACACCGGAGACCCAAAAAGTTCTGTCCCACTTTAGCGAGTTTGATACGAGGAGCTGGCGCTGGAAGAATTTCTCCCCCGCCGAAATTGCCTGCCGCGGTACCGGAAAACTTCTGATCAACGAGCCCGCGCTCGATAAGCTCCAGGCGCTGCGCGATCGGCTGGGCAAGCCGCTGATCGTCCGCTCCGCCTATCGCAGCCCGGAGCACAACCGCGCCGTTGGCGGCGCATCGCGGTCGAAGCATTTGGATTGCTTAGCCTTCGACATTGCGATGGCGAACCACGACCCGGTGGCGTTCGAAACAGCAGCGCGGGAAGTCGGGTTCCTCGGTTTCGGCTTCTACCCGCGCTCGGGCTTCATGCACATCGATCTCGGTCCTGCCCGGCAATGGGGCGAGCGCTTCCCGGTGCGGGCGATGGCGTTCGCCGCGGAAACGCCGCCCGTGCGGGAGGTTTTGGCCGAAAGCCGGACGTTGCGCGGCGCCGGAGCCGCGGGCGCTGCCACCTTCGGCGCGGCCGGAATCGAAGTGGTACAGGGCGTGCTGACTGAGGCGCAGGGCGCAGTTCTGCCGCTGGTGCCTTACCTCGACAGCCTGCGTTGGCTGTTCATCGCATTGGCGCTGGCAGGAATTGCCGCGACCATCTACGCTAGGCTCGATGATTGGCGAAAGGGCCGACGCTGATGTGGGGCGGCCTATTCGACGGTATCATCTCACGGGCGTGGGCGTGGCGGTTGGCGGGTCTCGTCCTCGTCGCGCTCACTATCATCCTCTTTCTGTTCAACCTCCGCCGTACGGCCGAACGCGCGGGCCGCGTCGCCGAGCGGATCGAAAACCTGGAACGTGCAAATGCCATTCAACGCCAGATGTTGGCCGCCGCAAGCCGCCGCCCTCGTCATCGCGATGATCTCGTTGAGCGCCTGCGTGACAGTGGTTTCTGACAGACCTACGTCAATCTGTCCGCTGGTCGTCGAATACAGTCGGGAAGATCAAGGGCAGTTGGCCAATGAGTTGGCTGCGCTGCCGGAAGGGGCTCTGATAATCGATTGGTTGGCTGACTACGAGGTGCTCAGGGCGCAGGTTAGGGCTTGCGCCAGATGATTGTCTAAGCTTATCCGACGATCCTGCATGTTCCTCGAGGGGGACTTCTTCAAGCAGAGCTGCGCCAACGAGTTTGCCTTCAATATGGGCATAATGCTGGCGGCCGTCTGGCATTTGACGGGGATGGTGGTGGTTTCAGCGTTCAGCGAGAGAGCATGACCTTTGCCAAATAGAGCGGCACAGAAACATCTACTCCAAGCTGTCAGGCCCTGGTCGCGATGAAATAAGGCCCGACACTTTGCCGGACCACGACACTCGAAGCGCCTTCTTTGCCCGGGTTGCCGCGACATGCAGAAGCGATCGATACTGCATCACAATGTCTTCCCGATCCGCCGGGTCAACGGCTGCCCTGAGCGCACCCGATGGCGGAAAGGCGGCCTCGGAAAGGAAAGGGATTGCCACGGCGAAGAACTCAAGCCCCTTCGCACGATGCATTGTGGTAATCCGCACCCCCGGAACAGATCGATCATCCGCGCCGGACTGGAGCATCACCGCCGCGATGCCAGCCGTGCGCAGAGCTGCCTCTACTCTGTCTGCATCTGCACGACGCACGCAGAGGACCCCAATGTCGGAGAGCTGGATCTGTTCGGGCGGCAGGTCCTTGACCCAGCCCACTAGCCCATCCAGCTCCTCAGCCTCAGACCTGCAACCGACCAGCTCTGGGGTGACTCCACGCATCAGGCTGACGTAGCCGCGCAGGGTGTCGGTTCCCTCATCCAAGTCGTCAACACTGACCCCTTCAAGGACTGAGACAGCCCAAGCCCGGATTTCTTGTGTGGTTCGGTAATTGAGGCGAAGCCGCTTCGAGCGGCCCCGAACGTTGATCCCACACGTGGACATGGATGCCCGCCGCCCATAAATTCGCTGGTGGGCGTCCCCAACAATGAAGAGCGAGTTTCGGTCCCCCGAGGGGGTCTCCGGCACGATTGCACGGATCAGCCGAAACGCCTGCTCGCCCATGTCCTGGGCCTCGTCTACGATCACCGCAGTGTAAGGCAAGCTCGGCGCCTCGGAGCTTAGGATCTCTGTCGCCTCCCGGTAGGCGTCATCAGGCTCCGCGAGCCCCTCGCTGATCAGCCGAGCCCGGTAATCGGCGAAAACCTCCCAGAGCAATGCCCTTTTCTTTCGGTCAAGCGGGGTGCCGCGCCCAGCCCGGGACGCCTTCAGGTAGGCTTTCTGGTCAATCAGTCCCTTCGCCTGGACGATCTGCGCCCATTCCGCGCGGACGAACGGCTCGGACAGCCCCTCGGGCAGTGCATGGTCGTCGAACACCTCCCGCCAGACCTGGTCCAACCGCTCGCGTGCCTCTCCGAAAAAGGCGACCTCACGCGCGAAGTTTTTGCGCTTCAGGAACTGGGAAACCCAGCGATCGAGGTTGATCACCTCGATCCGGGGGGGGCGGGCGTCAAGATGGGTCGGACACAGCGTGCGCAGGTTTGCCTCGATGTCATGTGCGAGACTGGTCGTGAATGTGGTCAGAAGGACCCGCTGACCCGCACGGGTCGGATCCTTTTCGATCTGATCCGCGAGGTGCTTGGCCCGGTGCATTGCAACGACAGTCTTGCCGGTGCCGGCGCCCCCCCGGACCAGAACCGGCCCGTTGTAATCCCGATAGGCGATCTTGCGCTGTTCCGGGTGCAAGAACACCCGCCACCCTTCGAGACCCTCCTCGAACACCCGGCGCAGTTCCTCCTGACTTTCAGGTATAAAAATGGTCTGGCGGCTTTGCTCCGTCTCGATGAGCTTATCGAAAGTCAGCTCGGTCGCAGGTTGTTCTGGCTCTTGGTCAGGTTCTGCCCCCACGCCGGTGAGAGATCGGATTTCCTCGTCTTCATAGCCGGCCGCGACCGCGTAAAGGATCTGGTAGGTGAGCGGGTCGAACCGATCCTCAACACCTTCAAGCGCCTCAATCGTGAGGATGAGGCGCACTGCGTCAAGTTCCTCCTCCGGAACGCCAAGGGCGCGCAGTCGTGCATCGGCTACGTCGTCGAAAAGGCGCGGTACTGAGGGGGCTGCGGCAGCTACCGGATCCGCAACTGCGTCGATCTCCTCGATCACCCGGATCCGGTTCGTTTCCGGGTCGAGTTTAACCCTACGCCCGGCAGCCCAGCGATACGCCTTGTCGTGCTCATTGACGTGCACGAACATGATGTCACGGCCAACCTCGAAAGCAATTGCACGGTACCCCTGGTCGACCCGAAGGGATTTGATCGAGCTGTCCTTCGACCCCTCGACGGTCTCAAGGTTCAGCCCGTTCGCCGACGGATCTGACATATACTTGGTCATCAGGTCCATAAACCTGATCGCCACGCGGTCGGGCAGTTTCCTCAGGCTCTTCATGCAGCCGATGTCGTAGGAGACCCGTTTCGTCATTGTATCTGTCATGTCCGTGCCTCCTGAAGGGCAGTGATAATCCTAGAGACCGTCTCGCCCACCTCGTCCGTCTCCGGGTCGAACCGGACCAACGTCCAGCCGACACCCTCATGGACGATCTCTGCGACGGCGACGCGCTCCTCCGCCCAGCCGAACTCAATCGCGCCCACCACACGACCGCCAACGGTCAGGTCGTCGCCGAGATGCTCCGGGCCCCGCTCCTCAGCCGCGATCAGCGCATCGATCAGTGGGTGGAACGCCTCGTCGCAAAGCGCGCGCGCCTCCTCCCAGGCAGCGGCTGCAGCGGCGTTCTCTGCCGAAGTGTCAGGCTCTGTCATATCCGGCGGGGCCAGTGTGTCGAGCCCGTCAAACTCGACATGCAGCCCGCGTGATCCCTGGAACAGGTTGACGAGCCGCCAGAGGCCACGCCAGGCCTCGGTATAGAGCGCCTTCGCGGCTGGGACCTCGCCGGGGTCCGGCAGAGTTGCGCGCAGCAAGAGCCGTACATCACCGTCCGACTTCAACCAGTCCGCAACGGTGACCTTCTTGCAAGCCAGGTAGAGGTCAAGCGCCCCGGCACCGACGTGCTCCGCCGCCTCAGGCCCGGCTAGGAAGAGGCGTCCCGCCTCGGTGAGAGCCGCCTGCCGCGGGAGCTGATCGAGCGGCCTCCCGCCTTTCACAAGTCCTCGGATCAGCAGAGACCGGATCGCCGTGTTCTCCTCGACGTCGCCGTCCAATAGCGACTTCAGCGCCTCGAGGGCGCTAACCTCTTGAAGAGCACGGACCGCGTCCGCGTGGGGTGCGAGGAGCGGATGCGCCAGCGCCCTGCCTAGCGGACCAGTCATTTGCGGCCCGAGCGCGGTCTCAGAGAGCGGGTTTAGGTAACCCTTGTCCTCCGGGTCGAGGTCTCGCCAGGACAGGGTCCAGACCTGAACCTTCCCAGACCGGATCATCAGCATCCGGTCCAACAGGTCCTGGGCAACCGTGCCCGCGTGATACTCGATCCCATCCATCTCGATCACAACCGGTAAGCTGCCGCCGCGCCCGACTGGCGTGAGCAGGAAGTCCACCCGTTTGCGGGGCAGACCACGGAACCGGGCATCGATCTGCACCTGCGGCTCGATCGTCCATAGGCGGGGCGCGCCCAGCCGACCTGCGCGCAGCACAAAGCCACGTCTACCGCCTGGCAGGACTTGTGGCGTGAGCGCCTCGTCCCCGTAGAAGACGCTGAGGGCGCGCAGGAGCCGCTTCTCCAGAACGCTCTCGACCAATGCCCCCCGGATCGACTCGTCAATCCCGGTTTCGGTCCGGGTCAGGCTATCCCATTTCTGAAGGATCGCCTCCATCATCTGTCGAGCCCGATCCCGATCCGGCTCCCCTGGCCCGAACTGTGATCGGTAGGGTTTCACACAGCTGAAACATCCGTTCCGGTCCGGTTCCTGGTTACAAGGGCAATCCCGGAGCGCTTCTGCGGCGCGGGAGATCACGGCGCGCATCGTATCCGGGTGCTCTGCAATCTGGCGCAGATAGCCTGACCCACCCGGGACGGAGTCATATAGATAGAGACTGCGTACGGTGGTCATTCCGTTCAGCTGCGCCTGGAAAATGGTTGACCGGATATGGTCGACCTTGCCCGCGAAATGGCGTCGCATTCCGAGGTTGATCGCCGCGACGAAACTCTTGAGGTCATCGTCATCCGCATCGCCGACGACCGGGATCACGATCCGGATCGCCTCAGTGTCGAACTTGCGCATGAGGAATACGCCGGTTTCCCACTGGTCCCGGGGAAGGTCCTCATCTCGCATCACGAGGCAGTTCGGGGGATGGGTTCCGCGGTCATCCTCGCCGCGAGGCATGCCCTGAAGGGAACCGCAGTGGCGACAGATCCGGAATGGCTGTGCTGGCCGCCGCTCCCCCGCGATCCGCGGTCCGGGAAGGGTAGACTTGGTGCCGAAATTGAAGTCACGGAAGGTGCAACTGGGCAGGAATTCAAACCCAAACGGCGCACCGCTCTCGCGGCTTGTGAACCAGGAGGTGGCAATGTCTTCCGGCCCGTGGAAGGGCATGAGGACACGATCGAACTGACGCTGGTCCCGCTGATCCCCGTCCCGGATTGCTGCCTTCTCTTCGCTGTCGATCGCGATGACGGACTTCAGTTGAACTACATCATGCTCGGAGCCACTATCCGACCACATCTCGTCCCCGCATTGAGGACACGTGCGGGTCTCTGCCCCTTCAATACGATGCGCAACATGGGAACAGGCTGGGCAGAACGTCCAACGATCCAGATCTTCTTTGCCGATCTCGATCCTGTCGATCTGAACCTGCCGACCATTCGCGTAGAAATATTGCCCCGGAGCAAATTCCGAAAGGGCCGAGCTCGCGGGCCGGGAGTATTCGACGTGCAGCAACCCATCCTCGTCGCGCGCGACCGTGCCGTCGTTGCGCCGCGACAGGATCGAGGTCAGCTTCACGCCCTCCTCCGGGAAGGCATAGTTCGGCAGAATCCCCTTGTCCGTGAGAAACTTGATGACCTGTACCTCATCGATGCCGCTCCGGATCAAACGGTTGATCTCAGTCCGGTCCCGGTTCAGGTCCTGCTCGCGACGCGCATATTCGTCCTCGGTCAGCTCTGCCCGGCGTTTCTTGAGCCGGGCAAGCTCCTTGGTCGCCTCCTCGCGCTTTTCAATAAGGCGGGCCTTCTCGGTCGCCGCCGCGTCGAAGGCCTCCCCTACGCGCCAGCCGATAGATTTCGTGTCAGATCCTGTCAGGTAAGACCGGATCCGATCTGCCAAATCCGTCCGGTCCTGAACCTCTTTCGGAAGGCCGGACAAGAACCGATCCGCCAGCTCTGGCCCAGTTTCCCGAACCAGCTCGAGCCATTCGATCGGGAACCCCTCGGTCGCTCCCGACGCCCGGCGCTTCAGGACCTCCCGGACCTTTCCGTAATCCCCAGTCTCCTTGGACGTTGCCACATAGGCATCGAGGGTGAAGGCGGTTACCTGACGCAGCAGCACCTCCTCGGCCGCGAGAAACACACCCGGCGGGCGCACCTGGCCCGCGAGCATCGGGGTTGGGTCCTCCCAGAACTGGAGGTCGTGGGCGCGTGCGTTTGCCAGAACCATGTTCAGCGCGTTCCCGTCGCGTCGGCCGCTTCGCCCCATGCGCTGGACGTAATTTGCCTCCTCCGGGGGAACAGAACTCAGAAGAAGGGTGGACAGATCCCCGATGTCGATCCCCATCTCAAGTGTCGGGGTGGCCGAGATCAGGTTCGGGGCCCAGCGCGTCTCTTCCTTGATGAACCCAGTCTCCACCCGCAGACGCTCATCCGTCTCAAGGATGCCGGTATGCTCACGCGCCACCACCCGATGGTTGCGATCCGACAGGAGCGCCCGACGCAGGGCGGGCCGGTTGGGTTGATCCGCGGAGGCTAGGTGGCCTTCGCAGCCGATCCTGCTGCAGGGCGAGCCCACCCCGACTTCCGCGTTCATGCTTAGTCCGGTTTCGCGTCGACCACACCGGTCGCAGGTCAGCGCTATCGTGTCCGTAGAAACCGTCACCCGCTCGGGCACAAGGAGCCAGGCGTGCCGGTTCTGGCCCTCAGGCCCGTTGACGCGCCAGACTATATCGTCTGCTTCAAGTCGGCGCAGCAGCAGCGGGTAGATCGTGTCTGGGTCTGCCCCGTAACGGAGGTCAGCCGGACCAATCGTCCGGAAGAGCCAATCTCGGTACCAACTCCCGGTTCCTGAGCTTGTTATCCGCGCGAACCCGGTCGGCGCATGGCCGAGCGTGACTGGGATCGGAGCAAGTCCCCGGCGCCCGTCTGGGCTTGGAAGAGCACCGGACCTGCCCACTCCCATCTGATGAGCCGCTGCGAACCAGTTGAAACCGTGATTTGGTCGTCCGTTGACGATAGCGCTCTCAAGATAGGGGTGTGCGACTGACCCTTGCCGGCGCATCTGTTGTGTGACCCCCGCCAGAACGCGGGTCAGAAGGACCGGATCCAAGTCTGGCGCGCCTGGCAGTTCATTCCGTAGTTCGCGCGCAAGCCGTTCTGCGGACACGCTTAGTAGGTCCGTCGAGACCTCAGACGCCGCCATACCGTTCAGCTCGAGCGTGTGGTTGAAATGCGACCTGTAGCTCAGGTCGACGAAGTACTCCCACCCAAGCCGAAGCCGGATGTGATCCAGAAACACCGGATCGGTGATGGACGTGTTGTTCTCGATTAGCTCGCGGTACCGCCGCCGCCAGGTCTGTTCCTTTGGAATGAAGAGCGCGGTAAACCCGTCCGGGCCAAGCTCGTCCAGCTGCGCCCGAGGAACATCCTCGATCACCTCGTGCAGACTGAGCGCGCCCGTCTCCGCGCCACTGAGTGCAGAATAAAGCGCCTTCTGGTAAACAGAGAGGGCATTTCGGGTCTCGGCGACCGCAGCCCGATGGGCGGCATCCTGGACCGAGTCCGAGAACATCAGGAAACGCGGCTTCGCTTCCGGCATCTCCTCATTCTGTGAGGAGGTATAGAGGGTGCCGGTAATCCCGGTCGTCAGGCGTGCAGCACGCATCCCGAACAGGAGCAGCCCACGCGCCTGCCCACAGGCGGGACATGTCCGGTCGATCCGCCCGTTGTTGTCGGTCGGATTGTACATCCAGACCGGCGCGGCAGGACCTGGTTCGAGATGGTTATGATCGGCCGGAGTGAACTCGACTGTCTCTGCGTTGAGGACCCCTTTTACGATCTGGCCGCCCGCCCCGCTCGCCGGAACCATCCGGTCAATCCACTCGTGGTAGATGAGCCGGATCCGGTCCGCCCCGTTCTCGTCGAAAAACTCTGTGTAGAGTTGCTCAAGGTCAGCATGGAGAGACTTGGACCGGGCATCCTGTCGCCCAAGATGGGCTGTTGCGCCGCAACGGTTGCAGTTCACGACCGGCAGGGTCCGGCTCAGCATGTGCCGGTCCAAATCCAGCGCATGGAACAGGTCCATTGATGAGCGAACACCGCCAGCCTCTAGGCGCGGCAGCGTCGTGATCATCCGGGCCATCTCCCGGATCCAGAGCTGGAGGCGAACATTGAACAAGGGACGCGGGCTCTCGACCGCCCCGGACCGTGCCCAGGCGACCAGCGCAACCACCAACTCTGCGAGCGCTCTAAGATCCACCTCTGGCCAGTCCCGAAGGACCCGTACCTGTCCGAGCCCGGCAGCGACAGTTTCCAACGAGGCGGGCCCTTTGTTCTCAGCGATGATCTTCAGGGTCCGCTGACACAGGTGATGCTGGACAAGCCGATCTCCAAGCGCGATCCGCCATGCCGGATCGGCCGGGTCACCGTGATCCAGAAAGGCAAGATCTGGCTCGGTCCGCTCTGGAAACAGACCGGCGGCCAGCCGCCGTGCGGCTTCCGGTTGGTCCATTTCCGTCGCCTCGGTCAAAGCGGTGTGGATGTCCGCCGGGTCCGGCCGGTCCAGATACTCCGGGTCCCCAAATACCTCGTTCGGGGTCTTCCGGGTCTCCCGCACCACAGCACCCGCGTCGAACGGCTCGCCAAAGATCGTCTCGGCGTACTTGCGCAGGTCAGCCGCAGCATCCTCTCCAGAACCGAGCGTGGCCGAAGACCCCACACAGACCAGATGTCCCTCCGGGGTGTTCAGCCGGTATTTCAGGCGGCGCAGAAGAAGGGCGAGGTCCGCCCCCTGCGCCCCGTCGAAGGTGTGCATCTCGTCAACCACCAGGAACCGGAGCGTCTCCGGGTCGTTCTGCGCCCAGAGCGGCTTGTCCCGCCCACGCAGCAGCAGGTAATCCAGCATCTTGTAGTTGCTGAGCAGGATGTCGGGCGGGTTCTTCCGCATCGTCTCGCGATGCGTGATCACGCTGTCCTTGGTCACCTCATACGCTGGATTCTGCGGCTCCGCGTCCGCATAAATACCGGCTCGGACCCCATTAAGGGACGGGATGCTCGAGATCGCTGCCGCGATCCGGCGCGCCTGGTCGGTCGCCAGCGCGTTCATCGGATAGATCAGGATCGCCTTGATCCCGGGCTTCCCCTTGTTCCGCCGACAGTGGTCAAGGATCGGCCAGAGGTAGGACTCCGTCTTCCCCGACCCGGTTCCGGTCGCCACCAGCGTCGAACGCATCGCCGCCCCGCTCAGCCGGGCGAAGGCATCCATCTGGTGCTGATAGGGGGCGAATTTCAGCGGCACCTCCGGGAAGGGCTGCGCCCATGTACCCTCCTTTGCCCCGTCAATCTGCCGGAACGGCATGTCGACCGAGATCCACGGCCCCTTCAGGAAGTTCCCGGGCTCGGCGATGAACCGGTCCACCATCCCCTCGAAGGCGGGGCTCGAGGTGTTCAGCGTCGTGTGGACCAGTTCGCGCAGGCTGTCCTGAACGTGACGGGCGAGGAGGATGGGGTTCATCTCAGGCGGCCTCTTCGGATTTCAGCCGCTCGAAATGGGCCCAGGCGCGGCGGTAGTCCTCAATCCGGTCGCACTGGGTGAAGGGGCCGACGAAGTGGCGGGTGACGGTGCGGGGGCCGCCGGGCATCGTGTCGTCGATGGCGGTGCAGGTCAGCTCGGGCGGGTTGTCGGCGAGGATCTTCTCCCATGCGGCACGGCCGGGGCTTTTGCCGCGGTCGTCGAGCCAGCCGACGCCAGGGAGACCCTTGGAGCAGGTCCAGACGATCCGTCCGTTCTGGTCGAACCAGGTTCCTCTCTCGTACTGTTGAAGGACCGGGAAGTAGATCCGGTAGATCTCGATCAACTGGTCGAGATTCAGGCCAAGTGCCTGCGCGACCAGCACGTCGATCTCGACCAACGCCATGCGGCGGGCGAACTCGGTCCTAAGCGGTGCAGTCTGATCCCAAGACGGTGGACCTGCTACATTACCCTCAATTTCTAAACGGCTATCACTAGATGACCATGGGAAAACATCTAGTCCAACCGCATGTTCATTCCAAAAACTCGAGAAATCAGGCGATAAGCAACCCAAGCGCAATGCACGATGTTTTGCAGTATCACCTGGGTCCAAGAATGGAAACGCTCGAAGGTCTGGTAACTGAAGATCAGCACGACTTGCAGCTTTCGTGCGGAAATCCATGATAATTGACAGCCAAATGGGCTGCAACATGACGAGCTGACGCTCGTCATCGAATGCCACGCTAATAACAGTACTCAGGTGAGGAACTTTGTCTGGAATCATCGCTCCAATTAGACTGCGCTCACTATTCAGATTTATGCGCTTTCTAAATGCGAACCGAAAGAAGTCAGTGTGATATCTTGTACTATCCCAGCCGCACTTACTGAGAGACGACTTGAAGGTAGCTTTATCGGTCGATCGTACATAATTCGTTCTTGGAGAGAAGTTTATGTCCAAGGATACCAAATCGATTACATCGTAGTCTGCTTTCGTTCTACATATCGACCGCGGAGTCTTATAGTAGCAGTTAGCCACGTGAAGCATCGGCCCCGACCATATTAATTCTTCCTTGTCCTGTACAAAGGTCGTACTTCTTCTGATTAGGCCGACTTTTTGTGCAGCCGTCTCACCCAGCAGTCCGTTAAGCTGCCATTTTTTAGATTGATCGCCAAAGGATGGCTGCTCGGAAATCCTTCTGATCACCTCAAGAAGTGATTTTGAGTAAGGCTGCAGAAATCTCTGTTCCCCGAGTGGGACTTCAGACTCCTCGGTAAGGCTTCCGATTGCCCGAAGCGCTTCACTGGATATTCTTACCACTCTGTGCGCATGTCCTCTGGTATCCCATTTGCCTTCAGGATTCTTGATCGTTGGTATCTCCCCAACGCCATCATGTTCATAACTGTCATCAACTTGGGATGCTAGGAAACAAAGTGAGATGTTCTCGAAATCAATTTCAGATTTTTGAGGTCCGTATATGTTAATGCTAAAGCGCTCGTCATGGGCAACTTCCGAGAAATTTTTTGACTTTATCCTGTTCAGGAAATCGAAGTGCTTCCTTAGTCTGGTGTAACACTCCCGTCGCAATGAACCCCCGTTCGGATCGGTCAAATGGCCATCCTGATGAAGAAGGGCTGCATTTCCGTTTGGGGCCAGAATACGAAAAGCTAGATCAATAAAGCAGCGATAAAGGTTGTTCGCGCCGCCCCCGGCGAAGGGGTTCATCACCTCGGACGAGGTCACCTCCATCGCCCCCCGGGTCGACACGAAGTCCTGAAGGAAGGCCTCGACCGCCGGAACCAGCCGCCCCTCACGCCGCACGGGCGGGGCCTTCGGTAGCGCCTCCGGCAGGACCCTCTTCGAGTCCGACGCCGACAGGCCCGCATGAAGAGGGTCGATATCCGCCAGCACCAGCCCCTCGTTCCACGAAGGCTTGGCCCAGGGCGGGTTCCCGACGATCACGTCAAACCCGCCCCGCGCCTTCATCACGTCGGCGAAGATCAGGTCGAAATGCACGAAGCGCTCGCGCTCGGCCACCTCGACCGCCGTTTTCAGCCAGTCGAAGTTCTCGATCAGCGCCTCGACGTTCGTTTCCCGGAACAGCCCGTCCTGCCGCTTGGCGGCGGCCTTGAACAGGTCGCGCGCGGGCGCGTCCGGTTCTAGGAGATCAAGGAAGTCCGGGGCCGGATCGGCGAACTCCGCCACGCTCGGCGCAGCCAGCGACCCGTCGGCGGTGAAGCCCCCTTCGAGGATCATCGCCATCCCCTGAAGGAACTCCGCCCGGCTGGGCAGCATGTCCGCCTTTTCCAGCGGCCAGAGCCAGAGGGCGCACCACGCATCCATCGCGGTCTTGAGCCGCTTGTACGGCAGTGTGTTGGCCGCGTGATCGGCCCCGATCAGATGGGCGTTCAGCTTCTCTTTGGCGTGGAAGTCGAGCCCCCGGTTTCCGGGAATTACCTTGTCTGGCCAGAGCGTAATCGCGTCATTCGCCGCAGCGCGGGTCTTCGCGAGATCCTCGGCAACCTGATCGAACAGCGCCTCTGCGATACGGCTGAGCTTCTGGACCAGCTTGACCTCGTGGGGTTCGAGCTTCTTGAAGAAGCCGTCTTTGCGCCATGCCTTGATCCGGTCCTGCGCGTCTTTCGCGAAGGGGGCGATCGACTTGTCCTTGTCGAAGTTTGCCATGTCCTTGGCAGGAAGCAGGAACTGCCAAACGTGGTTCTCCGGCAGCCGGTTGCGCCAACCGATCTCATCAGGTTTCCCGTTGAACCACAGATCACCCTGCGCCTTGGCGTTGAGCAGCGAGGGGGAGTAGGCGGCCCGGCGCGCGCCGATCAGGGAGTTCCCGGCATGAAGCTGGTCCCCGAACCAGGGCGAGAACTCGCTCCCGTGCAGGCTATTCAGCCAGAGCGAGATCGCGCCCAGTTCGACCGCGATGGGGTTGAGGTCGACCCCGAAGCAGTTCCGGTCCGCGATATAGGCCCGGACTCGCTGCTTCTCGAGGACGATATCCTCCTGCGGGATGGTCCGTCCCAGCTCCTTCTGTTTGCGTTCAAGATAGAGGTCTGCGAGCTGGTTCGTGGTTTCCACAAGGAACGCCGCGGACCCCATCGCGGGCTCTAGGATTTTCAGCTCAAGAAGCTCGTCGGCCGTCAGGTCCCGACACCGCTCCATGAGCGCGTGCTTGACCAGAAGCCGGGCAAGCGGTTCTGGGGTGTAGTAGGAGGCGGATTTCTCCCGGTCTCTGCCAGCCAGCCGATAGATGAAGGTCCCCTTAGGGTAGACCAGCGCCTCGGAGCCATTGAACACGATATCTTCCGGCGCGAACTCACCGATCCGGTTACGCGGCACGAACCAGCTGGGTGCCAGCTTGTCCACCTTGTCACGCCGGAACGCGTCCTCCTGTTCGGCCTCGTCTTCAGTGAACAGCTCCTCCTCGGCATCCTCCTCCTCTGGCGCGTCCGCCTCCTCCCCATCCTCGGCCACGTCGTTCGACCGGCCCTTGCGGGGTTTCAACTCGATGAGATCG